>OGYO01001157.1_pt1 | contig 14381 bp, 11 predicted proteins | sample 1576561 | NCBI WGS metagenome assembly OGYO01 (sample SAMEA3541507, study PRJEB24748) | human gut metagenome | biome: human gut; feature: human-associated habitat; material: faeces | place: China | collected 2012 | reverse complement strand
AGTCTTTCTTTACCTGCTGCAACATATCCAATCTCTGCAGACATAGAGCTTCCATCACCTGCAAGCTTAATCTCACAGCCCTCGTATCTGTTCTTACCGCTTAAGTAAAGCTGCACAAGCTCAATTCTTGCACCATCTTCGCAATAACCACCGATATCATTAATAAATGTTGTCTCTGCGCCTACTCTCTGAATCTGGATAAGACGGATAACCGAATCCTTCGCAGCATATAATCTTGTCTGTACTGCTGCAAAACCTTCCCCGTCCTTATCTCCGTTAAAATCCATATAAACATCTATGCTGGCATTCTCTTTAGTTTCAATACCAACAACATTGATGTCTGCATTACTCTTTCCATAATTGAAGTCAAGTCTTACAAAACCATCATTCTTCTTATCTGTTATATAATATACAGGTTCAGTCTGAGACTTCTTAGCTGCCTCAGTAATCTCCTGACCACATCCGCCAATGATATTGTCAAGCTCACCATTGTTAAGCTTTCCATCATCAATGAGACTTACATCATTAACAGAAGAATTTAACTCACCTGTACGGTTAATTACAACCTCTCCAACCTTGCTCTGGTTCATATGAAGATGATTCCATGTCTTGGCTGGGATACGGTTTATTATCATGTCCTTTTCTTCGATACCTATCATATCATATTCCTCACTCTGATTAACTTAACCAATGCTGCCCTTCATCTCAAGCTTAATAAGATTATTCATCTCCATTGCATACTCAAGCGGAAGCTCCTTAGATACATTATCAGCAAATCCTGAAACAATCATTGCTCTCGCATCATCCTCTGGAATTCCTCTTGACATAAGATAAAATACAGCATCATCACTGATTCGTCCAATTGTTGCCTCATGTCCTACATCCGCATCATTAACACGGATATCCATAGCCGGAATTGTATCAGATCTTGAAATATCATCTATCATAAGTGACTGACATGAAACTGATGATTTACTCTTCTTAGCCTTGGTAGTCATTGTTACCGCACTTCTGAAAGTACTGATTCCGCCACCCTTAGATATTGACTTAGTACTTACAACTGATGTTGTAGCTGGTGCGTTATGAACTACCTTCATACCTGTATCAAGGTTCTGTCCTGCTCCTGCAAATGTAATTCCTGTGAATTCACAGCTTGAGCGTTCTCCATTAAGGATACTCATAGGATACAGATATGATACATGCGAACCAAATGAGCCTGAAACCCATTCAATCTTACCACCCTCAGCAACAGTAGCTCTCTTAGTGTTAAGGTTATACATATTCTTGCTCCAGTTCTCAATTGTTGAGTAACGAAGCTTTGCATTCTTAGCCACAAAAAGCTCAACCGCACCTGCATGAAGATTGGCAACATTATATTTAGGTGCTGAACATCCTTCAATAAAGTGAAGACTTGCACCCTCATCAACAATAATAAGTGTATGCTCAAACTGACCTGCTCCTGCAGCATTAAGTCTGAAATATGACTGCAGAGGAATCTCAAGATTAACTCCCTTTGGTACATACACAAATGAACCACCAGACCATACAGCTCCGTGAAGTGCTGCGAACTTATGATCCTGTGGTGTAATAAGCTTCATAAAATGCTCGTGTACCATATCTGCATATTCACCTGTAAGTGCACTTTCCATATCAGTGTATACAACACCCTGATCAGCAACCTCCTTACGGACATTATGGTATACAAGCTCTGAGTCGTACTGTGCTCCAACTCCGGCTAACGACTCTCTCTCTGCCTTAGGAATACCTAATCTGTCAAATGTATCCTTAATCTCTTCTGGTACATCCTTCCAGTCACCCTTCATATTCGTATTGGCACGAACATAAGTAGCAATATTATCCATATTGAGTCCATCAATAGACGGACCCCAGTCAGGCACCTGCATATTATTATATATCTCTAATGACTTAAGTCTGAACTCTCTCATCCAAGCAGGATCATGCTTCTCTTCTGATATCTTCTCAACGATTTCTGGAGTAAGTCCCTGCTTTATTCTATAAGAATCGTTCTCTTCGTTCTTAATATCATAAACACTTCTGTTTATGTCATCTACAAATGTCTTTTCTTCCATTACAAGCCTCCGAGCCTTAATTACCTGATGAATCTTTCGAAACCGTTCTCATTGATATCATCAATCATAGCACTGTCGCCTGTTGCAACAACATTACCATTGACAAGAACATGAGTATAATCCACCTTAAGTGCCTCTAAGATACGGGTGCTGTGAGTGATAATAAGAAGTGCTCCGTTCTGAGTCTTCTGATATTCTTCAACACCTAGCGATACTGTCTTAACAGCATCTACATCAAGTCCTGAGTCAGTCTCATCAAGAATAGCAAGAGAAGGCTCAAGCATAAGAAGCTGTAATATCTCCGCTTTCTTCTTCTCACCACCTGAGAAACCAACATTAAGGTCTCTGTCCATATATGATGGATCCATCTGAAGGAATTCCATCTTCTCCTGAAGGAGCTTCTTGAACTTGAAGTATGTCATCTTCTTTCCACGCTGCTCCATAGAACTTCTTATAAAATTACCAAGTGTGATACCAGGAACCTCAATAGGATTCTGGAAAGACAGAAAAAGACCTGCCTGTGATCTCTCAGCAACATTCTTAGAAAGTAAATCTTCTCCGTTAAATGTAACCTTACCCCCTAATATCTCATATCTAGGGTTACCCATAAGAGCATAACCAAGAGTAGACTTACCTGCTCCGTTAGGTCCCATAAGTACATGAGTCTCTCCCTTATTAAGAGAAAGATCAACCCCATGAAGTATTTCTTTATCTTCAACACCAACCTTAAGCTGGCTCACATTTAATATTTCCTGTGCCATAATGCCTCCTTAGCTGTACATTCTTTTAGCAACACACATAATATCATTGAAAGAAAAGGTTGTAAAGTTATTCATAATAACAATTGTTACTATTGTTTAACATAGTTACTTCTCTTTTGCGGCTTGAACCCACAATTCCATCTCCCGTTTCTTTGCATCATTAATATTGCTTACTATTTCCCTTGCGAATATATCGTCTGTTTCTTTTTCTCTATTTCGGAAACCATCGTATCTTCATATATATATCTTACCTCCCTGAGATAATATATAAATACAGGTATCTCATCACTGTAATCCTTGCTCTTTGACACAACCAACTCCATCCACTTATACTCACCATCAAGAAGCCGTCTGAATATCAATCTCAATGATTTTTTATTGTTTCTGAAATGCTCAAGCACCCTGTCTGGATTGGCAAAATCTCTATATGTCCCGGCATCCTCAGGGTGAACTACTCCCATATCAATATATTTGTCAATATATTCCTTAATACTGCCTGATAATCCGGCATCTCTTATTATGTCCTCCTGGGTTGACTTTATAGGTTCATATCTGTCATGCAGAAAATCAGCCCTGAGTATCTTAATAAATGTATCATATACAATATCCATTGCATCTTCTCTTGCACCTGCCTGATAATCAGCTTCTTTCCATGTGAAAAGCACTCTCCTGTTATCCTCAGAATAATTTGTTGGCTTAGTAACCTCAAATACATACCATTTATATGTTCCATCCATATTATATCTTATCTGGTATGTTCCTCTTTCTTTCCCCTCATCAAGCTGTTTCTTAATTCTGCCAAGATTAATAGCTTCCTTGTAAAGTGAAACATCATCCGGGTGAATAACACCATACTTAATATATCTGTCTGCATATTCTGCAATAGTCTTAGGTCTTGGTGTCATAACATAATCAGGCTCATCTGTCCTTCTTATAAAGTGATATGCTCCCGTATCCAGATCAACATCTGCAATCTTCCAGAAGTAATCAGTTATCTCCTTAAGATAAGACTTATCATTCTTTCTTGTTTTTAAAATAATAAGCTTATCAGCTACGTTATCCTTATTATCAACAAGCTTCTCATAGTCACTTATAGACATAGGTCTGTAGTAATAAAATCCCTGTGCATATTCACAGCCTAAAAGTTCAAGCAGCTTGAGCTGTTCATCAGTCTCAACCCCCTCAGCAATAGCAGGAAGATCCAGCTGTCTTGCCATATCAAGAACTGAAGTTATAATGCTTACACCTTTATCATTATTTTTCGAATTAAGATCGAGAAATTTCATATCCAGCTTCAGAATGTCCAGCGGCATCTGATTGAGCATATTCAGGGAGGAGTAGCCGCTTCCAAAGTCGTCCATTTCAATGACAAAGCCCAGCTCCCGCAGCCGGCGTACCGTGGCCGCCAGCTGGTCCGGATGCTCCGTGTAGGCGCTCTCCGTGATCTCCAGATGCAGGCTGGAGGCGGGAAGGCCGTATGCTTCAAGGGTGGCTGTCAAAAGCTCGATCAGATCCGCCTGATACACATCGGCCCGTGATACATTGACCGAGATGGAAAGCGGTACCCCGCCCGCGCCGCTCCACGCCTGCAGTACGGAACAGACCTTGTTCCACACATACTGGTCCAGCTTGGTGATAAAACCATTTTTTTCAAACAGAGGGATGAACTCCGACGGCAGCAGAAGGCCCCATTCCGGGTGCTGCCAGCGGACCAATGCCTCCGCCCCGGCCAGCCGGTCGTCCTTGATGTTGTATTTGGGCTGCAAATAGATCTGGAACTGATCCTGGGCAAGTCAATGATACTACAACCACATCCCCAAATTGGCTTAAATTTGTACCGTCATATGCTATCTGTTCGATAGAAGATCCTGCATAGAATCCACCTCCATGAAGCCATACCATAACCGGTTTTTTTGCCAAAGTATCCAACGTCTGCGTCCAAACGTTCAAATACTGACAGTGTTCATCCATAGGCCAGTATCTATGAGGAACCATAATTTCACCGTTGGGAACATCCTGGGTTAACAATGGACATACATAGCCATAAGAAGTAGCATCTTTTATCCCATCCCACGGCTGAATTTCCTCCGGCATCTGAAATCTTTTTGCATTTGCATACTTAATCCCCTGAAATGTATATGTTGTATTCCACAAATATCCCCTTATTTTTCCTGCTTTTGTTGTCACAATCGGTCCATTTCCCGAACATTCAAAATAACTACTCATTTAATTTCTCCTTTGCTTTTTTTCTATAATCTTTCGGACTACATCCCAACACTTTTTTACATAATCTGGAAAAATATGAAAAGTTATCATATCCCACTTTCATAGCAATTTCATTAATAGAGATGTCACTGTATTGTAACAGTTCAGACGCCTTCTTTATCCTCATACGAATAACATAATCGGTAATAGAGATTCCTTCTTCTTTTTTAAAAAGTCTTGCCAGATAATCTGCATTTAAATATACAATTCCTGCCAGCTCATTTCTGGAAATTTCCTCATTATAATGTTCTTCAATATATTTTTTAACTACCTCTACAATAGATGTATTTTCTCTTACGTAGGCAATATAGCTATATGCTTTTTGCAATAAATATTTACAAAATTCCATATAGTTATCATAATTCTTCAATGACATTTTCCGATAAGTTTCATATTCCGTATTTACAAATAGCTCATGGGCTTCGATATTGTTTTTCATCAACACAGTATTCACCATCTGAATCAGATTCACCTGCATAGCTTTTAATTCATACGCTGTTAACCCATGATGTCTCTTTTTCTCTGAGAAATAGTGATCGATTTCATCTAAAATCTTATTCACCGCACCTGTGTTCAGATAAATCTCCCATTCTCCAATAGCACCGAATGAATATGTATTTTCTTCCCTTTGGTATGTCCGCGCCCAGAATATCTGTACATCGTTGCTGATATTTTCATTCCAAATATGAATCAACCTTTCAAAACATTCCTTTACGGCGGGCAGAGGACATTCAAGATCATAAAATACACGCATTCGACAATTAAGATGGATATCACACTGCATAATCAATTTCTTCAGTACCATCTCCGCATTTTCTTTTAGATTACGGGTTACAATCACATAGGTATCCTCTCCATACTTCACTATGGTCTCCATATTGCACATATCGCTAAAAATTTCTGTAACGACATTTTTAATAATAAATTCGCTCATTGTTGAAGTCAGATTCTGAAAACGTTCCTCTTCTTCATATGTATGTAGCAAAAAAACATCAAACAACTGCTCAGTGTCATATTCCAAACGATTGTCTTCAATCAATGCATTTAAAAGTTCTTCATCCGGAATTGCCAGCGGAAACATGATATGCTCCCAAAAATGTGCTTTTCTGTTTTTTACATCATCCAACCAATACACGCCATACTGATAATATGTTTTCTTCCTGCTCTCTTGTCTGACTTTTTCTACAGCCCTAGATATTATTTTTTCAAAATCGTCAAAAGAAATCGGTTTCAGATAATAGTCAAAACATTGAAGTTCCACAGCCTTTTTGGCATAATTAAAATCTGCATAACACGTGCAGAATATAGTAACCACGTCTAAATTCTGTGTTTTTGTCCATTTTAACAATTCAATTCCCGATTCGTTTGGCATTTCTATATCTGTTACCATAATATGGATCGGTACATTCTTAAGTATCTTTTTGGCATCCGCAGCATTTTCAGCAACGTAAATCTTTTCTATTCCCAGTGACGAATATGCAACCCCAAACTGCAGACTTTCCAGCACATTCACATCATCATCTACTAATAGAATATTCACTCTTTTCATCTCCGTTTTGATACGGAATTATTATTATAACTTCCGTTCCCAGGTTTTCACCGTTACCTATCATGAGACTTGCTTCCGCCCCATAGAGCAGTTGAAGCCGATCTTTTGTATTGCGTATTCCAATTTGGAATCTGTCATCATTTGCTCCAAATTCATTCTTTCGAAATTTTTCTAACACATTCTCAGGAAAACCCGGACCATTATCCGCTATACGAATTCGTATTTTTTTCTGTTCCTCATCCAGAAAGCTTCCTTCAATGCTAATTTCTATCTTTCTTTTGCTTCCTACCGTGTACTTCACGCAGTTTTCCACAAAGACTATCATTATCAACGGTGGAATCATTGCCTGTTTCACACGCTCATCTACGCAGATATGACACTTGCAATCATAGCGGTATAAAATATTATGGATTTTTACATAATTTACAATCTGCTGTAATTCTTCATCCATTAAGATAGGCTTCGTTCCTTTGCGGAAAATAGATCTCATATATCCGGATACATACAATGCCAGTTGCTGGATTTCTTCTGTATGTTTCAACTGCGCCATACTGTATATGCTATTAAGACAGTTAATATAAAAATGGGGCCTGATCTGTAATTGTAAATAATCTATTTTAGTTTTCTGTTTTTCCAGCTGTTCTTCATATACCTGAACTTTTAATTCCTGAATTTCTTTTTCCAGATTTCTCCAGATTTCACCTACATTTTCGAATTCTTCATAATAATTATTTTGCTCTAATTCTCCAGTTTCCTGAAATTTTCGTAGATTCTCTTCAAAAATGTATAACGGTTTTTGTACATAGTGCCTGAAATAATAAAAAGCTCCAATACACATAAAGCAAATCAATACTGTGGTAATTCCCATCAGTATTTCATAGGTTCCAGCACTTTTCTTTATTTTGTCGCTGACATCTATTCCTATAGATACATTTGCATTTTCAAATTCGTATTCCCAATAATGCGCGCTACTTATTTCCTGAATGTTTTCATTTTTCTGAAACATACTTCCGGATGCACTGCTATTCTCCAAATAATGTACTCCGGTGCTCAAATCCCGAATAAAAAAGGAAAGTGTATCTTCCTGTGTTTCTCGAAAAGAAGCGCATATTTTCTCAGGCCGTATCCAACAACCCACATAATTATTTTTCAGGCAAAAGGTAGTTGTAAGAAACAACGTTCCTTGAACATCCTGCACAAACCATTTTCTCTTTTCTGTTATAGGAATCCGTTCTTCGGAAGCCACTGTCCTAATATATCCTTTAAAAAGTTCCTTTTGAAGGTATTCATCGTCTCCCGTAATCAGAAAAATATCTTTGTCTTTGTTATAAAACCAAAAATGGTATTCGTCCCCATAATTAATTGCCATTGCCTGAAAATATTGTTTCAATTCATTTTGCTCCGCAATGCTGTAAACCACAGAGTTATCCTCTGTGTTTAAATCCATCTCTTCTATTTCTCTGATAGATTTATTATTCAACAACGTGTTTACAAGCTGCGTATTAATGCCATTCATTTTTTGATCCAATTCATTCCCGTAGAAATCAAATGTCCGGCTGGCTATATTTGCTATCTCTTTGACATATCCACGGAATAATATCATACCAACACCGTATACAACAACAATTGTCCCGATTAATGCGCACATGATCAGAGTAATATTTTTTCTCAAGACCTTCTTATGTTTTCTCGACATTAATCGGGACCTCCTATATTTATTTATTCCTGTTATTCACAGCCACATTATAACACATTACTTTTGATTTTCCAGCCACTCGTTCAATTGTTTCTGCTTCTCGTCCATTACAGTCTGAAGACCGGCTGCGTATAACTTCTCATTAAACTCCGGAATGGCCGTGGCAGGATCAGCTGCGCCACAATCGATAGAAGCCGAATACTCACTAACCACATTGTTTAGTGCTGCAATCTCATTGCTGACAGATGTACTATCAAACATGAAACCTAATGCTTTTGACTTATTTGCAGTGGCATTCATCTCTTTCTGCGCATCCATAATCTTTCTGGAGCTTCCCTCCCATACATGGATCTTGTACTGGTTCGGAAGTTCCCATCCCATATTCAGATTGTATTTTGCATTAGAAGCATCTACCCCATCCGGGAATCCAATCACATCATTTTCAGCATCTTTTACGACATAATGAACACCTTCAATACCCCAGTTAAACAGATTCATTAATTCCGGATCACCGTACATGTAGTCCAGCACTTTCATTGTCATCTCCGGATTTTCACAATTCTGACCAATTCCCCATGTAATTGCGGCAACAGCATTGGTATAGCAAAACGCAGGAGTAGGGTTGATTCTTACAGCCACCAGTTCATAACCGGTATTCAGACTTTCCTGTTCCGCAACGCCCGGTTTATAAGGAGTGGCAAAGCAGAATGCATTTCCGGCCTTCAGGATTGTGGTTCCGGCATCTGTAGATGTTGCCATATCCTTGTCGATATAACCTTTTTCATAATAATCATGAACCGTAGCAGCCAGATTCTTGTAGTTATCCGTCTCATAGTAATTCACAATCGTAGTATCAGCACCGCCATTATCCAATACTCCAAAGCGATCGGAAAGTACATCGGCAAAATATATGTTACCGATCAAACCATCTTTAGCGCCTACAATAATTTTCATATCAGGTTCATTTTCATGAATCGTTTCGAAAATAGGTGCACAATCAGCCAAAGATTTCACATTAGACACATCCAAATTATATTTGTCCAAAATGTCTTTTCTCATTACCAGACAGCTGTCTGCATACCATTCTTTTTCCACCGGCACACCATACACATAGCCATTCATATTAGCAATTTTGAGAATATCTTCACCCAAAGCTTCTTTCATATTAACGCCATACTGGTCAATCAAATCAGACATATCCAATACCTGACCGCTGTTTACATAGGTACTCACGTTATTATACATTATAGGGACCAAATCCAGTTTTTCCGCACCGGATAACATAAGTTGTAACTGCTGCTGATATACTCCCCATCCCAATGTGATTACATCAATTTGTGCACCAACCTTTTCCGCCAGGATTTTATTCATTTCTGCTTCTACAAGATCCATGTCCTCCTGATCATTTCCAATCACAGCCATTGTGACCGTATACATATCTTCCGGATTTTTAGGTGTTTCTGTAGAAGCTGCTCCACCGGTTTCTCCACCACTACTTGGGTTACTCCCGCATCCCGTAAAGCAAGCTACCGTCAACACCATACTGAGTAACATTGATAAAATTTTTTTCTTCATTTGTTATCCTCCCATATATTTATTTTATCTTGTAAGGGCAATGTATTAACCCTTTACTGCTCCTAATGCAATTCCTTTTTGGAAATATTTCTGTAAAAACGGAAATAATACAAATATCGGCAGCATTGCTACAACCGCAATCGCCATACGTACACCTACTGTAGGTAATTTTGCCATTTCCGAAGAGGCTTGTGAAGCCATGGACGAATTAGAAGACAATACCTGTATATCTGTAATCATTTTATTCAACAGATTCTGGATACTATAATATTTAGTATCCGTAAGGTAATATAAACCATTTGTCCAGTCATTCCAGTAACCCAGACCGGCAAAAGTTCCCATCGTTACAATAATGGGTTTAGACAAAGGAATCACCAGTTTAAAAAATACTGTAAATTCTCCTGCCCCATCTACCTTTGCAGCCTCAAACAATGCTGATGGTATACTTGTTGATATATATGTACGTATTAATAGCACACTCATTGCCGACAGCAACAGGTTAGGAACAATTAAAGCCCAAATTGTATTTTTTATATGAAAATAATTACTGTACAACAAATAGGATGGTACCAATCCACCGCTAAAAAGCATCGTAAAGAAAAGGTAAAAAGTTATTGCTCTTCTTCCAGGCAATTGTTCAAGAGATAACGGATAGGCAATCATTGTTGACAGCATAACATTGACAGCTGTTCCAACTACTGTGACCAAAATTGTAATTCCATAGGCCCTCATTATCTTAGACGCATTTTTCCATATGTAAGCATAGGCTCCCAAACTGAATTTTTCCGGAAAAAATGAATATCCGTTTCTTATCAGTGTACTTTCCTCCGTAAAGGAAGACATAATCAAAAGAATAAAAGGGGTAATTACAAATATGGTAAACAGAATCAGTATAAAATTCGCTAAAATCTGAAACCGCATATTCGATTTTGAACGGATCATTTTTCTCCTCCTAAAACAGTGCGTTTTCCTTACTTACTTTCCTAACGATCAAATTAGCGGTGAGAACTAAAACAAATCCTACAACCGACTGATATAGGCAAGCAGCAGAAGACATTCCAACATTTCCCAGTTTAATCAGTGCTCTATATACATAAGTATCAATTACATTTGTCGTAGAATACAATGTTCCGGAGTCCAACGGTACCTGATAAAACAATCCGAAATCAGAATAGAAAATTCTTCCAATCGATAACAAAGTAAGCGTAATCACCGAAGGGACTAAGGATGGAAGCGTAATACATCGAATCTGTTTCCACTTACCTGCTCCATCTAAATTTGCAGCTTCATAGTAATCTTTGGGAATACCATTGATCGCCGAGATATAAATCAAGCAACCATATCCGACTCCCTTCCATACATTCACAAGTGTCAAAATAAACGGCCAGTATTTTGGTTCCGCATACCACGAAATCGGATTTTTCCCGAATGGAATCAGCAGTGAATTATTCACCATTCCGTTTTCTGTTGAAAGAAATGCGAAAACAATATAGCTAATAATTACAATTGACATCAGATAGGGGAGCAATACCGCACTTTGATAAAGCTTTTTTAATTTTTTGCTCACAACGTCGCATATAAAAATTGCAAGAATAATTCCAACCACTGTATTAATCACTATAAAAGCAAGATTATACAATAACGTATTCCTTGTAATTACCCAGGCATCGTTTGTGGCAAACAAAAATTTGAAATTTTTCAGTCCTACCCAATCACTCCCCAAAATGCCTTTCTGGTAATTGATATGTTTAAAGGCAATAATTGTACCAAACATAGGAATATAATTATTGATAAAAATATAGATTAATCCAGGTGCCATCATCAAGTAGAGCGGTAGCCATCTTTTCCAATTGTGTTTTTTTGTTTTCATCTCTCCACCACCTTTTCTATGTATTTCCATTATATCAGTTTTCAAGATTCTTTCTTGCATTCAGGCGACTTCATAATGGCACTGAATGGTATATCTTCCATCATATAATGTTATGTTTCCTCCATTCCTTAATCTGTTCCTCGGAATGTTTCAGTAACCCACAGAATATTTCCTCATTATGTTGTCCGAGTGTTGGTGCCGGTTTACTGATCTCAGGCATATTATCCATCAACTTAATAGGATTGCCATTTACTTTCATTTTCCCAATCACAGGGTGTTCTATCTCCACAAACATTTCACGTTCTATGGCGATATGTTTATCTTCTGTGATCTGCCTTACATTATAGATGGGGCCTGCCGGAATTCCTTTTGCCAATACATTTTCTACAATTTCATTCACAGTATATTGCGTTGTCCACTCTTCAATATATTTCTTTTGTATTTCGTTATTCTGTACTCTCAAAGAAACCGTAAGAAAACGTTCATCCGTTATCATCCATGGCATATGAAGAACTTCGTTGCAAAGCTTCTCATATAGCTTTTGATTTCCACATGCTATAATAACCTGACCATCCTTCGCCTGATAACTATCATAGGGTGCAATAGATGCATACGCATTTCCATTTCTTACAGGAAGTTGCCCCGACTCAAAATATCTTGTATATGCATTCTCCAGGCTGGCCACTACAGAATCTACCAATGATACATCTACCTTTTGTCCTTTTCCGGTGAGTGTTCTTACGTTCAAAGCCATTAAAACACCAATCACAAGATTCATACCGCCCAGTATATCACCCATGGCATTTCCGGAACGCGTAGGATCTCCGTTTTTTGCACCGGTAACGCTCATAAGACCTCCCATTGCCTGTGAAATAATATCATAACCCGGTCTGTCAGAGTACGATCCATAGCAGCCAAAGCCTGACACTGCTCCGTAAATAAGGCGTGGTTTTTTTTCTCTCAAAACTTCATATCCCAATCCCAATCGTTCCATAACCCCAGGTCGATAATTTTCCAAGAGAATATCTGCCTTATTCACCAGTTCCAGGAAGATTTTTTTCCCTTCTTCCGTCTTCAAATTCAATGTAATTCCTTTTTTATTGCGATTCAGGTTCGCATAGTAAACACTTTCTCCATTTCTGTAAGGACCATAGCTTCTGGCATCATCACCTTTTTCCGGCACTTCGATTTTTATTACTTCAGCACCGAAGTCTCCCAATATAGAGCCTGCATAGGGTCCTGCTACTACCCGGGTCAAGTCAAGAACTACCAAATTCTGTAGTGCTTCCACTTTTTCTAATCCCATAAGGTCTCACCTCCGATCCCCTTATAATTCCTCATCTTTTACGTGAATCTTTAATCTCATAATGGCACTCCCCATAGATTTTCCAAGGCTGTCCAACCGCAAGCTCATGGTTGCACCACCTCCAAGTGCATGTTTGAGTACAAAATTAAATCCACCAAGGCTGGGAACTTCATATCTTATAATTTCGCCCTTTACCATGTCGCCGAAAAAATTGTGTAGTCTTTCGGGCGTTACTTCTCTTTTAATAATTTCATAATATTCAGGTTTTCTGGCAAATACACAGATATTGCTGGTATCTCCCTTGTCACCGCTTCTTCCATGAGCGATATCATTCAATAATATTTCTCTCATAATCTTGTCCTCTCTATGCAAAACTATATTGTAATAATATGGCTCTTGATCTCTACTGCCTCTCGTGGAACAGATGTCGGCCACAGTGCCATAACTTCCTGCACACGAGCCCTTCCTCCGAAGAAAGATGCTCCGGGAGGTCCGTTTAACTGCATAGGGCTGATTTCCGGGATGATCTTCGCACATTCATTCTTATCCTCTGAAAATACAGCAATGCGCATTACACACTCGTTCAGATTTTTCAATGCTTCTTCACTCATATCAGCCACATTAAGATGAAGGCTGTTCAGACCAATAAAACTGATATGAACATCATCCGCTTTCATTCCCTTTTGCTTCATTTTCTTCATGATAATGTCTGCACAATATCGGGCTTTTTCATAAGCATCAGGCCATGCAAAGCTCAACATTGAAACCGTCTTCCACCCTTTATGATACCCAACACACAATTTCAAAGTATCCGGTTTCTCTTTACCATGAATATGATCAATTCTGACGCGATTATCACCAACCTGTGTAATAGTAGCATTACTAATATCCACATTTACATCAGGAGTCAGATAATTTGCCGGATCTAGCACTTCATATAAAAATTGTTCCTTACAACTTTGCTCGCAAATGACTCCTCCACAATCAGGGGCCTTAGTAATTTCAAATGTTTTATCTGTCAACTCTGCAATAGGAAATCCGAGATTTTCCATCTGAGGTACGCTACGCCAATCATACATATAATTGCCGCCTGCTCCCTGTCCACCACATTCCAGTAAATGTCCTGCCATAATTCCTCTTGCAAGGTTATCCCAGTCATTGTCTTTCCAACCAAATTCATAAGCCAACGGAGCCAGGAAAAGTGCGCTATCAGCTGCTCTTCCGGTGACTACAACATCTGCTCCGTCTTCAATTGCACTTTGAATGCCT
>OGYO01001154.1_pt1 | contig 14384 bp, 15 predicted proteins | sample 1576561 | NCBI WGS metagenome assembly OGYO01 (sample SAMEA3541507, study PRJEB24748) | human gut metagenome | biome: human gut; feature: human-associated habitat; material: faeces | place: China | collected 2012 | reverse complement strand
GCCTCCTTCATCTGGACGATCACACTCTGAAAAACGCGGCTGGACATAATACGCCCTCCCTATTACAACTTGCTTTTTACACAAACAACCATTGACATAATACTACGTTTTCGGCAGAAGCGCAAGGCCTTTTTGACATTTTATTTGAAAACGGCTATCTTTTTTTGTGGCATTTTCATAGTTTTTCGTCATTTGCTCCAAATTCAGGGGGCTTTGCTCTCAAAATATGCAAGTTTTTTCTTCCGTCAAAATCACAGGATATTCTGCAGAAGCCCTTCGGCCTCCACAATATCCAGTTCTTTTGTCTGTCCCAGCGGGAGAGATCCGAGCGTTAATCCGCCTTCTGCCTCGCGCCGCAGATATGTTACCGGGCAACCCCGGCTGGCAAGCATCCGGCGCACCTGATGGTACTTTCCCTCCTGCACGCAGACGATGGAGCGCCCGTCAGACAGCGGCGTGAGCTTCGCCGGCAGGCAGTGCAGGCCGTCGGCCAGCACCAGTCCCTGCTCGAACGCGCGCACATCCTCCGGCCCCGTCCGGCCTTCGTGCTCGGCGTAATAGCGCTTCCAGACACCGTGCCGGGGAGACAGAATGCGGTGGGCCAGATCGCCGTCGTTTGTCAGCAGCAGAAGCCCCTCCGTATCCTTGTCAAGCCTGCCGACGGGCATAACGCCGAGTCTCCGGTATTCGTCCGGCACAAGTTCCATGACGGTCTTTGCCTTCGGATCGTCGGCGGCGGTCAGATAGCCTGCGGGCTTGTGGAGCATGATGAGGACCGGCCCGCGCAGACGCACGGGCTGGCCGTCCACGGCGATATGGACGGCTGCTTCGTCAAATTTCCGGCTCTCGTCGGTCACGACCGCGCCGTCTGCGGTTACGCGGCCCGCGCGGATGATCGCGTAAGATCGTTCATGATTTCGCTTATATCTCCCTTGTGCATAATCCCTTTTTTAGTCAGCCGATTATGGCTCCAGGTTGAACAAGCGTCTTTATTTATCTCGTTGGCAAACACGATATCGAAACCTTCACCTTCAAATCCAAGGTCAAAGCCCCCAGCTCCAGAGAATAAAGATATCGCTTTTTTTGCCATTACAGTCCAATATAAGCATAGCCAATAATAATATGCTTATTGTAGAATGGTCGTAGTTTATCCAATCCAGGGTATGCTTCTTCTCCCGAAAAACGCTACATGCTTTAGGCGAATGGTGCCAACTGTATGACCTTTTGCGCATCAAGCCCTATGATTGGATTATGTTCAATAGCTTAGTATCAAATCACTATCAGAAGTTATAATCGCGCTTACTTTCGCTGCATTAAACGACCAAACAAAGAAGCATAATCCCCAGGTAAAAAAAAGGGGGGGGGAACGCGCGTAAGAATCTTGCCTAATGAAAGATTGACGCTCGTGTTTGCGGACACTAGGTTCGACTACGTTGCCAATATCAAATATGAAACAAAGGAATGCATGAAAGCGGCGTTGCTAGGCAACTGCTTACGCTAAAAAGCAAAGCACAGACCATCTTTAGCGTTACAAACTGGTGTTGTTTGCCCATATGTACGCACACAACTCGCTTTTAATCTCCTCGACCGTACAAGCTTTCCTGCCCATCACGCCTTTCAGCGACCAAAGCGCCTGACCTTGTGGAAACCCATACGTGATAGAATCGTAAAGTATGTAGATGCAGGTCTTATGTGCAAAGAAGCACTGCGGGGGGGTCATGCAGAACATACCACAGGGAACGTGCTTGCAGTCAGAAGAACCCGCATATCCAGATCGGACAATTGCCTCGAACGATTCCCCCGAAAAGCACCCATCCCGCACCACAGAACAAGCAGCCTTGAACTACCCACAACCCACAGAAACTTTGAGACCGTGCGAAGCGGATATTTGTTCAAAGTTGATAAACTCGAAAGAGCCCTTCGAGAGGCATCGTACCCAGAAGAATTCAAAAACCTTCAAGGATTCGACGACGAAAAGCCTATCAAGTGTTGAGACGAACTTTTGACATTGTATTAGTATTCTTATTCTCGCTCTGTTCTGGTGGCTTTCTCTTCTCCTTGCTATCGTCATCAAAATTGATGACAGCAAGGGCAGTCCTATTTTCATCCAAGAGCGAGTCGGCAAGAGCAACAAACCCTTCAAAATGTATAAGTTCCGCACGATGTACATTGATACTGAAGATCGTCTCAAAGAACTTGCACGCCTCAATAAAAAACGGACCTGTTTTAAGGTTAAAGAAGACCCACGAATATTGCGAAGCAGGAAAATGATTCGAAAGCTCAGCCTCGATGAACTTCCCTAAATTTGGGATGTTCTTAAAGGAGATATCTCTGTAGTAGGCCCTCGACCCGCTCCGCCAAAAGAAGTTATTGCTTATAAATTAGCCTAGCATCGCACTAACGCAGCAAGACGGTTAGCATGAAGTCGAATAAACTTAGTTTGATCTGAGCTAAATATACAGCGAAAGAATGAAATGTTTCATATTGAACGAAATGGTCAACAGTAAAGAAGCTCTAGAACAGTTGTCGCTATTTCTTTATACCATGCAAAACTATGAAAGAATAACGACCTGCCTGCCTATAAGCGAGGGGTTGAGATCATTTGATGGCATAAGCTCAACTGTGCCAGCTGCTCTCAACAACTTCGAGCAAGACAGCGTTGCTATCGATGTTCGCCTAATGCTCCAAAGGAAATACTTCTCTTATAAAGATGCTGTTCAGATAAGAAAACTCGCTCAATACCTAAAAAGGACCAATCTTGTCGACAAAGGAGCGATGAATCAATTCGACAAGAAGCTCGATGAACTAAAGAATTCGGAAGTCGAGCTCTCGCTACAAGATGGAACGATAGTATCAGGACAAGTTAGCAACATCGAAGATGCAACATACGGCACTCTTCTTCACGCCGACCGCAATCGTGCAGAACGGCTTGTAAATACGCCTGGCGACATTCGATTACTTGCCTTAAGTCCATTCGTCATAAAGCGCGAAGATCTTCTTTTTCATTTTCGAGATCTCTGCTTAGAGGCAAACATCGAACCCCTCTGTTCTAGTGGCAGAAAAACAGCTTCGATTCTACGATGGCTGGAAACATCGAACAAGGATTTGCTTATAACGAATTCACCATTTTGGACAAACGTGGTTGGCCACAATGCAAGTGAAGAAGAATTGGACGAGATAGTTGGGCAAACAAGCAATGAGGATAAATTCGCTCTCTTAACTGCAATGAACTTCCTTCACTTGCTTTTAATGAGCCTTTGGACATTAAAACCTTGCGCAAGTTGGTGAAGCGAAGTTTTTGGAAAGGTTGGAAGAATTTTGAAGAAGTCGCAAAAGCAGTAAGAGCAATAAACAATCCAGGCATATCTTCACATGTAGAGCATGCAGAAAATGAGAGTTATGCTCGGATTAAGATTCTACCTAATGTTGATGACGCTTTTATCGTAACAGAACCTCAGCTAATTCATAATCCTGGTGCTTGTATATACCTCGTAAAGCGTGCGGAAAAATGGAAAGTATACCAACTGCAAATAATGCGCTAGCCTAAAGCCAGATTACCCTACAAAGAAGAGCGCGATAAAACGAGGTGCCTCTCAAACACTAACTAAAGAGATGCAAGTGCAAGATAGAGCTTATCCTTATCACTTAAGATGACTTTGGTCGAATCGAACTCGGCATCGCCTTCGAGCGCTGGTCACTCGATTCCGATGGCGGGGTCGTTCCACATGAGGTCGCCTTCGCCGTTGAGATAATAGGCATCATCGCATTTATAGCAAAACTCGGCGGTATCTGACAAAACAAGGAAGCCGTGTGCGAACTCGCGAGGAATAAAAACTGGCGCTTGTTCTCAGCAGAAAGCACTACACCCTCCCACTTGCCATACGTCGGGCTATCTTTGTGCAGGTCAACCACCACATCAAAGACCCTCCCTGAAACAACACACGTGAGTTCGCTTGCAACTACTCAACCCGAAAATGCAATCCACGTAGCACGCCACGCGTTGAAGACGATTGGCTGCCCTGCACGAACTCACAGTCAATCCCACTAGCAATAGAATCAAGGCGTTTATAAGTTTCCACGAAGTAGCCGCGATCATCGCCATAGGCTTTTACGTCGACGATCTTCGCGCCTTCGATAGAAGTATCCGTAAACGTGAAATTCCCAGAAATAACCTGATCAGACATGCTCGTTCCTTTCAATGCGCTCAAGCGAGCAGAAAACTCCAATATCTACCGCTAGCTGCCAAGGAATTTTCTGTAGAGCAAAACTAAGAAATGTCTAGAAGAGGACTAAACCCGCTCCTACGAATTGAGTCACTCTTGCTGAACCAGAAATACCCAAATGAAAGAATCTTCGCACCTATTTCCACACATTTGCGCTCAGCTTTTGACCGCAAAAGGCCCTGAGCGCAAAGACATGTGCTGAAACTGGTACTATGATGAGGTTACTGTGCATTTAGCCCTAGTAGGGGTTCGTTGTAATAAGGTGCAAGACTGTTGTCGACTAAGATTGAAAAAAGCCTGGATGCTTCTCAGCTCTCTAATAACAAGAGGGCAAAGCATGTTGCTACGCATAGCACAGCCTCATCTCGCAATGAACAAACTGAATCGTTCATGAACTCTGCCAGCCTAGAAACGATTCGAAGTGGCTACTTGTTTAAAGTCGACGAACTCGAACGAGCCCTTCGAGAGGCCTCATACCCAGAGGAGCTAAAAAACTTGCAAGGCCTTGAAAGAAGGCCTGCCTATCGAGTGTTGAAGAGAGCTTTCGATATCACTTTTAGCTTATTTGTTCTTGCTGCATTTTGGTGGCTCTATCTCATTCTCGCAATCGTAGTGAAAGCGGACGATCCCAAAGGAAGCCCAATCTTCGTTCAAGAACGCATCGGCAAAAACGGCAAACCTTTCAAAATGTACAAATTCCGCACTATGTGCGTTGATGCGGAAGATCGACTAAGCGAAGTTGCGCACCTCAACGAAAAAAGCGGCCCCGTTTTCAAGATCAAAGAAGACCCTCGCATCTTACGCAGTGGAAAAATCCTTCGAAAACTCAGCCTTGATGAACTCCCCCAGTTCTGGAACGTGCTAAAAGGCGACATCTCCGTAGTGGGACCCAGGCCCGCCCTTCCGAAAGAAGTTGCCACTTACAACGATTACCAAAAGCAACGTCTTCTTATTAAGCCAGGCATTACCTGTTACTGGCAGACTAGAACAAACAGGGATTCCATTTCATTCGATGATTGGGTCGATCTCGACTTGCTGTATATCAAGCAATGTGGGGTGTGGGCTGATGCAAAACTGATCATCCAAACGGTTGGCGTTGTCCTAACAGCGCAAGGGAATTAGCTTAACCCAAACTGCTGAGCGCTTATTTTAGCGCCGTATGCAATCTATCTTTCTCACTCAAGATAATCTTGTTCTCATCGAACAAATCATCCCCTTCGAGCGGAGGCCATTGAACGTCAATTGTGGGGTCGTTCCATATCAGGCCGCCTTCATCATTGGGATGATAGATATCATCGCACTTGTAGCATAGCTCTGCAGATTCAGAGAGCACAAGAAAACCATGGGCAAATCCGCGTGGAATAAAAAACTGACGCTTGTTCTCAGCAGAAAGAACGACGCCCTCCCACTTGCCATAAGTAGGACTGCCTTCGCGCAAATCTACCGCCACATCAAAAACGCTGCCTGACACCACGCGCACAAGCTTGGCTTGAGGGTGCTCGATCTGAAAGTGCAATCCACGCAGCACCCCTTTGGTAGAGGATGATTGATTGTCCTGCACAAATTCGCAGTCGATACCACCAGCCACGAAGTCGGGGCGTTTATAGGTCTCCATAAAGTAGCCACGCTCATCGTTGTAAGCTTTGACATCAATGATCTTCACGCCTTTGATCGAAGTATCCGTGAACGTGAAGTTGCCTGAAACAATCTGGTTAGTCATACTTATTCCCATCTTATTGGCCTTGAGCCGCGTATTTAGCCTCAACTGACGCCTTCGCATCTTGCCACCAGTTACGATTCCGATCATACCAAGCGATAGTTTGGCGAAGACCCTCTTCAAAATCGGTATGCTCTGGTTTCCAACCAAGCTCGGTCGTAAGCTTGGTCGCATCGATAGCATAGCGACGATCGTGACCAGGGCGGTCTCGCACCCACTCGAAATCATCAGGCTCATGCCCCATCCCAAAAAGGATCGCACGCAACACTTCTAGGTTATTCTTCTCGCCGTTGGCACCGATCAGGTAAGTTTCGCCAAGACGCCCTTTGGTAAGGATAGTCCACACAGCCGAAGAATGATCTTGAGCATGAATCCAGTCACGCACGTTCAGGCCATCCCCATAAAGCTTCGGTTTCTCTCCGGCAAGAATATTGGTAATCTGCCGAGGGATGAACTTCTCAATATGCTGGTAGGGGCCATAATTATTCGAGCAATTCGATATAGTGATAGGCACTCCATAAGTGCGATACCAGGCACGCACAAGCAAGTCTGATGCCGCCTTGCTTGAAGAGTAAGGACTACTGGGACGATAAGGCGTCTCTTCTGTGAATTTAGCAGGATCATCAAGAGCTAAATCGCCATAAACCTCATCTGTTGAGATATGGTGAAAACGAACTCCATGTTTGCGAGCAGCTTCTAGCAACGTATAGGTGCCCTCGACGTTCGTACGCAGAAACGGCATGGGATCTGCGATGGAGTTGTCGTTATGAGACTCAGCAGCAAAGTGCACGACCGCATCGGTATTTGCGAAAAGCTTATCGACAAGCTCCGCATCGCAGATATCGCCTTCTACGAAGGTGAAGCGATCTACAGGTAGGCCGTCCAAATTAGCCAGATTCCCTGCATAGGTCAGCTTATCAAGCACAGTCACATGCACATCGGGGATATTATCCACCACCCAATGTACGAAGTTTGAGCCGATAAACCCAGCTCCTCCTGTAACAATAATCCGCTTTGGTTCGAAAGGTTCAGCCATAAATATCTAATCCATCAATTCCGAATAGTTTTCAAAATAGCTCGCAAGAGCATCTTGCCAAGGTCTCATGTCGTTTCCGATGGTATCAACCAAGCGTTTATTCTCAAGGGAAGAGAACGCAGGCCTTGTAGCCGATTCAGGATGCATCTCTTTCCATTGCGCCGAACTTACCGGCACAACCCTACAATCAAGACCAGCACCTTGCATAATGGCTGCAGCAAAATCTGCCCAAGAGCAGGTTCCCTCATTGGTGGCGTGATAGACACCATAATCGTCCGTAAGCGCAAGTTTGAGGAGAGCATAGGCCAGATCATTAGCGGAAGTGGGATTGCCGAACTGGTCATTGACCACCGTAACCTCATCGAACTTCTTGCCCAAGCCCATCATGGTCTTTACAAAATTCTTCCCTTCGTATCCATAAAGCCATGCGGTGCGTACGATAAAGTATTCATCGCAATTCTTGCGTACTGCAATCTCGCCTGCAAGCTTAGTTCTCCCATAGGCAGAAATAGGAGCTGGCTCATCATTTTCGATACGCGGAGTTGGCTCGGTGCCAGGAAAAACATAGTCAGTCGAGACATGAACGAGCTTCACACCGCAAACCTTGGCGGCTTGCGCTAAATTTTCAGGGCCCGTCGCGTTAACTGCATAGGCTGCATCTTCATTCAGTTCACAACCGTCCACGTTAGTGAAAGCAGCACAATTGAAGACGATATCAGGCTCAATCTCTTGGAAAGCCTTAAATACGGCGTCCTTATTTGCGATATCGAGCGTACTCGAATCACACAAAAACACTTGCGCATCTGCATATGCTTCAGAAATAGAACCTATCTCAGCTTGCATGTTGGCAAGACAGCGCCCAAGCTCGCTTCCAAGTTGTCCTTTTGCACCTGTAATAAGAACTTTCAAACTCACAAGTTACTCCTACCAGGAGCAATACGACCTTCAGCAACCTTGAGCAAGTGTTTGCCGTATTCAGATTTGCCGTAGAGCGCAGCAGCTTCGAGCAGTTGCTCGCGACTGATCCAGCCATTACCAAAAGCGATCTCTTCGATGACCGAGACCGAAAGACCTTGACTTCGCTCAACCGCGCGCACGAACTCACCAGCCTCAAAGAGCGACTCCATGGTGCCCGTGTCGAGCCAAGCGTATCCACGTCCAAGAGTAACCACGTTGAGTAAACCTTTTTCAAGATACATCTTGTTCAAATCAGTAATCTCAAGTTCACCACGCGCTGAGGGCTTCACCTGTTTAGCCAACTCGCAAACTTGCGAATCGTAGAAATAGAGACCTGTAACAGCATAATTGGACTTAGGGTATTCTGGCTTTTCTTCGATGGAGACAGCATTGTAATCGGCATCAAACTCAACCACACCGAAACGCTCGGGATCATCGACATAGTAGCCGAACACGGTTGCCCCATCGTTCCCTTCGGCGTTTTCTACTGCACGTTTCAAATGACGGGTGAGCCCGTTACCATAAAAGATATTATCTCCCAAAACGAGCGCGCACGGATCGCCATCAACAAAGCTCTCCCCGATTATGAAAGCTTGCGCTAATCCATCAGGAGAAGGTTGAACAGCATAAGAAAGCTTAAGGCCAAACTGAGACCCATCCTTGAGCAAGCGTTCAAAATTAGGGAGATCTTCAGGAGTCGAGATAATAAGAATCTCGCGAATGCCTGCCATCATCAAAACAGACAAAGGGTAATAGATCATCGGCTTATCATAAACAGGAAGCAGTTGCTTAGACGTAACTGTTGTAAGCGGATACAAGCGCGTACCACTGCCACCTGCGAGAATAATGCCTTTCATGAACCTTGCTCCTTATTAAGCATTGGCATCGAACTTCTCTAGTCTACCAAAAAAAGATCCTTTGCCGAACAACGCTGAAAGCATTCTCGGCCATAAGAATCTTTGAGACGCTCAGATTAAATTCCTGGTCTTTTGTTTGCCCCGCTTTTTTCTGTCGCTGGCAAACGTGGCCCCATGGCTATGAAGGCACCAATCGCTATAAGTACCGGATTGTACACTGGTAAGAACATAGTCGAATCAAAAAGCATGTGCGCAGCGACAAGCACGATAAGAAGTGACATGTACGGATCTGGCTGCCTCTCTACAAACCGTGCGAATTTCCAATATAAGACCACCAAGCACACTAGACAAACGAGACCACAGGACATTACAACATATATGAACGTGTTGTCGAGATGGCTAAGTCGTTCTATCCTCTCGCAAAACAAAGGGTAGCCATATTCGCCGAAGAATGCAGCGCCCGACTCGATACCACCTCCCATGATCTTATTTACAACCTTTAAGGGGGCAGTATCCGTCCAAGATAGCAAAATTGCAAGAAGAAGGCAGAGCAACGCGAACACCGGCAAGATCCAAGTACCAAGCTTCCCCAAGGCTCTCGCCAATACTCCTCGAACCCAAGCCCATTTGGCCCCTTGACTCAGCAGGCACGTAACGATCACTTGGAAGATACCCAGTGCCATATTCACACGACTTCCTGTTACCAAGAACACAGCCCCCATAAGCACGACTGCAATTGAAGCCCTCAGCCAATTCCATGACCGCGATTTACAATACACCCAAGTCATTATCAGCGAACAAAGGAACAAACTCTCTACGCTAAGCCCACGGAACCCAAAGCTGTTTGCTGCGATAGCGCTCGATTTCTTTATTTCAGCATTTGGAACAATTCCGATCACAGAGAGGGCAATGACCACCCCCGCAAACACCGCACCCGTTACCCAAACCACGGTTAATGCTCGTCTTGATTCAAGATGCCGCGGATACGCAAGTAATATCCAAACGAAGAATTGGAAGACGCATTTCTGTGTTTCGCTGGTGTAAATATTCGAGAGCACATTCTGAAGCAGAATAATGGCAAGGACTCCGAATATGAGCTTTCTTGCGCTTATTCCGTCTAAAAAGGCATCTAATAGGAAAACACAAAAAAGAAAGAAAACAAGATAGCCTTTGATTGCAGCATTGAAGAATGATGCTGGCCCCTGCAGCGCAGACGCTTTCCCTACATTGGTAACAGAAAGCCCAAACCAGACTACATACAAAACCAGAGCACAAAGATACAGCACGTGCACAACGCGTTGTGCAGAGCGTTTATCTGGCCGCGCGGCGTGTTTTGCTCGAATCGTCTCAAACATCTTTCAGCATTGTAGCCGATTTAGAATGAAACTCGAATTGCGCACAGTCGTCGTGCTCAAGCACAGCATGATCATCACTAGCACATAGCGAGCAATCAAGAATATTTGCACTTTACTTTAAATATCGAAAAGCACTTTTGCAATCACTGCAGATGTCGCACTTCAACCTAGCCAACAGCTTTTTCGTTCCTTCAAATTCAACAAACTGCGAAAACCACTATCTTCTATCTAGAAAATTTGCACGCCTAAGTGTCCCTTTTATGATTGCGATTTCTGTCACCTCAGGCCTTTTGCATGATACAGCCTTACCGACCGATTAAAATTTATGTACATTAAATAAAATAAAATGGGGTTTTCTGCCATATTGCTTACAATCTTTACCAGAAATATAGTTATACCTTTTCGTAAGGTTTATTTGAAAAACTTGATTTAATAATCTAGACCACCACGGACATCATCAGTGAAAACAATCACAGCATACCTTAAAAAAAATAGGATAAGTGACTCACTACGAAAATCGCCGCGCGCTCTTTCCGGAAAGCTGGCAAATATCACATATATCACCGCGTTGGTTTTTTTCATCGTGAAAACCATGTTCGGGAATTCTTATCTAGACACACTCCAATCCCTGCCCGTTACAGTCACAGGGTTCGTAACATTTGTTAACGAATACCTCGCTTGCGTATTGCTTATTGCGCTTATGCTGGACGTATTCGCCAACTCACTTTCCTGGAGAAGGCTTATCGCTGCTCTTGTGTTAGGGCTTTTAACTCAAAGCATCTGGATTGTAAACCACGACATCGAAGTCCTTTCCTTTTTCTGGTTTGTCGTAGCCTTTCCCTCCAGATTATCCCTTAGGCTTCTTGCACGATGCTGTTGGGTTTCTTTGCTCGTTTGCATTGTTATCACAATTAGCTGCTTTGCGGCTGATCTAATTACCGAACACGTTCAGGATCAACATGGCGTCGTCAGACATTCGCTAGGGTTTACCTGGCCAAATATCTTATCTCTTTATACTACTTCTGCCGTCATCGCATTCACCTATGACTTCTTTAACTGCTGGAAGTTCCGTTATTACGCGATTACCTTGACTGTTTTAGTTGTCGCTTTCATTGTCGCAAATGGAAGAGTATCTTTCATTTGCGGATTCTTGGTCATCACCTTTGCCATGATCTGGTCGCACAAGGGAAAGCTAAGCACAATATTCAAGAAGACAGCCTCACCGCTCTATTATCTAGCAATCTGGTTAACCCCAATTTGCGCAGCTGCATGTCTAATAATCACAGTGGTTTCTACATATGAACCACAGGCACATGACTTTTTCTATCCATTTTTAGATGTTCGATTAGACTGTGCCGAAAAGTTCTTCGCACAATATGGTTTTGGACTGCTCGGTCAGAATGTTACAGTTGTTACCTGGCGTGAAGCAGTCAGTACGGGGGTTCCTTGGTCCAATGTTGACATTTCTTATGTCCGTTTCGCGCTTATGTATGGAATTCTTTTCTTAGCCTGTTTTGTAGTTTTGAACTGCTTGAATGGTTTATACGCAAAACGCACAAACAATATTGCACTCGCTTGCATAATAGCGATCATGGCCATATTCGGCATAACCGAGCATATCACCCTAAATCCAGCCTTTAATATAACCGTGCTTTCCATTGGTAAAATGCTATCTTCGGGTAAACCGCTAAACTGTCAACATGCAAGAAAAGAAGGGCTACATGCGAAAGTCGCCATCGAAAATCGATAGGCCTGTCGGAGTGCGCATGGCACTCTTGTTTCAGTTTGGCTCAAAATACATCAATGTTGCTATCCAGCTTGTTCTGACAATGATTCTTGCAAGACTTCTCACTCCTGAGGAGTTTGGCCTGATAGCTATAGTCACAGTCTTTTCAAGTTTCTTTATGATTCTATCCGATGCCGGCATTTCACCTGCAATTATTCAACGAGATGATCTTTCTCATAAGGATCACAACGCTCTTTTGTTTATGACCTTACTGCTTGGTGTGGCATTAAGCGTTTTGTTTGCATTTCTTTCTTTTCCAATAGCTTGGTTTTACGACAATCCAGAATTAGTATCTCTTTGCATATTTGCGGCGCCTTCGATCCTATTCAATGCTTTGAACATGGTCCCCAACGGAATTTTGCTTAAACAAAAACGATTCCTAACCATCGGTCTACGACTTATTGTGTCAACGATAGCTGGTGGAACTGTCGCTATCATCATGGCCTTCTCCAATTGCGGAGCATACGCATTGATCGCAAACAGTATTGTGACCCCACTTGTTAATTTCATTTGGAACAAAATTGCATCAAAAATTGCTTTCTCTAATATCCATTTTATGGAGCCTTTGCGCAAAGTTTTCAGGTACTCTGCATTTCAGATGGGCTTCTCAACAGTAAATTACTTCTCACGAAATCTTGACAATCTATTGATAGGAAAGTTTATCAATATCACAGAGCTTGGTTTCTACGACAAAGCCTATAAGCTCTCTCTTTATCCTCTCAACTTCTTTTCAGGGGTCATTGGCTCTGTGCTCCAGCCTTATCTTGCAAAATACCAAAACGACAAAAAAGCAATCTTTGAAAGATGGACCCTTGTTGCCAAAGGAATATCCCTTATCGCTGCTCCCGTCTCGGTGCTACTGTTCGTAGCACCAAGTGAGATAATCTTGCTTTTTTACGGCGACCAATGGGGTCAAGCAGCTCCTATTTTACAGATACTAAGTGTCAGTATTTATTTTCAAATGGTCAACAATCCCTCAGGGGGAATATTCCAAGCCTGCAATCATACAAACTACATGTTCGCCCATTCGCTTGTAGCCACATCCATGACGTTACTCGGACTAATAATTGGCTTATCGTTTGGGAATATCACTGATGTTGCTATCGGTATCTCAATTGCTTACTGTATGCACTCAATCTCTATTTTATTCTTCCTTATTCACAAATCACTCCATGCTTCTATTTGGAAGTTTTGCAAACAGCTGTTGCCAGAAATCGCGATCGGCATTTTTTGCTGTATATTGTGCTCTGTAGCAGCCCCCTTAATGAGCGAAAATATCTTTGTTTCTTTAATCGAAAAAACTGCGATAATCATCATTGTCACAGTTCTGCTATATTGCCTTACGGATCAAATGAAATATCTGAAAACGATTCTTGGCAAGAAAAACCGTATCTGATTATCTAAAGCTATAAGCTCAGCCTTCTCGCAAGAGCGGCCATCGTCAAGCATTCCCTGGCGAACCAGCTATAATAATCATGTAATATAATTTTTCACGCTAACGGAAGGTAATCATGACTCTCTTTGAAGAACTCAAAGCCCACAAAGAGAAAATCGCTGTTGTCGGGTTGGGTTATGTTGGAATGCCCCTCGCAGTTGAACTAGCAAAGCATTTTGATGTCATAGGTTTCGATCAAAATAGCGAAAAGGTCAAAATTTACAAGTCTGGCAAGGATCCTATAAAAGAGGTTGGAGACGCCGCAATTCTCGCCACAAATGCCATCTTTACCGATGACCCCTCAATGCTCAACGAGGCAAAATTTTTTATCGTTGCAGTTCCTACACCAGTCAACTTAGATAAAACTCCGAACCTTTCGCCTGTCGAAAACGCGTCAAAAACCGTTGGGGAGCACCTCTCAAAAGGTTCTATTGTTGTATACGAATCGACTGTTTACCCTGGCGTGACTGAAGAGATCTGTATACCGATACTTGAAAAAGAATCAGGAATTGCTTTTGGTAAAGACTTTAAAATTGGATATTCGCCTGAGAGAATCAACCCTGGAGATCAAGTCCATCGCCTCACTAATATCAAAAAAATTGTATCTGGCTCTGACATAGATGCTCTTGAAACCATTAAGCAAGTCTACGACGAAATAATCGAAGCAGGCACTCATCCTGTTTCGTCAATAAAGACTGCTGAAGCAATCAAGGTTGTAGAAAATAGCCAGAGGGATATCAATATCGCATTCATGAATGAGCTCGCAATGGTGTTTGATCGAATGGGTATAGACACCAAAGAGGTTGTTGAGGGAATGAATACAAAATGGAATGCTCTAGGATTTCATCCTGGTCTAGTTGGTGGTCACTGCATTGGAGTCGATCCCTACTACTTTACATACGAAGCGGAAAAGTTGGGGTATCATAGCCAAATCATCCTTGCAGGAAGACAGGTCAACGACGGCATCGGATCCTTCATCGCCGATGCGATCATCCGCGAATTAGTCAAAGCAGGTAAA
>OGYO01001145.1_pt1 | contig 14475 bp, 12 predicted proteins | sample 1576561 | NCBI WGS metagenome assembly OGYO01 (sample SAMEA3541507, study PRJEB24748) | human gut metagenome | biome: human gut; feature: human-associated habitat; material: faeces | place: China | collected 2012 | reverse complement strand
CCGGCGACGCTGCCGACCGCGCCCGCATCACGCCCGAGACCGAGCTCGACGTGCCCGCCACATCCGTCTACCAGGCCGGTGCCATCAAGCTCGAGGAGGAACTCTCCCCCGCCGAGGCCTTCGAGACCGGCATGGGTGAGGCCGCCTACGCCTACTTGGCCGAGCACGCTACCAAGCACATCGTCATCGACGTGCCCGCGTACCAGCACGCCACGGTTACCGTGCGCGTAAGCGGCGTCGACGCGGCGGCTGCGATTGCCGCCATCGACGTCGTCGCCCGCCCGCAGGCAACGCTCGACCTGCAGATCGCCCTGGACTCCCCCGTTGCCGGCGAGGGCGTCGTGGGTTCCGTGCTGCGCGTGTGCGCCCACGATTACGCCACCGTCAACGTGACCTGCACGCAGACGCTCGACGATAGCTGGATCGCGCTCGACGACACCGGTCTATTCCTGGACGAGGGCGCGCGCGTCAACGTGCAGCACACCGTCCTGGGTGCCGGCGCCAGCGCCACCGGCCTTGCCGGCGACCTGCTGGGCGACACCGCCAAGGTGACGATCGATACCGACTACCTGGGCGCCCGCGAGCAGGTGCGCGACTTTAACTACGAGCTGCGCCACCGCGGTCGCAAGACCGAGTGTGAGATCGACGCTAACGGCGTGCTGACCGGCACGTCCAAGAAGGTCTACCGCGGCACCATCGACCTCGTGCACGGCTGCAAGGGTGCCGTCGGCACCGAGCGCGAAACCGTGCTGCTGGCCAACAAGGGCGTCGACAACAAGACCGTCCCCGTCATCCTCTGCGACGAGGACGACGTCGCCGGCAACCACGGCGCCACCATCGGCCACGTCCGCGACGAGCAGCTGTTCTACCTCGCCTGCCGCGGCCTTGACCAAAGCGCCGCCGAGGACCTGTTCATCCGCGCCAAGCTGGAGGACGCCGCGATTTCCGCCACCGATGAGCGCACCCGCGCCGCCGTCGTCCGCCTGGGCAACAACCTGATCGATTACTTTGAAGAGGAGCTCGCATGATCGACACCGAGCACGTTAAATGCGATACCTGCACAGCACCGGAGCCTATGGTGCTCGACGCCAGCGACGAGGCTTCGCGCGGTTGGCCTACCGTAGACATCGAGACTAATCCCTACAAGGCGCAGTTCCCTCTGTTCCAGCAGCACCCCGAGATCGCCTTCCTCGATAGCGCTGCCACCGCACAGCGCCCCGCCTGCGTGCTCGACGCCGAACGCGACTTCTATCAGCGCATGAACGCCAACCCCCTGCGCGGCCTATACTCGCTGTCCGTCGAGGCCACCGAGGCTATCGCGAAGGTTCGCCAGCAGATCGCCGACCTCATCGGCGCCGCCCAGGCCAACGAAGTCGTCTTCACCCGCAACACCAGCGAGTCGCTCAACCTGGTCGCCAAGAGCTTTGCACCCACGGTGCTGGAGCCCGGCGACGAGGTCGTCATCACCATCATGGAGCACCACTCCAACCTGATCCCGTGGCAGCAGGTCTGCCGCGAGACCGGTGCCAAGCTCGTCTACCTCTACCCCACCAAGACCGGCCAGCTCACCACCGAGGAGGTTCTGGCCAAGGTGGGTCCCAAGACCAAGATTCTGGCCGTGGGTCAGGTCTCTAACGTGCTGGGCGTCGAGAACCCGGTCAAGAACCTCGGCAAGCTCGTGCACAAGTATGGCGGCTATCTGGTCGTCGACGGCGCGCAGTCGCTGCCGCACATGCCGGTCAACGTGGCCGATCTGGGCGCAGATTTCTTTGCCTTTAGCGCACACAAGGCCATGGGCCCCATGGGCATCGGCGTGCTGTGGGGCAAGATGGAACTGCTCAACGCCATGCCGCCCATGCTCACCGGCGGCGAGATGATCGACTCGGTCACCGAGCAGGACGCTGTCTGGGCGCCCGTCCCCGAGAAGTTCGAGGCCGGCACGCAGGACGCCGCCGGCATCTTCGCCACGGGCGCAGCGCTTGACTACCTCGTCAACACGGTTGGCTACGAAAACATTCAGGCACGCGAGCAGGCACTTGTCCACTACCTGATGGGCGAGCTCATGCAGCTCGACTTTGTCCAGATCATCGGCTCCATCTATTGGGATAACCACCATGGCGTCGTGAGCTTTAACGTCCGCGGCATCCACCCGCACGACGTGGCGAGCATCATGGACATGGACGGAGTCTGCATCCGCGCCGGCCACCACTGCGCGCAGCCGCTGCTCACCTGGCTGGGCGTCGAGAACCTCGCCTGCTGCCGCGCCAGCGTGGCCTTCTACAACGACAAGGCCGATATCGACAAGTTCATCGCCGGTCTGCATCACGTTTGGAGCACGTTCAATGGGTAACCTCTACACCTCCACCACGTTCATGGAGCACAACTCGCACCCCGACTATAAGTACGAGATGGATGCCCCCACGCACGAGCACGACGGCATCAACCCCAGCTGCGGCGACGAGCTCACCCTGCAGCTACGCGTCGAGAACGATGTGATCGAGGAGGCATCGTTTACCGGTCACGGCTGCGCCATCAGTCAGGCCAGTGCCGACATCATGGCTGACCTCATCACCGGCGAGACGGTCGAAGAGGCACGCCGCCTGGCCGGGCTCTTCCTCGCCATGATCCGCGGCGAGCAACTCTCCGAGGAGGACCTGGAAGACCTGGACGAGGCCGCCCAGCTCCAGGACATCTCGCACATGCCCGCCCGCGTCAAGTGCGCCGAGCTCGCCTGGCGCACCCTCGACGGCATGCTCGAGGGGCAAGCTAGCCAGTAGCGGATGCCCCAGATCAAAGGGTTTGATTGCCGAGCCGCCCAATACGGGTGGCTCGGCTTTTTCATAACGCCTCGGACACACAAGGTCCGCGCACCCGGCGCCCCGTCTGTCATTTATCACACGGCCAACCGCGAACACGAGCGTTTTTCCCCAGTACAAAAAGCTTGGGGCAGGGCCACGGGCACTCTAAACAAAGTGCCAAGCCCCGTCCTGCTGAGCTTCGGCACGCCTCGCGCCTGCCGCAGAAGGGTCCCCTAGGGTGCGGCGTGCATTTTTGCGAGTATTCAGCACGCCAAGCCGTGTGTATACGCATCGGAAGCGTTAATCAACATCTCAAGTCGCCTTTATATAGCGATTTAGAACAAGCATCGAGGTCTCAGGGGGCGCAAACATGAGCTTCGGAGGCTCATCGGTAGGCACAAATAGCTTCGGAGCCCGTATGTTTCAAGATTGCGACGGTGCCGACAGTACCACGATGTTGAATACCCCGCTTTTTGCACGGAGTAGACGGGGGTAGGCACAGGCAAAACAGAACTAAGCCGTTATTTTATGCATGAAGGCGACCGTTCTATGCAAATCTAGATGCGCAGTTACCGTACCAAGCTTTTAGAACAAAGGCTGTGGCGTATGGGCGACCCCGGCTGCGGTGCACAGGCGGCCCTACACCACGTTTCCGCCAGTCCGCACCACAGCTCGCGCACGAGCGCGCACGATACGCGCAACGGTACTTTTGCCAATCCCCGCATACCGTTCAATTTGGCGCACCGTAAAACCGGCATCGTGCAATCCAACGATTACGATATCGCGCTGCGCCCGCGGTGCGGCTTTAAGGCCTTGGAGTGGAACCCCGAGCTCCTTGGCCATCTTGTCGCAAAAGGCGCGCCGTTCCCACTCCGTCTCTTTCATATCGCACATCGCCGACTCACAGCCGTCGGGCGTCGAAAGCGAATAGGCAATAAAGGCCTTGGCAGAACCAAAAAGCTCAAGCGCGCAAGACGGGTCGGAAAATCCCCTCGTCATATCGTTGTCATAGGCCCGTAGATACTCGACAAAGCTGCTCCAGGGATAACGCTCAATGAGACTGATGCCCGCCTCCTGCGGACAGGCGTGAACGGAACGAATAGCCTCCATCACCTGCCAGTCGGTATCGAGCGAGCGGCGCTCAAAACGTTCACGAAATAGGCAGCCCGCGCGCCCAGTGCGCTTATTGAACCGACGAGCATACGTCAACAACAGCCGCTGCATGGCTGCGCTCATTTCGTCCTCGTAATCCAAAAGCACCAGATCCGCGCAGTCGCTCATGAGACACCGCGCCACGATCGTCACCTGGGCATCGCGGCAGCAGTCGCGCATCAGCTCCAAAAACGCCCACCGGTCTTCATCGCCCTCAAAAATGAGCTGCTTGCCCGTGCCGCGTGCACACACATGGTAAAAGCCGGTAACCGTTCTCCAAACGCGCTGCATGGCGCTCCCTTCGCCGGGATCTGCTTACCATCAAATACAGTACGATTGAAGCGTGCCATCAAAACATTCACGCAAAACAATACACTCGCGCGGCCAAAGGCAGTAAACAGGCGGCGAACGGCACCGTTGCAACAGGTCAACCCCTGCAACGCTTACAAGGGCTGACCAAAAGCTTGCCCAAGACGGACCCCCTTTACGGAAGTTCGCAACCACAGAACATAGAGTTAAATCGTTTCAATTGAAAGTTCCGCGCTTCTCGCTACGAAAACTGAGCCGTTCGCCGAATATTCCGTGCATTTCGCGGTATTATAGGGGCTGCATGTCATGTCCCTTTCGAAGGGTCGCCCGGCAATCGCCAGCCACGACCCCCAGACGGGACGCCAACACGATAGAGAGGAGAGGCATGCAGTACTCACAGGAAGTGGAGAACATGTGCCCCGTTGCCAAGGGTGCATACCACGGCCCCGCACCCATCCCCGAGGAGGGCAAGTGGGTCCAGGCTAAGGAGATTTCCGACATCTCCGGTCTTACGCACGGTGTGGGTTGGTGCGCACCTCAGCAGGGCGCCTGCAAGCTCACGCTGAACGTCAAGGACGGCATCATCGAGGAGGCCCTCGTTGAGACCATCGGCTGCTCGGGCATGACCCACTCTGCCGCCATGGCTTCCGAGATCCTTCCCGGTAAGACCATCCTCGAGGCCCTCAACACCGACCTCGTCTGCGACGCCATCAACGTTGCTATGCGCGAGATCTTCCTGCAGATCGTTTACGGCCGCAGCCAGACCGCGTTCTCCGAGGGCGGCCTGCCCGTGGGCGCCTCCCTCGACGACCTCGGCAAGGGCCTTCGCTCTCAGGTCGGCACCATGTTCGGCACCAAGGCCAAGGGCGCTCGTTACCTCGAGCTCGCCCAGGGCTACGTCACCCGCATGGCTCTCAACGACAAGAACGAGATCATCGCGTTCGAGTTCCTGAACCTCGGTAAGTTCACCGACGCCGTCAAGGCCGGCAAGACTCCCGAGGAGGCCATCGCTGGCGCTATGGGCCACTATGGTCAGTGGGAGAACGCAGCCAAGTACATCGACCCGCGCACCGACGAGGAGACTCACTCCGTCGCCAGCGTGTTCCCGGTTCACGAGTAGAAAGGGAGGGAAATAACTATGACTGTTACGTTCGAAGGTTACGAGCGCCGCGCTGACAAGATCAACAAGTGCCTCGCCGACAACGGCATCGCCTCCCTCGAGGAAGCTCTGCAGATCTGCACCGACAAGGGCTTCAACCCGCGTGAGATCGTCAACAACACCCAGTCCATCGCCTTCCAGAACGCCGAGTGGGCTTACACCCTCGGTTGCGCTCTCGCTGTCAAGCGTGGCGCCAAGTCTGCTTCTGAGGCTGCTGCCATCATCGGCGAGGGCATCCAGGCCTTCACCGTTCCCGGCTCCGTCGCCGAGGACCGCAAGGTCGGTCTGGGCCACGGCAACCTGGGCGCTATGCTACTCTCCGACGACACCGAGTGCTTCGCTTTCCTGGCCGGCCACGAGTCCTTCGCTGCCGCCGAGGGCGCTATCGGCCTGGCTCTGAACGCCAACAAGGCTCGCAAGAAGCCGCTGCGCGTTATCCTCAACGGTCTGGGCAAGGACGCTGCTCAGATCATCGCCCGCATCAACGGCTTCACCTACGTGAAGACCCAGTTCGACTACTACACGGGCGAGCTCAAGGTCGTCGAGACCATCCCCTACTCCGATGGTCCCCGCGCTGCCGTTAACTGCTACGGCTCCGACGACGTCCGCGAAGGCGTTGCCATCATGTGGCACGAGAACGTCGACATCTCGATCACCGGTAACTCCACCAACCCCACGCGCTTCCAGCACCCCGTCGCTGGCACCTACAAGAAGGAGCGCATCGAGGCTGGCAAGAAGTACTTCTCCGTCGCTTCTGGTGGCGGCACTGGCCGTACCCTGCACCCGGACAACATGGGCGCCGGCCCTGCCTCTTACGGCATGACCGACACCATGGGCCGTATGCACTCCGACGCCCAGTTCGCCGGTTCTTCCTCCGTGCCTGCGCACGTCGACATGATGGGTCTCATCGGCATGGGCAACAACCCCATGGTCGGTGCCACCGTCGCCTGCGCTGTCGCTGTCGAGGAGGCGCTCAAGGCCTAATCGCGCCCGCGCGATGCTCATATAGCTGAGCTTTGGAGCCGCTACCCACCCGGGTAGCGGCTCTTTTTGTTTGCGCTGTCGCAGGGTAACTAATGCCGATATATCAGTTGTGGCGAAATACGAGATGTAACGAGATGGATTGTCAGAGCGTCCACGACGCCCACCTGCCATAATTGCCCTTTACCGATTTGCCGAGTCTTTGCGGCCCCATTACCGATCACCCGTGCGACAATGCGCCGGACGAGAAAGGAATCCGATGGAATCGACTGATGTACTGGTAATTGGATCTGGCATTGCGGGCCTTTGCGCCGCCATCGAAGCGGCGCGCGCGGGCGCGACCGTCACTGTGGCAAGCGCCGGCAAGACTATGAGTGGATCGAGCTTCTTCCCCGGAACCTGGGGCCTGGGGCTTATCGGACCCGTTAACGAAGACGACGAACAGGACCTCATCAACACCATCCAGACCGTGGGCGGCGGCGTCGCCGACCCTACGCTTGTCCAGACGTTTGTCCACGGCATTCCCCAGGCAATTGAATGGCTCGAGCAAGACCTGGGCGTTGAGCTTCAGCGTCCGCAAAGTGCTGAGAGCGCTCAGCAAAAGCAGTTTATCCCCTGCTTTGACCACAAGACGCGCATGTGGCGCGGCCTCACCCGCAAGCCCCTTGAGGACGCGTGTATGGCCCAGATCGAGTCTCTCAGCATTCGCCTGCTCCCCCGCCACGAGCTTATAGACCTTGTTGAGGATACAACCGGGAAGATTGCCGGCGCCGTACTCTACGACCGCGCAAGCGAGCATCTCGTGCCCATGGCAGCTAAGGCCACTATCATTGCTGCGGGCGGCACCGGCGGCCTATTCGAGCGCAGCCTCACTTCCGCCGACGTGCTCAGCTCATCACAGGCCATCGCGCTGGCGCACGGTGCGTCACTTACTAATATAGAGTTCATGCAGATGATGCCCGGCTTTATCGAGCCCAAACGAAACCTTGTCTTTAACGAGAAGACCTGGCGTTACGTCAAGTTCGACCAACCGGACGATATCGCCGACGACAAGCTGGACAATCTGCTCGAGCAACGCTCTGGATATGGCCCCTTCACTTCGCGTCTGGCTTCCCGCGCCATCGATCTTGCCATCGATCAAGCAGGCGCCGAAGGCCTGGCGCTCCACTACGACTTCCCCCGCGAGGACGTCCCTGAGTTTGTGCAGACCTTTGCCACCTGGCTGCAAGACGAGCACGGCATCGCGCCGACCGACGAGATGCGCGTTGCGATGTATGCCCATGCCGCCAACGGCGGTATCAAGATCGACAAGACCGCGTACACGGGCGTTGAGGGCCTCTATGCTTGCGGCGAGGCGACAGGCGGCATGCACGGCGCCGATCGCATTGGCGGCCTATCAAGCGCCAACGGCATCGTGTTTGGGCGCATCGCGGGCGCATCGGCAGCCCAAGCGGCACAGAATGCACCTGAGGCAGCCCTGAAGGCGGATATCGCCCTCCCCCAGCATGGCATTGCCGCAACAGACGCCGAGCGCCTGACCCGCAACCTCAAACACACGATGAGCACCTACTGCATGATCAACAGGACCGATGCAGGTCTATCCAAGGCTCTGCAACAGCTTGAAAGCCTGCAAGACGAGGCAACGGCCCCGAGCAAGCCACACGCCAATGACAGCGAAATCGCAGCCCTCGCCCGCCTACAGTCGCAGATTCAACTGGCAACGGAGATGGTCAAAGCCATGCGCAAGCGGACCGAAAACCTCGGATCCCACTATCGAGCGGACTAAATCGATTCTCGCTTTGAGTTTGATCACAACTTCTCAACATGCATCGAGCCCCGTAAGCATGATTCCCCTAAGGAAACACGCTTACGGGGCATTAACCGTGTTTTCCCTAAGGGAATCACAGTGCAGATTTCCTCAGCTCCGCGCCCTTTCGGGTTCGACCCAGTGCGAGGTTAATAAAAAAGCGACCAGCCGAAGCCAGTCGCTTTAACATGCTTTGAGTGGGCCGTCAGGGGGTCGAACCCTGGACCTTGGGATTAAGAGTCCCCTGCTCTACCAACTGAGCTAACGACCCGATATCAACACGAAGCAAGAACTGGGGTGGGTAAAGGGACTCGAACCCTCGACCTACGGGACCACAACCCGTCGCTCTAGCCAACTGAGCTACACCCACCGTGTCCTGTGCGCTTCGCGCTCGACTATTATTGCAAGGAACGCCACGCGATGCAAGCCCCAATTTTCAAGAATTTTGAAAAGAGTTTTTCGAGCGCGTTTCGAGCAATTCCCACCGGTTTCATAGGAGTAAACTTGCCCCACTGCAAATGCTCGAAAGGACAAGCATGAAAGAACTCTCCAATCGCACGGCAACATTTACCGATTCGGTCATCCGCCGCATGACGCGCATCTCCAATAAGTACGGTGCCGTCAACCTCTCGCAGGGCTTCCCCGACTTCGATCCTCCGGCGCAGCTGCTCGAGAGCCTCAGCGCCATCGCTACCGACCCCAAGCCGCTCTATCACCAGTACTCCATCACTTGGGGCTCCCAGGCCATGCGCGAGGCGCTCGCCGCCAAGCAGGAGCACTTTATGGGCATGCCGATCAACCCCAACGAGAACATCGTAGTCACATGCGGCTCTACCGAGGCCATGATGGCCGCCATGATGACGGTCACGAACCCCGGCGACAAGGTCGTAATCTTCTCGCCGTTCTACGAGAACTACGGCGCCGACACGATCCTCTCGGGCGCTGAGCCCATCTATGTGCCGCTCAACCCGCCCACGTTCAGCTTCGAGCGCGAGGTCCTCGAGACGGCCTTCCGCGACAACGACCCCAAGGCCATCGTCCTGTGCAACCCGTCCAACCCCTGCGGCAAGGTCTTTACGCGCGAGGAGCTCACCTTTATCGCCGACCTCTGCAAAAAGTACGACGCCTACTGCATCACCGACGAGGTCTATGAGCACATCGTCTATGCGCCCCACGAGCATGTCTATATGGCCACGCTGCCCGGCATGTTCGAGCGCACCATCAGCTGCAGCTCGCTGTCCAAGACCTACTCCATCACCGGTTGGCGCCTGGGCTACACCATCTCCCCGGCCGAGATTACCGAGCGCATCAAGAAGGTCCACGACTTCCTCACGGTGGGCGCCGCCGCTCCCCTGCAGGAGGCCGTCGTCACCGCCCTCAATTTCGACGATAGCTATTACCAGGAGGTCCTCGACCTCTACACCGCCAAGCGCGACCTGTTCTGCCAGGGCCTCGATAGCATCGGCCTCACGCACAACGTGCCGCAGGGCGCCTACTACGTGATGATAGACATCTCAGAGTTTGGTTATGACAGCGACCTCGACTTCTGCGAGGATCTCGCCTCCAAGGTTGGCGTGGGCGCCGTGCCGGGCTCAAGTTTCTTCCGCGAGCCCGTCAACCACCTGATCCGTTTTCACTTTGCCAAGCGTGACGAAACGCTCAACGCCGCGCTCGAGAACCTCAAGTCCCTGCGAGATAAAATCAAACCGCGCGGGTAGAGACGGTCCAACAACTAAAAGCACCAAAGAAACCTCGCATCGTCCGTTAGGCTGCGAGGTTTCTTTTTATAGCGCTTTCTTAATTTTTTTAGGGCGCTATACTTTAGGAGTGAAGTAACTCGCCAAATAGAGAGGGACGCTATGGCAGGGCAACAGCTTATCGGAGCACTCGAGGCCGGCGGCACCAAGATGGTGTGCGCCACGGGCTATGCGGACGGCACGGTCCTCGAACGCGAGCAGATCGCGACCACAACCCCGCAGGAGACCGTTGAGGCCGTCAACGCATGGTTTGCAGACAAGGGCATCGCCGCCCTGGGCATCGGCGCCTTTGGTCCCACCGCAGTCAACCCTGCCTCGCCACAGTATGGCAAGATTTTGGAGACGCCCAAGACCGCATGGCGCTACTTTGACCTGCTGGGCACCATCCAAAACGAGCTCAACGTCCCCTGCGGCTACGACACCGACGTCAACGTCGCCTGCCTGGGCGAGGTCACCTTTGGCTGCGCACAAGGCCTTACCGACGTGGTGTACCTGACCATCGGCACCGGCGTGGGCGCCGGCGTGCTCTCGGGCGGTCAGCTCGTTCATGGCATGATGCACCCCGAGGCCGGTCACATCCTGGTTACCCGAGACCCGCGTGACGCCATCGGCGAGCACAGCGGCTGCCCCTTTCACGACAATTGCTTGGAGGGCCTCATCGCCGGTCCTGGCGTCAAAAAGCGCTGGGGCGGTAAGTCCGCCGGCGAGATGGCCGACGACCCGGAGGCCATGGACCTGCTTGCCGGATACCTTGCGCAGGCGCTCATGACCTACACGCTGTGCTATGCCCCGCAGAAGATCATCATCGGCGGTGGCGTTGCCGATCACACCCCTATCGTGCCGCTCGCCCGCAAAAAGTGCGCCGAGATGCTCAACGGCTACATCGTCACGCCCGAGGTCAACGATATCGACACCTACATTGTCAACAATAGTCTCGAGGGCAAGCAGGGTATCATGGGCTGCCTGGCCCTGGGTGCTGCCGCGCTTCAGCAGTAGGCGCGCCAAAGGGGCGCCGCAACGTCCAGCAATCCCATCCTACGGGATGACGCCGCCACGCCCCGTATAAGCACCCAAACAAAGAAAGGCCGCCTAGGACCAAGCAACGTGTCCTAGGCGGCCTTTTTGGCACATATGAGCGATCGTAGAAGATATCGAAGCACAACGCCCGCCATCGCTCCGCAGTAGTCGATCATCACGTCGGTGATCATGCCGGCGCGACCGGGCACAAAGAGCTGAATCGTCTCGTCAATCGAGGGAATCAGCAGCAAGAACACCGCCGTGGGAAGCAGCACGTCAAAGGTGCGACGGCCATCGACATCGAAAGCGTGCGTCGCCAGAATGCCGAGCACCATGTACTCGGTAAAATGCGCGCACTTACGAACGACGAAGTTGGTCACCCACTCATACGGAAGCCCCATGCCGTGCAGAAAGCCGCGAACGGCCTCCATAATCGACAGGCTCAATGAACCGGACCCCGTGCCGGGAACCATCGAATTGCCCCAGATGAGCAGCACCATCAAGCAGGTCGCGACCGCCCATTTTCGATCGAGTTTAAGCATGCAGGAGTTATGCCTCCGCACAGAGCGGCTCAAAGCTGGCGGTGCCACCCTCGATAACGCTCAGATAGGCACGGCCCGTGCGCCTCACCGCTGCAGACTGCAGGCGGTCGATCTCCTCCTCGAGAATCTGATTGACGCGCTCGTGACGACGGTTCTCCATGATGCCGGCAGCAATGGCCTCGGCACGCTCGATACCTTCGCGCGAGATGCGCGCGGTGTCCTCGGGGAACACGGCGCTGTGGCGACCAACGTAAGCGGGGGCAGCGGACTGAGGAGCGCTCGTAAACACCGGAGCGGCAACGGGAGCAGGCTCGACGACCTCGTCCAAAATTGCGGCAGCGGCTGCCCACATGCCCTCGTGGCCCGAATAATCGGCCATGGGGACGTCTTCCTCGGGAGTCGCATCGACATGCTCATCGGCAGCGACGGACTGGGACGCGGAGGCCGGGACATCGACCGGGGCAGCGACCACATACGGCATGTCGTTCGAGATGACCGGCTCGTCAAGGTCATCGAGATCGATAGCCGCAGCAGAGGCGTCGCTGATGATCGGCATGTTGGCAAGGTTCGCGTTGTACGGCACAGCCTCCGCCGCCTGCTGCTGTGCAGGAGCGCCCCACAGCGAGCTTTCGGCAGCACGACGGGCGGCAATAGTCTCCTCGTCGACGGCCAGCGGCTCGTCGGCGTAGGGGTCAACGGCGGTGGCGGCAGCCGGAGTCACGGGCGCGGCAGTGTCATACGTAACGGATTGAGCCGTGGCGGCGTTGTTGGCGGCATTGGCCACCAGCGCCACAAAGGCGGCCGTGCTGCCCGCAGGGGCGGCATGAGAGCCCGAGACGGCGCGCGCAGCGGCAGCGATGTCATCACGGTTATAGGAGCCGGTCTTACCGCCGTAGGTGAGTTCGTCGATAGCGACCTGGTAGACGTCGCGTGAGCGCGTGGGATCACAGCTGACCGGCGAATCGTCGTCGAGCATGCTATCGATCATGGACCAAGCGTCGGCCTCGCTCATGGCGTCTGCGGCGCGGGCGATGGTGGGGACGCCATCGTCGGCACGGCGACGCTGGAAGGCACCGGTCAGGCCGGAGAAAACCGAAGAGGGCTGCGCGGCGTTTGCCTGAACGGCAGGAGCCGCAGTAGCAACGCCCTGAGGGGCAGCCCACTGCTGTTGGGCGGGCATCGAGGCGGTCTGGAACTCATTTTGATGCTGGTTGACGTTCGCGGCGCCACCCATGGCGTCGGGCTGGAACAGGCGCTCGGCATGCTGCGCACGATATTCAGAAATGCCGAGCGAGGCGGCATAGATACCCACGCCCGCCACCGCACCCACGGCAAAGGGAACAGCGCCCGCGACGACCGTCTCGTTCACCGACGAAAACGGCAGCGTGGCAGCATACATCACCACGGGAGCGGCAAGGCCGATTCCGCAGGAAAGTCCAGCAAGGACTGCTCGTTGTGTTGCATCAGAAGAAGCCATGAGCTCTCCCCATCTTCCAGCACCCAAATCGCATCATTCAGTTGGCTGCGCGAGAGAAGATGAAGCGGGGCTACGCCCCAAAGCAACGGTATAAGGTTCGTTTCATCTGCGTTTTCCGTCGCGAAGCTTAACAGCTATTATGCGAAACCCCCTTGGGGAATGCAAGCGACGAAGCGGGCTCTCGGATGGGCGAGGAATACTTGCGGGCCGTGTGTTTTTCCATCTTGACAGTCATCCTTTCGGGAAGTATAGCACTTGAACGGATAGAGCTTACTCTATTCAATTTGTTTTTGTCAAACTATGCAAGCAACCTGCGGGGAACGCAAGTCGCTTGTATTTTCTATGGGCGCGTGATGATTGAACCGCGCCGACAACCTGAGAGTGAGGTTATATGTTGGTGAAGCATGAACGGCGGCCCTTCCGATTCGGTGTGACTTTGTTGGCCGGGCTTCTCGGCTGCTTGTCCCTCATGGGCTGCAAGGACGAAAAGACGGGGGCCCAGGCCCCGACGGTTCCCGCCGTGGAAGTGGCCGTGGAGATCGTGACCCCGCAGAAGGTGCTGTATACGACGGAACTTGCCGGCCGCACGTCGGGTTTCCAGATCGCTGAAGTGCGTCCGCAGGTGAGCGGCATCATCCAGAAGCGTTTCTTTGAGGAAGGCGCGGACGTCAAGGCCGGGGATGTCCTCTATTAGATCGATCCCGCCACCTATCAGGCCAATCTCGACAGCGCGAAGGCCAATCTCGCCCGCGCCGAAGCCAACGTGGCTCCCGCGCGCCTGAAGATGCAGCGCTTTAAGGATCTGGTGAACATCAGCGCGGTCAGCAAGCAGGAATTCGAAGACGCCGAGGCCGCCTACAAGCAGGCGCTCGCCGACGTGGGCGTCAACAAGGCCGCCGTGGAAAACGCGCGCATCCGTCTGGCCTATACCAAAGTGACCTCCCCCATCTCCGGGCGGAGCGGCCGCTCTCTGGTGACGCCGGGCGCGCTGGTGACGGAAAACCAGTCCAGCCCGCTGACCACCGTGCAGCAGCTCGATCCCGTCTATGTGGACGTGACCCAGTCCAGCACGGAAGTCCTGCGCCTCAAGCGTTCCCTTGAGGACGGCACGCTCCAGCGCGCCGATCAGGATCACGCGGCGGTGCGCCTGCTGCTTGAAGACGGCAGCGAGTACGGGCTTACCGGCACGCTCCAGTTCGCCGACGTGAGCGTGGACGAGAGCACCGGCATGGTGACCTTGCGGGCCACCGGGGAAGCGCTGATCAAAGAGCTGCAGAACCACGTGAAGCGGATCACGGCGCCCTACAAGTATCCGCGCATCATCGAATTCGTGGAGGAGTTGCCCAAGACGATCAGCGGCAAAATCCGACGCAAGGAGATTCGCAACGGGGATGAAAAACGGTAATCCCCGCCGGGGCGGACCTATCCGCCGGCAGATTTCCGGAGCCAGCCGGATACCAGCACCTTGCTGAATTG
>OGYO01001143.1_pt1 | contig 14481 bp, 12 predicted proteins | sample 1576561 | NCBI WGS metagenome assembly OGYO01 (sample SAMEA3541507, study PRJEB24748) | human gut metagenome | biome: human gut; feature: human-associated habitat; material: faeces | place: China | collected 2012 | reverse complement strand
CCTATGACCCTCTGCTTGTAAGGCAGATGCTCTCCCAGCTGAGCTATGCTCCCATTGCCTTTGTCGCTTCGCTTTCGTTTGTCGTATCTCTTAGCGACAGGTATTATAATACACCATATCGGCTCAAATGTCAACACTTTTTTGAATTTTTTTCAAAAAAACTTTACAAAAGCAAAGCAACACGATATTTTACGACAATTTACTCTTTTGACTTTTTGTCTTTGGAAGTGTTATCCTTGGAATTTTTCTCTTTAATAATCTTCTCAAGGTCTTCTTTATTAAAGATATACTTCTTGTTACAGAAATGACAATTAGCCACTACTCTGCCGTTTTCATCAGGCATTGCACGAATTTCATCGTCGCTCATTGTACAGAAAAGTCTTTCGAGTTTTTCTCTTGAACAAGTGCAAACATACTTTACAGGGTACTCGTCAAGCACTTCTACCTCAAAGCCTGCAAGAGCGGTTTTGCATATATCAAGAATACTCATTCCCTTTGCAAGCATAGTTGTAACAGGCTCGAGAGTTTCGAGATTCTTTTCAAGTTTTTCAATTGTATCTTCAAAAGCACCCGGCAAAAGCTGAATAAGCAATCCGCCTGCGAGCATCACTTCGCCGTCCTCCTTATTAATAAGAACGCCAAGCGCACATACTGTGGGAATCTGCTCACTTGTTGCAAAATAATTGGTAATATCCTCGGCAATCTCTCCGCTTACAAGCTCAACCTGACCGATATACGGGTCGCCTGAACCGTAATCACGCATTACATTAAGCACACCGTTTTTACCTACTGCTTTTGAAACATTGATTTTACCGTTGTTATAGTATTCGGTAGGGCAATTTGCGTTTCCTACATATCCACGAACATTACCCTTACTGTCCGCAACCGCTATTACGGGGCCGAGTTCTCCGTCACCCGATACTCTAAGGTTAATTGATGCGTCTTTCTGCTTGAGCATTGCACCCATCATAGAAGTCGCACACAAAAGTCTACCGAGTGCCGCAGTAGCGCTTCTTGAAAGTCCGTGAATTTTCTGTGCCTTAAAAACAATATCGGACGCATCAATAGCCGAAGCCATTACTGCACCGTCCGATGTTATACATCTTATAATTTTATCCATATTATTCTCCCGTTAACATTCCTTATTGATTGGATTTTTCATTCTTGCCACAAAAACAAGCCTTTGTTCGTCGGCTTTCGGTTCGTCAAAACTCATATCTCCATATACAGCCTCAAGTTCAAAACCCGCATTTACAAGCATTTCCGTCAGTTTTTCTCTTGAATATCCACGCTCCGAAAAGCTCTCGCTTGTTCTATAATAAATGCCGTTTTCTTCTTCAAAAAAGTCAAGGTCAATATCCGTCACGCAGTTTTCCCGTAAAGTATTCTGCCACACGCAAAATACCTTATCGGTTTCATATACAAATGTATTATTCGCAAGCACCTGTTCGTGTTTATAAACGGTATTGACATCAAATACAAACAAACCGTCTTTATCCATAAAGAAAGCTACACGCTCAAAAGCCTTTGTCACATCTTCTTCTTTTGTAATGTGATTTATGCTGTCCAGCGTACAAATACAGGTATCTATAGTGCCGTAAAGGTTAAGATTCTGCATTTTCTGCTTTAAATATAAAATATTAAGCCCTTTTTCGCTCGACTTTTGCATTGCCTCGCTAAGCATTTCCGCACTTGCGTCAATTCCGTAAACATCTATGCCCTTAAGTGCCAACTCCGTAGTAAGACTGCCCGTACCGCAGGCAAGGTCAAGTGTAATGCCAAATTCGTGATTATGCCTTTTCATAAGCTCACAAATGTAGTCGCTTCGCTCTTTGTAGCCGACATTTTGCATTAATACATCATAATAATCGGCAAAAATATTGTAACTCATTTGTTTTCCTCTTTGGCGATTTTGTCGAGTACAAGTGTGTAACCATAGGTGTCGTTATCAAAAAGAGCACGCTTTACACGACTGATTGTTGCGGTTGACGCACCCGTTTCTTTTACAATTTCAGAATAAACCTTTTTTTCTGTAAGCATTTTTGCTACAACAAGTCTTTGTGACATAGCCTTAAGTTCAGGACTTGTGCATAAATCCTCAAAAAAGCGATAACACTCCTCTTCGTTTTCAAGAGAAAGAATTGCTTTAAAAAGAAAATCAGTATCACTGTTTTTTAACTTAGAGTTCATAATTTCCGTTCTCCTTTGCAAAGCATTGCAAATATTTTTATACACTAAAATTTTAACATACAAAAGTATAAAAGTAAATATCAACAGAAAAATTTTTATAAAAACAAAAAGCTGCCTCAAAAGAGACAGCTTAAAGTTTATACCTGATAAATTATAGGTTAAGATTAGCCTAATTCAGCAAAGTACTTAATTGTTCTAACCATCTGGCTTGTGTATGAGTTCTCGTTGTCATACCAAGAAACAACCTGTACCTCATAGAGATCGTCAGCAATCTTTGATACCATTGTCTGTGTAGCATCGAAGAGTGAACCGAATCTCATACCGATTACGTCTGAAGAAACGATTGGATCTTCGTTGTAACCGAATGACTCAGAAGCAGCAGCCTTCATAGCAGCGTTAATGCCCTCAACTGTTACATCCTTACCCTTAACAACAGCTGTAAGAATTGTTGTTGAACCTGTTGGAACAGGAACACGCTGTGCAGAACCGATGAGCTTACCGTTGAGCTCAGGAATAACAAGACCGATAGCCTTAGCAGCGCCTGTTGAGTTAGGAACGATGTTAGCAGCACCTGCTCTTGCTCTTCTGAGGTCACCCTTTCTGTGAGGACCGTCGAGGATCATCTGATCGCCTGTGTAAGCGTGGATTGTTGACATGATACCGCTCTGGATCTCAGCATACTTGTTAAGTGTGTTAGCCATAGGAGCGAGGCAGTTTGTTGTACATGAAGCAGCAGAAATGATTGTATCATCAGCTGTAAGTGTACCCTCGTTTACGCTGTAAACGATTGTCTTAAGATCGTTGCCTGCAGGAGCAGAAATAACAACCTTCTTAGCGCCGGCATCAATGTGAGCCTGGCTCTTTGCCTTTGATGTGTAGAAACCTGTGCACTCAAGAACTACGTCTACGCCGATCTCACCCCATGGGAGTTCAGCAGCGTTAGCCTTAGCATAGATTGTAAGAGTCTTGCCGTCAACTGTGATTGTGTTGTTCTCGTCATCAGCCTCTACTGTGTGAAGGTTCTCACCGATTTTACCACAGTAACCGCCCTGTGCTGTATCATACTTGAGAAGATCTGCGAGCATTGATGGTTTTGTAAGGTCGTTGATAGCAACTACCTCATAGCCCTCTGCACCAAACATCTGTCTGAATGCAAGACGACCGATACGGCCGAAACCGTTAATTGCAACTTTTACTGACATTTTAAATTCCTCCTAATTTATAAGGTAGTTTAATTATATTACATTTTTTGCCGTTATTCAAGTGTTTGATAAAATTTTAACAAATTTCTTATGAATTTTACATAAAAACGAAAATTTTACAAAATTTCTGCATCTTTTACTGCAATTTGACGAACGCTATTGTCAAATTGTCCTGTGAGTGTTTCACTTTTTAATTATTTATTTGCAAAATTGCCATTAATATTCTTGACATTTTTATTAAATTAGGATAAAATACTTATAATACCGTTAGTGCGGTTAAATAGGATTAATGCAAATTTACCTATTTTTTATTAATCAGACTCGTTCAGAGCCGTTATTTATAGATATTTTTTATTTAGTTTTTATAACTTATTAATCGTTATAATATACCTTTGTTGCAAACCACAGCATATAAAAAATATTAAAATTAAATTATTTTTATAAAAATGAAAATTGAATATCTTTACTAACGGCACCGACAAGGCTGTTTGATTGAACTTAAACTTATTATCTGATTAAAAATCAAACAAGGAGGTGTCAGAATGTCGTTATTAGCAATAATATTAATTATTGTTGCGTTGCTTCTCGGTGCGGGCATAGGCATTTTTGCAGGTATAAGCTATCGTAAAAATGTTGCCGAAAAGGAAATCGGAAGTGCAGAAGAAGAGGCAAGAAAAATCGTGTCGGAAGCTATGAAAACAGCCGAAGCCAAAAAGAAAGAGGTTGTTTTAGAAGGCAAGGACGAGGTTCACCGTTTCAGAACCGAGAGCGAAAAAGAGATTGCCGACCGCCGCAAAGAAGTTCAACGCCAGGAAAGACGCATTCAGCAAAAGGAAGAAACCCTCGACAAAAAGCTTGACAACATGGAGCTTAAGGACGAAAAGCTTTCTCGTAAGTTAAAAGACGCTGATGCAAAGCTTGAGGAAATCGAAACACTCAAGAAAAGTCAGTTTGAAATGCTTGAGAAAATTTCCGGCTATACAGCCGAGCAGGCAAAGAGTTACCTGCTTTCACAGCTTGAGGACGAGCTTGCTCATGAGAAATCCGTTAAGATTATGGAATATACGGAGCAGCTTAAGGATGAGGCGGACGAAAAAGCAAGAAACATTATTTCTCTTGCAATTCAGCGACTTGCCGCAGAGCAGGTTGCAGAGGCTACAATTTCCGTAGTTCCTCTTCCGAATGACGAAATGAAGGGCAGAATTATCGGTCGTGAGGGCAGAAACATCAGAGCCATTGAAACACTCACAGGTGTTGATCTTATCATTGACGATACACCGGAAGCAATCACTCTTTCAAGCTTTGAGCCTGTAAGAAGAGAAGTTGCAAGGATTGCTCTTGAAAAACTTATTTCAGACGGCAGAATTCATCCGGCAAGAATCGAAGAAATGATTGAAAAAGCAAGACGAGAAGTTGACGCTACAATCAAGCACGACGGCGAAAGAGCAGTGCTTGAGGCAGGCGTACACAACATTCATCCGGAGCTTGTCAGGTTACTCGGCAGACTTCGTTATCGTACCAGCTACGGTCAGAATGTACTTAATCATTCACTTGAAGTTTCATATCTTGCAGGTATGATGGCAAGCGAGCTTGGTATGGATCCGACAATTGCAAAGCGTGCGGGTCTTTTACACGATATTGGTAAGTCAATTGACCACGAGGTCGAAGGAACTCATGTTCAGATCGGTGTAGATTTGGCAAGAAAATACAAAGAACACGATGCGGTTATTCACGCTATTCAGGCTCACCACGGTGATGTTGAGGCAAAGACTGTTGTAGCTTGTCTTGTACAGGCTGCCGATGCACTCTCTGCCGCAAGACCGGGTGCAAGAAGAGAAAATGTAGAAAACTACATCAAGCGTCTTGAAAAGCTTGAAGAAGTTGCATCTTCATTTGAGGGTGTTGAAAGCTCATATGCTATTCAGGCAGGCCGTGAGGTTCGTATTATGGTTAAACCTGAAGTCATAAATGACGAGCGTATGCTTCCGCTTGCAAGAGAAATCTGCAAGAAGATTGAAGAAGAGCTTGAATATCCGGGACAGATTAAGGTTAATATCATAAGAGAGAGCCGAGCTGTCAATTACGCAAAATAATTAAATCAAGAGATACCTTTCGTGGGTATCTCTTTTTTGTTGCGTTGAGTTAAAACGAGTTAAATTATGATTTAGCGGAGTGTCGGTCGGACATTGAAATTTAGCTAACGCTAAATTATCCTCCCAAAAGCAAAAAAAGTTTACTCAATTTTTTCAAAAATTGCGGGTTTGGGCAGCGCCCATAAAATCTTCCGATATAACAATTTATCAGGCGCAAACAGCCACGCTGTTTGCGTGCTAAAACCAAGTTTGTTAAAACAGGCGACAGCCTTTTAGAAAAGAAATAATTAACTTTTTTCATTATATAACGAATGTCTTTTATTGTTGCTTTCGCATTTAAAGGCTAAAGCCGTTGCGTTCAAGCCGCCAAACAGCGAGCTGTTTGGCTATCGTTAGATTGCGAAAGCGGAAAGTATTTGTGGGCTTTGCCCACATCCGCTGTTACCGTCACAAGTGCCGGGAGCTTTGCGCGCACCTTCTCGGTGCTGTCCTCGAGCACGCGGTCGCAGTAGACCCAGCCGTCTTTTACATCGATGCTCGATGCAAGGGTAACCTGCGGGATGCCGAGAAAGGCTGCGGTCGCCGGACCTGTCTGAGCGGTGTCGCCGTCAACGGCGTGGCGCCCGAACAGCAGCAGGTCGTAGTCGCCGATCTTTTCGGCGCCTTTGGCAAGGGTGTAAGCGGTGGCGAGGGTGTCTGCGCCGCCGAAAGCACGGTCGGACAGCAGGTATGCCTCGTCGCAGCCGAGCGCAAGCGCCTTTTTGAGCACGTCCTCTGCCTGAGGAGGCCCCATGCTGATCGCAACGACCGTTGCGCCGTACTTTTCCTTGAGCTGGATGGCGGCCTCGACTGCGTTTGCGTCGAGGGGGTTGATCATGCTGGCGACGCCGTCGCGCTTCAGATTGCCGCGCTCGTCAAGCTTTACATCGTCCGTGTCGGGCACCTGCTTTACGAAGACAAGTATTTTCATCTCTATCTCTCCATTTGCTCTGTGCTGTGTACCGGTCATCCAAGGACGGAGCCGCTGATGACCATGCGCTGGATCTCACTCGTGCCCTCGCCGATCTCGAGCAGCTTCGCGTCGCGGTACAGACGCTCGACATGGAACTCTGCGCTGTAGCCGTTGCCGCCGAGCACCTGAATGCACTCATCGCAGATCTCCTTGCACCATTTGGAGCTCATGAGCTTGAGCATCGCCGCCTCTGCCGAGTGACGCTGGTCATTCGCCTTCATTTCGGCAGTATCCCAGACCATCAGATCCATGGCGCGGACCTTTGCTGCCATATCAGCAAATTTGAAGGAAATGCCCTGATATGCCTTGATGGGCTTGCCGAAGGTGGTGCGCTCGTTGGCGTATGCCTTGGCGATCTCCATCGCGTGCTGGGAGAGGCCGGAAGCAATGGAGCCGATGGAGATGCGGGCACCGTCGAGCGCCATCATGGCGACCTTGAAGCCCAGACCCTCTCTGCCGACGCGGTCGCACTCGGGAATACGGATGTTGTCAAAGCTCAGCTCGCAGGTGGCCGAGCCTCTCATGCCCATTTTGTGCTCGAACTTGCCGATGGTCAGACCTTCTGCATCCTTGGGGACGATGAAAACGGAGATGCCCTTTGCGCCTGCGTCGGGATCGGTCTTCGCCATGATGAGATAGTAGTCGGCAACACCGGAGTTCGTGATCCAGGCCTTGCCGCCGTTGAGGATATACGAGCCGTCGTCCTGCTTTGCGGCGATGGACTTGATGCCCGCTGCATCCGAGCCCGCGGAGGCCTCGGTCAGGCCGAAGGCGAAGACCTTGCCTGCGGCTGCGAGGGGGAGGTACTTCTGCTTCTGCTCGTCACTGCCGTGAACGAGGATCATGTCGGAGGCCAGCCAGTTTGCGTCGAGATAAAGGGCGATGCTCGCGCTGCCCTTTGCAAGCTCGTTGACAACGATCTGAGAGGTGATGGCGTCGCCGCCGCCGCCGCCATACTGCTCGGGGATGTGGATGCCCATCAGACCGGTCTCGACAAGCTTGGAGTAGATCTGCTGGTAGATCTCCATGTTGAACGAGAAGGTTTCGTCCATTGCCTTGTCATAGGGGGCGACTTCGTTCTTTGTGAACTCCCGGACCATGTCTCTGATCATGATCTGCTCTTCTGTGAATTTGTACATTGTGCATTCCTCCGTTAAGAAAGTGTTCGTTTCTGCTTACTTCCGGGTGTTGTACAACAGATTGTGACTGTTAACTGCTTTTTACCCAATTCTGTGCTACTACAGGCTCGAACTGTTTTTCAAAGCTTGGCCTTGCTATTGGGTTTCTGTGTGAACAATTTAACATCAAAAACACAGCCCGTCAACAGTTTTTAGCGAACTTACTTGCTTTTTGGCGCTTGCAACAAAGTGTGTTTCATGACAACAACAGTATGCACCGGTTTTTGTATAACAGTTACACGGCCGGCGTCGCGTTTTCGCTTCCGGATGCCGAAATTGTTATACAACACCTCGACAATCTTTTATCATTCATCATTTTTCTTGTATTTCTTCCCCACGGAATGTATAATCAGTATCACTTGATGATACAGTTTGCTTGGGGGGAGTACCATTTCCATTAAAAATGATATCGTTTTGTCGCGCATCGAGGCGACAGAACCGGGAACGAAAATTTCTGTAAGGGGCCTTGCCTCCGAACTCGATGTCAGTGAGGGGACGGTCTATAAGGCCATAAAGGAGGCCGAGCAGCGCGGCCTTGTCATCACAAAGCCGAAATCCGGCACGTTCCGCATAGAGTCTGACGTTGACTCGGACAGCTGCGCCGTGACGCTTTCCGAGCTCGTGTCGGCGCTCGGGGTAAGCTGTGCAGCGGGCAGAAAATCGCTCGGCTGTACCATTGACAATATTGTGATCTGCGACAGCGATGAGGCGCAGCTTCTGAGCCGCCTGGAATATGCGGATCCGAGCCGCACGCTGTGCATCGTCGGCAAACGCCCCGATTTCCAGACCCTGATCATACAGTCCCGTGCGCATATGCTGATCACCGGCGGCGGCCGCCCGAGCGATTATCACATCGTCAAGGCTGAAAAAAACGGCGTCTGCATCCTCACGGCGCTGCAGAACACCTATGCGATCATGAAGCTGTTTGACAGCCAGTTTTCCTCGGCAAGGCTCGCGGACGAGGATGCCCCTGTGTCCGAGTGGATGCAGGCGGCGAACTACCTCTACCGCAACGATTATGTCGCCGACTGGCAGCGGTACTATGACGAGCAGTTTCCCGGCATGAGATCCTTTCCCGTCGTCGATGAGGAGCTGCACCTGTGCGGCGGGATCGATATCCCGCGCACCTTTGCAGCCGGGCATACGCAGAAGCTCTCGACGCTTGTGTCGCAGGACGCCAGGCTCCTGACGGTCGATGCACAAAGCTCCGTGCGCGAAGCGGCAAGGAAGATGATGCTCTCCGGCAGTTCGTTTGCGGCGGTTCTGCGCGATGATAAGATGGAGGGCGTGTTCTATGCCTCGGATCTGATCCGCTATTTCATGTATCTGGGCACGGAGAGCATGTCTGACTATGCGTCGTTTCTGGTGCCGGCTCCGGAGTATTCCAACGAGGACCGCAGGGTGTATGAGCTGCGCGTCCCGGAGGCGGAGCTTGCGAATATGGACATTCTGCCGACTGCGTTGATGCTCGTCGCTGCCGATAAACATCTTGCGCAGCAGGGCTGCCTTGACTGCGCTTTGAGCAGCAGCTCGTTTTTCTATCCTGAGCAGATAACGCAGGTCGGCGGGCTTATGCTCTGCACGGCACTCACATCAAACGGCAAGGCGGGCTTTTCGGTCGAAGCGGAGGTCTATACCGAAACGGCAACGTTTGCAAAGGCCATGCTCATTTTTACGGAACGATAAGGAAACAAAGCTATGTTTTTATTGACGAAGGAACAGCAAAAGCTCAGAGCCGAGCTCAGGGAGTTTGTCGACCACGAGGTGTGCCCAGTGGCCACAGAGCTGGATAACCGAGGCGGCTTTCCGCACGATTTATACGCACGCATTGGCAAAATGGGCTATCTGGATGCGGAGTTTGAATACATCGGCAGCGGCGCAAAATACGGCAGTCTTGAGGGCGCGATCATCATTGAGGAGCTGTCGCGTGGACTGGCCTCACTGGGGCTGATCGTAAGCCCGCACTATCAGTGCACGGAGCTGATCGCCTGCTGCGGCACGGAGACGCTGAAAAAAAAGGCCATCGAGCCGGCGCGCCGCGGCGAGCAGCTCTTTGCCTTTGCCATATCTGAGGAGCGCGGCGGATCCGATGCGCTGGGCGTGGACACCATTGCCGTAAAGGACGGCAGCCGCTGGATACTGACTGGGAAAAAATGCTGGGTCACGAATGCCGGAGTCGCCGATGGCTATGTTGTTACGGCAAAAAGCCCGTCTGCCGAGCGCAGCCGCAGTATGAGCATGTTTTTCATTCCCAAAGACGCCCCAGGGCTGACGGTCGTGGAAAACCGCAGCATGATCGGGCTCAACAACTCGCCGATGGGACATATTATTCTCGACGAGTGCTCGATACCCGACTACTGTCTTGTCGGTGAGGAAAATGTGGGCTATCCGCTGATAAAGCCGCTTCTGAACGAAGGCAGACTCGATATGGCCGCTGTGGCGGTCGGCATTTCGCAGGCGGCGCTCGATGATTCCGTGAGCTTTGCCGGACGTGTCGGGCTGTACGGCCGCAGCCTGGCCTCCTATCAGGGCGTGTCATTCCCGATCGCGGATATGTACACGAAAACGCTGATGGCAAGAAATTCGCTCTACACAGTCGCCTCCATGATGGCCGACGGAATGCCGCACACGCGGGACGTTGCTGCGCTCAAGCTGTTTGCCACGGAAAGCGCATTTGCGACGTGCAAGGCCGCCTGCCAGATACATGGTGCGCACGGTCTGAGCGCGCAGTCTGGCGTTGACCGCCTTTTCCGCGATGCGCACATGCTGACCGTCGCTGAGGGCACGTCGGAGATCTGCCGGATCGTCATTTCCGGCGGCCTGACAAACCCGGACAAAATGTAAAAAGGAAGCAGCGTTTTGCCGCTGCTTCCTTTTCGATACGCCGGCAAACGCTGTGAGGTTTTTGCCCGGCAAAGACAATACCGGCGGCCGTGATCTCCTTCCGTATAAAACCGTTTTTGCCCGGTGTACAAAAACGGCGGGTTTTGATATGGCATTGCTTGACAAGCCCTGCGCGGTGTGCTAAGATGCTTTCTCGTTAAAAGGGAGTAGTTGCGAATGCATGGTCAACAATCTCCCGGCAGCAGCCGGTGGTCATGCGCCTATGATGATAGGTAATGAGACTTTTAGCACATCATATACTATGATCGTGCGGGAAGTCTCATTTTTTTGCGCGCGGTCACAAAGGAGAATGCGTTATGAACCTCGATTTTACCGGCAGTACCCTCTTTCTTGTCCTGCTGCTGTTTGCGGTGGGGCTGATCTGCATCATCAAGGGCGGCGACCTGTTTGTCGATGCCGCCACATGGATCGCCGAGGCCTCCGGTATCCCCAAATTCATCATCGGCGCGACCGTTGTGAGCTTTGCCACGACGATGCCGGAGATGCTTGTGTCCATCTTTTCCGCGCTGGAGGGCAATGCGGATATCGCCATCGGCAACGCCGTCGGCTCGGTGACGGCCAATACCGGCCTGATCATGTGCCTGTCGCTGATCTGCATGGAGTGCACCATGCCACGGCGGCAGTATGCGGTCAAGGCGGTGCTGCTGCTCGCGGCGATCGCGGTTCTGTTCGGCTTCACGCGTGACGGGCAGCTGTCCATCCTTGAGAGCGTTTTGATCCTTGTCATTTTTGTGTGCTTTATTGCCGAGAGCCTTGTCTCTGCGCGGCGTGAGCAGTCGCTTGAGGCCCCGGAGCAGGATGCCCGCCCCAAGACGGACGGCCGGACGGTCGCGCTCAATATCGGCAAATTCGTGCTCGGCGCTGCGGCCATTGTGCTCGGTGCGCAGCTGCTGATCGACAACGGAACCGCACTCGCGCAGATGCTTGGTGTGCCGGATGCCATCATCGGCGCGACCATGATCGCCATCGGCACGTCGCTGCCGGAGCTTGTCACGACCATCACGGCCATCCGCAAGAAGCAGTCCTCGCTGTCGGTGGGCAACATCATCGGCGCGAACATCATGGACCTCACGCTCATTATGCCGCTGTGCGCGCTCATCCTCGGCAAGCCGCTGCCGGTCGAGCGGCAGGGCATGCTGCTGGATATTCCGGCGTGCCTCGTCGTGTGCGCAGGTGCGCTCATCCCTGCGCTCATGCAGGGCAGGTTCAAACGCTGGGTCGGCTTTTTCATCGGCGCGCTCTATATCGCGTATCTCGTCATCATGTTCACGTGCTTCGGTGCGTAAAAAAACCGGCGCCGGTCTCTTTTCGGAGACCGGCGCCGCTGTTTGTTTTGGGAACGCCGCGCAGATGCGGCGGGGAATACAAGACGTGTTTGCCTGCTTAAGGTGCGAAAGCACTATCTGATAGAGTTGCTGATGAGGAAAGAAAATTAGATTATCCATGCGACAGGTGCGTCCACCAACGAGAGAATATTGACGGATGGAGATGCGCCTGCGATGCATTCCCGGATGGCACACCGGACTGGATTTATCGCACGAACATACGAAATCTTAAAGAATGCAATAACGGCATAGGCTACGAGAAAAAGAGTGATGAGTAATCAGGCGCCCTGCATCCGCATGGTGCTTTTTCGCGTCTGGGCGGAAGGCGGACGGCAGCAAAAAACCCCGGGAGCCGAAGCTCTCGGGGTCTTGGTGCGCGAGGCGGGACTTGAACCCGCACGTCCGGAGTGGACACTAGAACCTGAATCTAGCGAGTCTGCCAATTCCACCACTCGCGCATGGGCTTTGTGAATCAAAGCTTGTTTAATATAGCATTTCGCGCGGGGATTGTCAAGCGTATTTTCCGCAACTTCCCGAAAAAATCTCAACGTGTGTCGAAAACGTGAATTTTTACCGGCCCGGGTGTTCAAATCCGGCGGCATCTGCTATACTAAAAAGAAAAAGAGACCCGGCCGTGCCGGGAACGGAGTTGTGATATTCATGGATTCAAATCGCGTTATGCTCAAGGCGGATGCGCGCCGCCGCACCGTCAGCTGTCAGCCGAGTCCGATCCTCGCGGGGCTGATCCTCTTTGCCCTCGGTATGCTCATCTCGACGCTTACGTCGTACCTGATGGGCATGGATCGTCTGGCCACGGCGCTGACAGATGCCGCGCGCTTCGGCACGGAGGCGGTCGAGCAGGCGTACCTCAGCTTCCTTGAGCACTACAGTGTGTCCGGCTTTGCGATCGCGCTCGTCGTCGCGCTGCGGATCATGAGCTATATGGTCAGCGTCGGCTTCGTGATCTTCGCGCTGCACATCAGCCGCGACGAAAAGGCCGAGTTCGGAAACCTCTTTGACGGCTTCGGCCTCTTTTTCCGCGTGCTGTGGCTCGGCATTCTGGAGGGGCTTCTGATCTTCCTGTGGAGCCTGCTGCTGGTCGTGCCGGGCATTGTGGCGGCCTACCGTTACCGGCAGGCGCTGTATCTGCTGCTCGATCACCCGGAAAGATCCGCGTGGCAGTGCCTGCGCGAGAGCAGCGCGCTCATGAGCGGGCATAAGTGGGAGCTGTTCGTGCTCGATCTGAGCTTCCTCGGCTGGGCGATGCTGAGCGCGATGTTCGCGCCCGTGTCGATCTGGCTCGACCCGTACCGCGCCATCACCAACGCCGGGTTTTATAACCGGCTGATCGCCGCGCGGGGCGGGGCACACGTGATCGAGGGCTCGTTCACCGATATCCCGAACGACCCGCAGCGCTGATGCCTGCGCCTTTTTGCACCCCGTCTGCCGCGTGCAGGCGGGGTGTTTTGCGTTGACAAGCCGGGGTCTTGCGGTATAAACTATATAGAATTCCAAAGGAAACGAGGTGTACGGATGCAGACGGAGCTGAATGGCCGCCCGCAGGCGATGATCGCCATGAGCGGCGGCGTGGATTCGAGCGTTGCGGCATACCTGATGCAGCAGGCGGGGTATGCCTGCATGGGCGCGACCATGCGCCTGTATGAAAATGAGGACGCCGGTCTGCCGCGCGGCAGCACCTGCTGCGCGCTCGACGATGTGGAGGATGCCCGCCGCGTGGCCTACACGCTGGGCATGCCGCACTATGTGTTCAATTATAAAGACGCGTTTCGTGAGCAGGTCATGGCGCGCTTTGCCGCCGCCTATCAGCGCGGGGCGACGCCGAACCCCTGTCTGGACTGCAACCGCTACCTGAAATTCGGCCTGCTGGAATCGCGCGCCCGCGCGCTCGGGTGCGACGTGCTGGCGACCGGGCATTATGCCCGCGTCGAGCAGCTTCCCGACGGGCGCTGGACGCTCAAAAAGGCGGCAGACCCCGAAAAGGACCAGAGCTATGTGCTCGCGTGGCTCACGCAGGAGCAGCTTGCGCACACGCGCTTCCCGCTCGGCGGTCTGCGCAAGAGCGAGGCGCGTGCCATCGCCGAGGCGCACGGCTTCTGCAACGCCCACAAGCACGACAGCCAGGACATCTGCTTCGTGCCGGACGGCGATTATGCCGCCGCGGTCGAGCGGCTGACGGGTGCGCGCAGCGAGCCCGGGCACTTTGTGGACGCGCACGGAAACGTGCTCGGCACGCACCGCGGCATCATCCACTATACGATCGGACAGCGCCGCGGGCTCGGCATCGCGGCCGAAGCGCCGCTGTACGTCTGCGGCATCGACGTGCCGAACAACGAGGTCGTGCTCGGACGCAACGCCGACCTGTTTTCGACCGAGCTCGATGCGAGCGGCTGCAACTGGATCTCCGGCGACGTGCCGCAGCAGCCTCCAAAAATGGTCACGCCGGCCTCCAGGCCGCGCAGCAGCGCCGCCGCAAACGCCTCGGGGGCCATGTGGTAATGTCCGTCCACCGGGTCGGGAAGCCCCGCATTGGGCTTTGCCAGCAGGGGCAGACTGCTC
>OGYO01001140.1_pt1 | contig 14496 bp, 14 predicted proteins | sample 1576561 | NCBI WGS metagenome assembly OGYO01 (sample SAMEA3541507, study PRJEB24748) | human gut metagenome | biome: human gut; feature: human-associated habitat; material: faeces | place: China | collected 2012 | reverse complement strand
CTTTTTTTATAAAAATTTATAGTTACGAGGTATAATAAATGAATAATGCTTACATATATTCGTATAGATTAACTCATTTTGGAGGTACTGCTCCGTGTTATGACGGTGATTATTTATCCCTCGCTATATGCAAAAGAGATATGCGCCGAGTTGTAGGGTATAGATTTAATGAAATAAAAAATAAAGCTCAAAACGATTCAATATGGATTGTCGGGATTTCAGGAACGCAGTTGTCGAAAAATAATAAATATTTTACGGCTGACAGAATAATTTATATTGCTAAGATAACTGATGTGAAAACTTTTTGCGAATACTTTTCCGATGTTTCCGAAAAAAGAAAAGATAAAATTTATATACCTGATAATAATGGATTTTACGAAACTAATAATATGAAATTCAGTACGAAACCGAATAATGAAGTTCACGATGATAAGCATCTTTGGGACAAAGATTGGGATGTGCAGCACAAATTTAAAGAGAAGTTTGTGCTTATATCAACTGAATACGCTTTTACAAGTAAAGAACAATCCGACTGTTTGATTTCAGAATTTCAAAAATTCGGCAAATATAAACTCGCAAAAACTGTTGGACACACTTGGTTTGAGTGCAACGATTCAAGTAATATAATTTCAGCTTTTAACAAAATATTAAAATCTTCACAAAATCATAATAAACGATTTTTACCGGAAAATTTAAAAAACGGTTCTTGCGGTAAGGATAAGGGGATATGAATAAAATTCAGTATTAAAATTAAAAAGCACAGGCTTTTCAAAATAACGAAAATCTGTGCTTTTTATTTTCCTGCAACTATTTACTATTTCCTCTAAGCATTACATCGGCGGTGAAGATGCTGTCTTTTTGCGTGAAACGGCAGTAGCCGCCGCCCTTTTCGGCTATGCGGCGGACGGATTGTGTGCCGATGCCTTCGCCGCTGTGTTTGCTTGATTCAAAAATTCCGTTCTTTTCTTTTACAACTCCGTTGTAGAAGTTTTCTACTTTAATAAGCACTACATTATCCGAGTGCATTCTTGCAAGCACGGTTATTCTTCGTTTGTCGGGTGCGGTTCGCATACTTGCCTCAAGCGCATTTTCAAGCAAATTAGAGAGCACAAGGCAAATATCAATTTCAGATACGGAAAGTTCTTTTGGAAGTTCGAGCTTGAATACACACGGTATTTCCAAATCTTTATACCTATGATAATAATGCCCCGCTACTCCGTCAATCGCATTGTTTTCGCACAGCTTGAGTTCTGAACTCGGAATACTCTTGCTCATTTTGCTTAAATAATTTTCAAGGTCTGCCCAATCTTTTCGTTTAACAAACGAATTAAGAATCGACAGATGATGCCGCATATCGTGACGGGCATGTCGGGTTTCTTCAATCGCCTTATTAAGCGTGTTGTACTGCTCCTGCTGCATATACAGAATTGTGTTTTCCTGTGTGAGCTTGTGATTGTTATTAAGGCTTTTTGCCATTATGTAAAACAGAGCGTAAAAAAGCAAAAGCAAACCGAGCATCGTACAACAGATTACAATATATCCCTGCATAATTCTTCCTGTATGCAGAATGTTTGGATTCCACGGTATTATAAATATGTTTATTGCGATAAAAACAGTGGGCAATATCCAGAACACATACCATGTGTGAGCAATGTTTTCATCGTCTATTAGGTCGCATACTGCGTGAGAGGCAGGGTAAAACGCAAGCATTACAAATATCCAGCAAAAAATATTGAAAACAATTCCGCCCGTAAGCCCGAACCAAGGCTCGATATTTTTAGGATAAACTATTGAGTCAATGGCTCGTGTTATGCTTGCAAGGCAGGCATAAACGCCGCACACGGCAAGTGCAATATTTGCGGATTTCAATATAGATGTCCTAAGCGTTGCGCAGTAGGCAATGGTCATAAGCATAAAGGCAGGGAGGATTAAAGAAATTGTTTTTATTTCAAACGAATAACAAAACAGTCCGCCCACTATGCAAAGCATAAGGAGTGTTGACAGCCAAATTGCCGTCAATGCGCCGATTTTTATTTTTAAATGCTGTTTCATAGGCAGGTATGCAAGTAAAGTGCCGGGTATCAGCACGGCAATCTCAAGCATAGGTCGTAGCATTTCCGTCACAATATCACCTCTTGTTAAAGATAAAATCGGCGAACCGACTTTTTGCGGATTTTGTAAGACTTCGGCTGACCGAAATTCTCACTCCGTTGTTCAGTATAAATTCCGTTCCGTCAAAATCGCTTGCGTAATCAAAATTAATAATTACTCCACGGTTGCACATAAAAAATCTTTCGTCGCTTTCAAGCTGTTTGCCAAACTCCGCAAATGTACTGCGAACCACGGTGGTTGCACAGTCGCTTTTGTATATGTTGATGCAGTGCTTAAAATGTTCGGCGTAGATTATTTCATTCAGCCTGATTCTCTGTGTGCCGCCGATTACTTTTACTTCTATATATTTGTCCGATGACGGCAGGCGGTTTAAAATATCCGTAAATGCAATTTTAAGTTCATCTGTCGTATATGGTTTGACAAGGTAGTCAAATGCCCTTACTTTAAAGCCCTCGAGTGCATGGTCCGACGAAGTGGTTGTAAAAATCAGGATACATTCCTTATCAAATTCTCTAAGCAGTTTTGAAATTTCTATTCCGTTTTCTTTATCTATGTAAATATCCATAAATGCAACTTCAAATGCTGTTTGCTTTGAGGCATTTATAAAATCAATTCCTTTTTCAAATTCGTATATTTCTCCGTTAATGCTATTATCCGAAAGTAACTTGTTAAGCCTGCTTATCAGCAATTGTCTGTCACTTTTCAGATCGTCAATAACAGCAATGCGCATTGTAATCCCCTCGGTATGATATAACTATATTCAACATTGTACCACATTTTTTTGTAAAAATCTTGTCTTTGCATATCAATTTGTGACGGATTTCTGCAATTCGTGCTATTTGTATAGAATAAACCGCAAAATATAGGTATAATTATAAAAAATAAAAATATTGTTAAAGAAGGGAAACAAATGAACAAAGCAATCAGACTGACTAAATCGTTCACGGCACTGCTGCTCACAGCGATTATTACGCTCGGCACTTTTGCAGTGACTGCAAATGCGGCAGAGCTAAAAAGTATGGACGCCTCAAAATCGGCAAAGTTTGACACAGCCAAGCTGTATTATATTTATCTTAATTTGCCTGATAAAGACACCGATAAGCCGCTTGCCCGCAACGAGTTCCGTTGGAACATCAACGGTACAGGATATGGAGCAAATGTAGCTCATCTTGATTATCTCGGCGGTAAGCAATGTAAGATGAAGCTTCAGCAAAAAGGTGATTATTACGGTATAAAATGTGATGATTTTAAAAAATGGCTCGATGTTGAACATAAAAAGTCGGAGGTAGGTAATGTTATTCATCAATGGGACGACACATTGAAAAATGATAATCAATATTTCAGATTTGAGCCTGTACCTAACAAAGCAGATACATACTACATAATTGCTAAAATTACCGACCAAAAAAACAACAATCTTTATGTCGGTACGGAGAATAATGCTTATAAACAAGAATCAAAAATTGCATTGTCATCTAAAAAAACAGAGTGGGTTGTTAAGGCTACGGATGATGTATCCGAAAATTTCGGAGAACAGCAGATTCCCGGCGGAGATTCCAATAAAATAACGCCGCAGGAAAACGCTCCTGTTTTTATGCTTTATCCAAAAGATTATATCAGTGATGTAAATGTAAATAATGACGCAGTGGTTCAAGGTAATTGCCTGCAGCTTTATTACACCGGCACAACTCCTAAAATTACTGCGGAATGGGTCAGCTCAAGAAGAGCTTACAGACTGAGAAGCTATGATATTAACGAGAATGTTCCGAAAAATGCTTATGGTTCGTCAGTCCCATATGATGCCGTATGGGATGTAGACGGTGTGAATAACCCAGATAAGGCTGTTATTCATGTTTGGAATAATTCAGGCGACAATCATTTGAGTCAGCTTTGGAGATTTATTCCTGTTGATTCCGAGGCTAATGTTTATTACATTTATAATGTAGGCAACAAGCTGTATCTTTCGATTGAGGGATATGAAAATAAAAACGATAACAATGATGTAAAACTTATTCTTTCAAAAAAAGCTTTTAAGTGGGATTTGAAATTCCTTAATATGAATTCATTAAATTCATATACTGCCGAAGATGTAAAAAATAAAACCGATAAAGGCTATGCAATAAACAGCGGCAATTGGATGTCACATTTGCCTGATGATATGTATCTTTCAGAGGTTAATATGCCCGGAACGCATGACACAGGCGCAACTTATATGACTGATGTCGCAGAACAACTTTCAATCGTATGTTGTCAGCGGCTTTATCCCGACGAACAGCTTAATTCGGGAGTAAGAGCATGGGATATAAGAATTAACAGAAAAGAATCAATTAACGAAAACAGTAATCCTACTATTATTCACGGAGAAAATTTTTACACCTGCCACAACAGGGACGGCAGTGATATGACTCTGCGTAATATAATGGACACTGCCAAAGATTTTCTTAAAGAACATCCTTACGAAACTGTTGTGATGACTTTGAAGGGAGATTCGAACGGCAGCGACGAAATTATCGGTGATATTGTTTTAAAGCAATATCTGAATAATAAAAATTATCCGATTTACAAACCGCAGAAGGGCGGAAGTGAGTATTCGCCTAAGCTCAAGGATGTAAGAGGAAAAATTGTATTTATTCGCAGACTTGATTTTTCGGACAGTTACATTAAAAAAGCAGAAAGCAAAGATTTAGGCTTTTCCGTAATGGACGCTTTCGGTATGGATGCAAGCAGATGGGACGATAATGATTATTCTCTTAATAAAAATGCCGTTCGTGTAGGAAACAGCAATATTTATGTACAGGATAATTACGGCGAGCGCGACGCAGATACAAAACTCCTTTATTTTTACAGCACAATTTCCGATGCTACTAAGAATAAATATACCGAGCAAGGAAATTATCTTTTTAACTATTCGGGTGCTAAGGATAATATTAATCAGCCAAGAATAGTAAACAGGTCGCTTATGGAGGACAGCTTTTTGTCACAGCCTGCCACATCAAGCGTTATACAAAGCATTGGTTTTGTTATGGCAAACTATATTGACGCAAAGCTAAGCGAAAGAATTTATATGACAAACTTTGTATCACAACACACTCATACATATAACGAAAAGGGCTTTTGCACAATTTGCGGTCAGTATCAGCCTGCCGTTTATAATAAGAGCACCGATGTGTATACGATAAACAACGCAGGTCAGCTTTTCTGGTTCTCATCACTTGTAAACGGCGACCACAGCTATGCTGATTTTGATAAGCAAAATGCAGGTGCAAACGCAGAACTTGCCGCAAACATTGACCTTGAAAATAAGGAATGGGCGCCTGTCAATAATTATAAAGGCAATTTTAACGGCAAAGGACACAGTATTTTAAATCTTAATATAAGCAAGGCTTCAGATTACACAGGAATTTTCGGTTCTGTAAATGAGGGCAGTGTTTCCGATATTACGGTTTACGGCGACATTACAGTCAAAAATTCCGCAAGTCATATCGGCGGTGTTGTCGGCTACATTAATTTGGGTTCTGTCAAAAATGTAGTTTCTTATGTAAATTTAAATAATGACAAATACGGTTCGCAGGTAAAGCACGCAGGCGGCATTATCGGCTCTGTAGGAAATGATAAAACAGATATTGAGAAATGTATGTACTACGGAAACATCCACCTCAATAATTCTTCCGATTGTATCGGCGGTGTAATAGCTTACTCAAACGGCGGCGCAAGAGTTAAAAACTGCGCTAACTTAGGCACAGTTACAGCAACGCAAAGCGGCGCATATGTCGGCGGTATTCTCGGTTACCTTAACAATACAAACCCGACAATCGAAAACTGTTACAATTACGCAAAGATAAGCGATAACAGCAGCGGCATACATTGCGGCGCAATTATCGGTTGGGCAAGGAATTTTAACAAGTCGAATATCGCAAACAATTATTACAACAAAGATACGGGAAACACTCCGTTCGGTACAGACAGCAAGTTGGGGTTATCGGCAAACGAAAAAACAATTTCCGAATTTAAGTGCGGTGAAGTTGCATTTAAACTCAACAACGGTGTTACCGACGGCACACAGGCTTGGTATCAGAACATAGACAACGGTCTTACTCCTGACGATTACCCCGTATTTAACGGCGGTACGGTTTATTATGCGGACTTTGACAATACATATTCAAACTTTGAGAGAACACCCGATGAGTTTGACAAGGACGACGACGGCAGCTTTATTATAAAAACATACAGCGACCTTGTAAAACTTTCACAGGTTGTAAGAACCGATTACAAGCGATACGGCGACAAGAATTATATTCTTGTAAATAATATTTACGCAGATGAAAATTCAAGCTGGGTACAGGGAATCGGCTCTGTTGCTGAAAACAAACCGTTTAACGGCACATTTGACGGCAACGGCTACAGCATAGGCGCACTTAATATTTCCGCAGGCGAGTACGGCGGACTGTTTGAATTTATCGGAGAAAAAGGCATTGTAAAAGATTTGTTTGTTTATGACTGCGACTTTAAGGGCAGTGCAAAAACAGGCGGCGGAATTGCGGCTGTAAATGACGGTGTGATTGACCATTGCGTAAGCGGTTTAAACGCTGTTTCGGGTACAATCTTTATCAAAAATTTAAAAATCAACGCATCGGATCTTAACTCGATTCTTAACGCAGATGTCTGCGGCGGTGTTGCGGGTATTAACAACGGTAAAATTACAGGCACACGAAATTGCTCAATCGTAAAGGGCAACGAGTGCGGCGGTATTTCGGCAATTAACACAGGCGAAATTTACGGTTGTGCAAACACAGGCAAGACAGGACTCGATACTTCAACGGTTGCAGGCGGTTTAGTCGGCAAGAACAGCGGCAAAATCGAAAGCTCCTATAACTGCGGCAATGTACTTTGCAAAATCAATTCTGCAAAGGGTTCGATTGTCGGCTTGAACGGCGTTGCGGGAACTGACGGTGTAACAGTCAAGAATGTATTTTACACAGCACAAAATTCACTCAATGCAGTAGGCACTGATTCACAGGCAAAAGCCGACAGTACAAATATTGCATACGAAAGAACGGTTGAAATGGCAAGCGCAAGCCTTGCGGATAAGTTAAACAGTGTTACAGATGACAGCATAAACTTTATTTGCTCTGACTTTAACAGAGGTTATCCGTACATCAAAGGCAGCTTTCTAAAGTACAGCGTTAAATCTGTAGGCAGCGGCATTACTCTTTCGGGCAATATGCACTCGTCACTTAATGTAAGCTACACTGCTTATTCAACAGATGACGAACAGTATAAAAAATTCGAGTCGCTTATTAAGGACGGAAAAATTCTTGATTTTTACAAGGGCACACTTTCGGACAATAACGGAAACTCTGCATTTGCGGAATTTTGGTGTGACAATAATTTAAAACTCACCTTGCCGGTAAGCGGCAAAAATGTAAGCCTTGCGGTACTTGACGGCGACGGCGGCATAAAATACATAAAGCCCGACTCTTTTGAAAACGGAAAAGCAGTGTTTACATTATCACAGCCGACTGATTTTGCACTTGTGGAAACCTCGTCAAGCGGCGGCAACAACACAGGCAATACACAGATTGACAATACAACAATAAAGACAGGCGCAACCGTGATTTATACAATTTCATTTACTGCAATTATTGCTTTGCTTGCCTTTGCTGTATTGAAGAAAAGAGGACGCATTGAAAAATAAAAAAATATATATTGCAATTATAGCGGCACTTATTGTTGCAATCGGAGCGCTAAGCGCAGTATTAATCTACAATAACATAAACTCTCAACCTGCCGCACTTGGCGCACTTTAATAAGGAGGGACTATTTATGGGTATATTTGACAGCTTAAAAAATATGACAAATCAGACTGTAAAAAACAATGTTTCAAATGCTGTTTCGGGAGCAGTAAACAATGCAATGTACAAAAGCAAAACATTTGTATTTGCCGATTATCCGAAAAATGCAGATGAACTCAAAAAAATGCCGGAGCTTGACTTTTCGTCACCTCTTTCAACAGCGTCATTTGCAATGCTTGTGTTGCTTGAATATGATGAAAGTCCGGAAAACACAATAGAAATGCTCAATGTATTAAAAGGACCTCAGCCGATGAACGGGATGGATATTCAGTTTTTGCGTGACAGAATCAAGGGCAGGGGATATATTCCTCGCTCGTATTTTGAGGGTTCATCCGTGAAGAACGATTATACACCGAATGTTCCGTACAAAATAACCGTTTCCGAGTATGCATATACCTATCAGAGCGAGGGTTATGCAAAGGTTCAGGTTCAGTCGTCGGGAGCGGACTCACCTCGCCCGATTGAGCTTCGCAGAAAGGGCAATCAATGGTTCTTGTGGCGCAATCTTGCACTCTCCGACATACGAACTCCCGCTTCGGATGACCCTTGGGCATAAAGTAGGGATTTTTATTAAAATCAAGAAAAAAGCAAAGCGTATTTCGAGTGTTGCCCTGTGTGCTTATGCTTTTAACGGATCTTCCGATTACAGCCGTAACCGTAAATGCATTACAACAATAAAGACGGGAGCAACCGTGATTTTTACAATTTCTTTTACGGCAATTATCGCTTTGCTTGCCTTTGCTGTATTGAAGAAAAGAGGAAGCATTGAAAAATAAAAAAATATATATTGCAATTATAGCGGCACTTATTGTTGCAATCGGAGCGCTAAGCGCAGTATTAATCTACAATAACATAAACTCTCAACCTGCCGCACCCACACAGGGTGTGGTAGGGGAGGTACGCACTGATTGGGATACAGGCATAGACGAAAACTCAAAAGGCAGTGACAATACCAAAAAAACAGGCGTGCAGATACCCGGCTACAGCACTGCTGAAATGAATGTGGGCGATACCTCTCTGCACATCAGTATCGGCAATCCAAAGTCAAACACCTGTGGCTTATACGCAACGCTAAGGCTTTCCGACGGAACTGTGCTTTATAAATCGGATTTGCTTGAACCCGGCAGTGGTCTTACAGATGTACCGCTTTCAAAGTCGCTTGAGAAAGGCGAGTATCAAGCAATGGTTTTGTATGAATGTGTAACTCTTGACGATTCGCATCAAAAACTCAATTCGGCGGAATCGGAGTTCACACTCAAAGTTAAGTAAAATACCGATAAATTCGGTAAAAAATACAGAAAGAAGTGTTTATATGAAAAAAGTAAAATTTATATCGGCAATTATGGCGGCTATGCTCGCCGCAACAGGCGTGGTTTCCGTATCGGCGGCAACCCTTACAAACGAAAATCCCGATTCTTCCACAGAAGTTACCGCAAGAATTGAGGGTACACAACCGGGAGATGTAAGCTATGTTATTACAATCCCCAATATGGTTGATTTCGGCACTCTTGCACAGCCGCAGACAGATACACAGAGCAACAAGTATCTCAACTTTGATGTGACTGCAACAGAGCTTAAACTTAACGATAACAACTTTGTATCTGTTTATATTAACGGTCAGGACATTGACGATAAGTTCTACATTACGCAGAAAGACGCAACCAACCCGTTCAAAATCAAGTATGATATTTATTCGGAAAAAGTAAATGACGATAATGTTGCCGACAAAGTCGCTATCAATGACGCAGGTGCTCCGGGTGCAAACGGTTTCCACTTTACAACCTTCAGCGCCGATTCACAGGGTCAGGTTCAGGAGGGTACACTTGTACTTAATCAGCAGGCACTCTACGGACAAGACCTTGACGCTATTGCAGGCGATTACAGCGGTACAATGACATTCCACAGCTCAATTGTAACAATATGATTATGAAATGACTGATTTTAAAAAATTGCTTAGCGCAATTGCGGTTTGTACGGTGATTGCCGCAGTCTTTATAACGGCTACCGTTTCGGTAACGGCAAGGGATGAGGGCAGTACGCAGATTACGGCTAACATTTTATCACCGACAACTCAACCGTATTCCACAGTCCCGACCGTACCCGTACAGGATAACACGAGTATGGTAACGGGAACACAAACATATTTGCTGATAGCCTTGCTGTTGTGCATCGCATTGCTTGCATTTGTTATATTATTATTTTTTATTCACAATAAACATATGAGGTAACTATGAAGGTATTTAATTGTATTTTGGGTATTTTGACTGTTCTTGCGTCAATTTATTGCATATTTTATCCCGGACTTACATTTCTTAACGTCGGTTGGATTGTAACGATAATTCTCGGATTATGGGGAATTTCCTCAATTGTTTCGTATGCAGCTTCACGCAACGACGGTAATAATAAAGAAAAAGCTTTAATGGGAACTTTAGGTCTTATAGCAGGCATAGCTGCGGCGGTTGTGTCTGCGCTCGCAATGTTTATGCCCGGCATAAGAGTGATGTTTGATATATTAATCCTTGCGATTTTTGCGGTATGGCTTATTGTAGACGGAATCTCCTCTATAGCAACATCATTCAAGGTTAAAAAATCAGGTTCAAGTGTATGGGTACTTCCGCTTATATGCGGAGTGCTCGTACTGCTTGCAGGCATATACGGAATATTTAATCTTATATTCACAGCGCAAACACTCGGACTGTTTATGGGCATTTTGCTTATGACATACGGTATAAGACTGATTCTTTCGGCATTTAAAAATTAATTTGCTATCCACTCATTTCCCTTATATAACACAACAGCCTCTCGGTGTTTTTTCATCAAGAGGCTGTTGTGCTTTTTATATTTGGTTCTGGAGTAAATGTTGGAGTAATATCGGTAAATTATATTTTAGCAGATTGCTTTATCAATCAATTACGCTTTTTCTTTACCCTTATTTGCAAATCTTTTTGACGGTCTGTAGATAATCAACGCTATAAATATCAGCACTGCCGTTGTAGCTAAGCTCACAGGGTAAGCGGTCATTATCGTTACAAAAGTTCTGTTTGCGGGGAATACGGTATTTATCCATATTATTCGCAGCACGCATACGCCTACGGTAGTGAGAATTGCAGGAACAAGCGAAAATCCGAATCCTCTTAAGTATCCCGACATTACCTCATACAGCATTGAGAATATGTAAGCTATAAAAATAATTACAAGTCTTGTATAGCCTATTTCTATTACTTCGGGGTTGTTGTTGAATATTGACAGCAAAAATTTTCCTGTTATAAGCACTATAAGTATTGCCGTGCCCGATGCAATTGCGTCTTCGATAAGGCAAAGAAAAAGAGTTTTTTTACAACGGTCAATCTTATTTGCACCAAAGTTTTGCCCTACAAAGGTTGTGCAAGCCTGACTAAACGAGTTCATCACATTATAAGCGATAATCTCTATGTTGAATGCCGCACTTGACGCCGCAATTACAACAGTGCCGAGACTGTTAATCGCACCTTGAATTACAATATTCGCAACCGCAAACACAGCACTCTGTATTCCTGCGGGAAGTCCTATCTGCATAATTTTCGCAAAGACGTTTCCGTCTATTCTTAATTTTTTAAATTCTACTTTTATATATTTGTCGCTTTTTACGAGCTTTATATAAAGAATACCTGCACTCACAACATTTGCAAGCACTGTTGCAGTTGCTACTCCGTTTACCGACATTTTAAGTACGATTACGAAGAACAGATTAAGCAGTACATTCAAAATTCCCGACAGCGTAAGCGCAATAAGCGGCATTTTGGTTTCGCCTATACTTCTGAAAATCGCCGCCTCAAAGTTATACAGCAGTATTACGGGCATACCGAGAAAATATATTCGCAAGTACAACAGTGCAAGCTCAAGCACATCATCGGGTACATTCAGCACCGTAAGCAACGGCTCGGCTATAAGTTCGCCGATTATCGCAACCAATACACCGCCGATTACCGACACTACCTCTAACTAAGTTTGTATCAATAACATAATCAATTTCTAAATCATCTAATAAAGAACATACTTTATCAAAATGATTTTTAGCACTTTCGCTTAAATAATCAATTGTTTTCGGTGCTGTTTTCATAGCTGGATGTTTCGCATCCACTTTGCAATCTAAAATACGTAAAGGATTCTTTTCAAAACGTGCTTTACAATCTCCACATAATTCATCTAAATGATCCCTAAAATGATCTTTTAAAGCTTCACGATAAGCATCTCTTGATTCATTATCACCTAAAGAGTTGATATGAAGTGTGACATTTTGAAGTCCTAATGCTTCAACAACAGTCACTGCCATAAGCATACATTCAACATCTACATAAGGTGATTCAACACCTAACATTTCTACCCCAAATTGGTGGAATTGTCTTTGTCGACCATTTTGAGGTCTTTCATATCTAAACATTGGTCCCATATAATAAACTTTTTGTAGTTTTTCTGGTAAACCATACATTTTATTTTCTACATAAGCTCTTGCAATACCAGAAGTTCCTTCTGGTCTAAGGGAAATATATCTTCCTTTTTTATCTTGGAAAGTATACATTTCTTTAGAAACGACATCACTTGTATCCCCCACAGCTCTGTTAAATAATTCAGCATGTTCAAAAATTGGTGTTCTCATTTCTTTAACATTATAATTAGCAGCAATTGTTCTTAACAATTGTTCTAATTTAATCCATTTTTCACTTTGTCCAGGTAAAATATCTACCGTACCTCTTGGTGCACTATATCCCATTATTTTTCCTCCTTAAAAATATAAAAACGCCCCTCTAAGGACGTTTCAACGCGGTACCACCTTAATTCGTATTTTCATACGCACTTTCATCTTAACGCGATTAACGATTACTCTTTTCAAGTAATTCCTCACAAGTGTCCCATAGCTTCCATACAAAGATTTTCACCAACCATCTTCTCTCTAACTATTTCCACTATTTAATCTTGCTCAATGGATTACAAAGATTATATAAAATAATGACTAAAAAATCAATTCCTATTTCTAGCATCTATAGTATACCACGTTTTTTAATCATTTATGTCTCAAATTTGTCTCATTTACATATCTTTTGAATTCATCAAATATCTCATAAATTCTATCTTTACATTCATTTAAATATGATCTATGAATAAATGCTAAATTTAACAGTTCTAAATCTTTAAATTTATATCCGAGTACTTCCATTAACTCATTTAATAACTCTTTTCTTTCCTTAGTAATCATAAAATTACCTCTTAAATATTTTTTTCTATATATTCTACTAAATCTCTAACTGTTACAATCGAGCGTATAGTTTCTTCATCTAATTCAAGATTATATTCATCTTCAATATCCATAATAACACTTAAAACTTTTATAGAATCAGCTTGTAAATCTTCTCTAAATTTAGTATCTAAATTTATTTCTTTACCTTTAAAGGCGTTTTGTAAAAACTCTTTTACTTTTTCAAAAACCATTATTTTTCTCCTCTCTCAATTTTTTCTTCAATTTTTAAATTTATATCTTTTTTTATATAATCAACCATTGAAACAATTCCTGAAACAACAGCTTTTTCATCACTACTTCCATGTCCTTTAAATACAACTTTTTTTAATCCCAACATAGGACAAGCACCATACTCTTTATAATCTAAGGTCTTTTTCAATTTCTTCATTGGTGATTTTATTAGAAGTCCTCCAATCTTTCCAAGTATTGAAGACATTAATGTTTTTTTTATATTGTCCAAAATAAACTTAACTGAACCTTCAATAGTTTTAAGTACCACATTTCCATGAAAACCATCACATACTACAACATCTACATCTCCATTGAAAATATCTCTTGATTCAATATTCCCGACAAAATTCATATCCTCATTTTCCAAAACAGAATATGTTTCTTTTAAGACTTTAGTTCCTTTACCATTTTCACTTCCTATATTTAATAGAGCAATCTTAGGATTTTCTTTATTTAAAGTTTCTTTTGCGTAGATATTTCCCATTATTGCAAATTGTTTTAAAATATCAGTAGTACAATCAGTATTTGCACCAATATCCAATAAAATCATTTTATCCTTATTAGTTGGTAAAGTTATTGTTAATGCGGGTCTTTCAACATTTTCCATTCTTTTTGCTATGAAAAGTCCGGAAACAAGTGCTGCACCGGTACTTCCAAAGGAAATCAATCCATCAGCCTCCCCTTTATCCAAACACTTCATTCCTAAAACTATTGAAGCATTTTTTTTTCTTCTTACTGCAAAAGTTGGTTCTTCCGTGTTTAAAATATATTCTTTGGTATCTATAATTTCTAATCTATTTTTTAAATCATCACTAATATTTACTTTCTCTATTGTCTCTTTTGGTCCGATAACTACAAAATATAAATCTTTAAGTAATTTACTTGTTTCTATTACTCCTTTAAAAATTGTTTCTGCGCCTTTGTCCGAACCCAATAAATCAACTATTATTTTCATAATTACCTCCAACATCAATACACTTTAGTATACCATAAAACCCGTGAAAAGAAAATGAAAACCCGCCGGTG
>OGYO01001118.1_pt1 | contig 14627 bp, 9 predicted proteins | sample 1576561 | NCBI WGS metagenome assembly OGYO01 (sample SAMEA3541507, study PRJEB24748) | human gut metagenome | biome: human gut; feature: human-associated habitat; material: faeces | place: China | collected 2012 | reverse complement strand
ATTGTATAAGGCAAAAGAAAAGGGAAGAGCCTGCTATGTGATATTGGATGAATAGGAATTTGCCGGAGGCAAAAGAGGGGATAGAAAGTAAAAGATAATCTGGTATTGATCATGGTGTTTACGGAGCAAAATATATTTATGATTTATCAGGAAAGTACGGACCGAATGGAAGGATAGTGGGTGAACTACTCGCAAATGTTATTTGCTATCATCATGGAGGACTCCCGGATGCAGAAGATTTTAATGGAGACAGCCCATTGTTGATGAGACTTCAGGATGAAAACAGACTTACTGATTATGAGCAGGTAAAAGTAGCTTTTTTTAAGGATTTACAGATTACGGAACAGGAGATAGAACAGCTTTTTAAGAAATCTGTTGAAGAGATAAAGCTGCTCATTCTGAAATCTTCTACAGGAAGTGAGGCAAAAAATAAGAGAAAATCTAATTACGTCTATCTGTCTGTCCACCCAACGAATTAAGCGACAAACACCCCATCAAATAGTCTCTTTTGTATAAAAAAATTAAAATTATCGTGAATGTTGCAAAAAAATACAGTCCATGATAAATTTTTGCAAAAAAATGACGGAAAAATATAGCATTTTTTATTTATTTGTGCTATACTCATATTGCGCGTGAGGAAAGCGCATAAAGTAATGTTGATAGTTAATTGAAGGAGGAACACAACAATGGCAAAATGGGTATATCTGTTTACAGAAGGCGATGCCACAATGAGAAATCTTCTTGGTGGTAAAGGAGCCAATCTGGCTGAGATGACAAATATTGGATTACCTGTACCACAGGGATTCACAATTACAACAGAAGCTTGTACCCAGTATTACGAGGATGGTAGAGAAATCAATGATGAGATCATGGGACAGATTAACGAACATATCGAGAAGATGGAACAGATTACAGGAAAGAAGTTTGGAGATATGGAGAATCCACTTTTAGTTTCTGTTCGTTCTGGAGCCAGAGCTTCAATGCCAGGAATGATGGATACTATTCTTAATCTTGGACTTAATGAGGATGTTGTTAATGTTATTGCACAGAAGTCTGGCAATCCAAGATGGGCATGGGACTGCTACAGAAGATTCATTCAGATGTATTCAGATGTAGTTATGGAAGTTGGTAAGAAGTATTTTGAAGAGCTTATTGACAAGATGAAGGATGAGAGAGGGGTTAAGCTTGATGTAGAGCTTACAGCGGATGATCTTAAGGAGCTTGCAACACAGTTTAAGGCTGAATATAAGTCTAAGATTGGCAAGGATTTCCCAGATGATCCTAAGGAACAGTTATACGGAGCTATTAAAGCTGTATTCCGTTCATGGGACAACCCAAGAGCTAATGTATACAGAAGAGATAATGATATTCCTTATTCTTGGGGAACAGCAGTTAATGTACAGTCTATGGCATTTGGTAATATGGGGGATGACTGTGGAACTGGTGTTGCATTTACAAGAGATCCTGCAACTGGTGCTAAAGGACTTTTTGGAGAGTTCCTTACTAACGCACAGGGTGAAGATGTTGTTGCCGGAGTAAGAACTCCAATGCATATTCAGGAAATGAGTGAGAAGTTCCCGGAAGCATTTGAGCAGTTTAAGGATGTGTGTGCAACTCTGGAAGAACATTACAGAGATATGCAGGATATGGAATTTACAGTAGAGCATGGCAAGCTGTTCATGTTACAGACACGTAATGGTAAGAGAACAGCACAGGCAGCATTAAAGATTGCATGCGATCTTGTAGATGAGGGGATGAGAACAGAGAAGGAAGCAGTTGCAATGATTGATCCTCGTAATCTTGATACACTTCTTCATCCACAGTTTGATGCAGCTGCACTTAAGGCTGCAACTCCAGCAGGAAGAGGTCTTGGAGCATCTCCTGGCGCTGCATGTGGTAAGATTGTTTTCTCAGCAGAAGACGCAGAAGAGTGGAATGCAAGAGGCGAGAAGGTTGTTCTTGTAAGACTTGAGACATCGCCAGAAGATATTACAGGTATGAAGGCTTCACAGGGTATTCTTACTGTAAGAGGAGGTATGACAAGCCATGCAGCGGTTGTTGCAAGAGGTATGGGAACCTGCTGTGTATCTGGCTGTGGTGATATTGCAATGGATGAAGCTAATAAGAAGTTCACACTTGCAGGCAAGGAATACCATGAAGGAGATTATATATCTATTGATGGTACAACAGGCAACATATATGATGGGCAGATTCCTACGGTTGATGCCAAGATTGCGGGAGAGTTTGGAAGAGTTATGGAGTGGGCTGATAAGTACAGAAAGTTAAAGGTTCGTACTAATGCAGATACTCCTAAGGATGCCAAGAAGGCAAGAGAACTTGGAGCAGAAGGTATCGGACTTTGCCGTACTGAGCATATGTTCTTTGAAGAGGACAGAATTGCAGCATTCAGAGAGATGATATGTTCTGATACTGTAGAAGAAAGAGAAGCAGCACTGGATAAGATTCTGCCATATCAGCAGGGAGATTTCGAAGCACTTTATGAGGCACTTGAAGGTAATCCTGTAACTATCAGATTCCTTGATCCACCTCTTCATGAATTTGTTCCTACAGAGGAAGAAGATATTAAGAAGTTAGCTGAATCACAGGGCAAGTCAGTAGAGACTATTAAGAATATTATTGCAAGTCTTCATGAGTTTAATCCAATGATGGGACACAGAGGATGCCGTCTTGCAGTAACATATCCAGAGATTGCCAAGATGCAGACAAGAGCTGTTATCAGAGCTGCAATCAATGTTAAGAAGGCACATCCAGACTGGAATGTTAAGCCTGAGATTATGATTCCGCTTATCTGTGAGGTTAAGGAATTAAAGTATGTAAAGAAGACTGTTGTTGAGACAGCAGATGAAGAGATTAAGGCAGCAGGAATCGACCTTGAATATGAGGTTGGTACTATGATTGAGATTCCAAGAGCTGCACTTACTGCTGATGAGATTGCCAAGGAAGCTGATTTCTTCTGCTTTGGTACTAACGATCTTACACAGATGACATTCGGATTCTCAAGAGATGACGCTGGTAAGTTCCTTAATGCATACTATGAATCTAAGATATTTGAGAATGACCCATTTGCAAAGCTTGACCAGAATGGTGTTGGTAAGCTTATGGAGATGACAATAAAGCTTGGAAGACCGGTTAATCCGGATCTTCACATAGGTATCTGTGGAGAGCATGGTGGAGATCCTTCATCAGTTGCATTCTGCCACAAGATTGGTCTTGATTATGTGAGCTGCTCACCATTCAGAGTACCTATTGCAAGACTTGCTGCAGCACAGGCTGCTATTGCGGAAGAGAAATAATCCAATTTTTGACCATAACACGAGTTTCGGGGCATGGAAGGCGAAAGCTTTTCATGCCCCGAAATGTTTAAAATGGAATATTTTTTCATTGCCCTAAATCATAATATGTTCTATAATAATATGAAAATATATATTGATTGGAGCGTATTATGGAACAAAAGAAAATCGAACCTATTCGTGATGCCAGAAAGCTTGGTAAAGCGAAGATGCTGATTCTTGGTATTCAGCATATGTTTGCCATGTTTGGCGCAACTATCCTTGTACCTATTCTGGTATCAGGATATTTTCAGGCTGCCTGTGGTGAGGAACTTACCAGAGGTCTGTCTGTATCAGTAACACTTTTCTGTGCAGGTTTTGGTACATTGATATTCCACCTGTGTACTAAGTTCAAAGTACCTGCATTCTTAGGATCTTCCTTTGCATTTCTTGGTGGATTCTACACAGTAGCTAATCTTGACAGCGGTATGTATGCTGGAATGTCAGCTAATGATAAAGCTGCTTATGCATGTGGTGGTATATTTGTTGCCGGAATGCTTTACTTTGTACTTGCACTTATAATTAAGCTTGTTGGAGTCAACAGAGTTATGAAATTCCTTCCACCTGTAGTTACAGGACCTATCATTATATGTATCGGTCTTTCACTTGCAGGTTCAGCAATCACTAATGCATCAGCTAACTGGTTACTTGCATTTGTTGCACTTGCTGTAATTATTATATTCAATATATGGGGCAAGGGACTTTTCAAGATTATCCCTATTCTTATGGGTGTAGTAATTTCATATGTATTTGCACTTATTCTTAATGCATGCGGAGTACATAATCCTGATGGTTCAGCAATACTTAATTTCTCATCAATTGCATCTGCTTCATGGGTAGGAATTCCAAAGTTCCAGTTTATGAAGTTTGATGTAACAGCAATCCTTGTAATGGCACCTATTGCTATTGCAACAATGATGGAACATATCGGAGATATGTCAGCTATTTCAGCTACAGTTGAAGAAAACTACTTAGCAGATCCTGGACTTCACAGAACACTTATCGGTGATGGTGTTGCAACAGCATTTGCAGGAGCAATTGGAGGTCCGGCTAATACTACATATGGTGAGAACACAGGAGTTCTTGAACTTTCTAAGGTATATGACCCAAGAGTAATCAGAATTGCAGCAGTATTTGCAATTATACTTTCATTCATACCTAAGTTTTCATCAGTTATATCAACTATGCCAACAGCAATTATCGGTGGTATATCATTCATGCTTTACGGTATGATTTCAGCTATCGGTGTAAGAAATGTTGTTGAGAACAAGGTTGACCTTACTAAGTCAAGAAACCTTATTATTGCAGGTGTTATATTTGTATGTGGTTTAGGCTTCGGTGATGGACTTACATTTACAATCGGTGGAACATCTATAACACTTACAGCACTCGCAATTGCTGCTATAGCAGGTATTCTTCTTAATGCTATATTACCTGGTAATGATTATGAATTCGGTAAGAATCCAGCAGGTGACAGTAGCCGTGGAGTTTATGTTATGAACACAGACTCTGAAAAAGAAGAATCAGAAGATAATAAGTAAATAACAATAAAATTTGGAGGTACTTAATAATGATGGATTTTGAGAATGAGAAGAATATAACTATATTTACACATCCACTTATCCAGCATAAGATTTCAATTCTTAGAGATAAGAAAACAGGAACTAATGAATTCAGAAAGCTCGTTGAAGAAATAGCTATGCTTGAAGGCTTTGAGGCTTTATCAGACCTTCCGACAGAAGATGTTGAGATTGAGACACCTATTGAAACTTGTATGACACCTATGATTTCAGGCCGTAAGCTTGCAATTGTTCCTATTTTAAGGGCAGGTCTTGGAATGGTTCCTGGTGTACTTTCACTTGTACCAACTGCTAAGGTTGGACATATCGGAATGTACCGTAATGAAGAGACACATGAGCCGGTACCATATTACTGCAAGCTTCCACATCCAATTGAGGAAAGAACTATTGTTGTAACAGATCCGATGCTTGCAACAGGAGGTTCGGCAGTTGATGCAATTGACCAGATAAAGAAGGTTGGCGGAAAGCAGATTAAGTTCATGTGTATCATAGCTGCCCCAGAGGGAGTTGAAAAGCTTCATAAGGCGCATCCAGATGTTCAGATATACATTGGACATCTTGACAGAGAGCTTAACGCAGATGCTTATATTTGCCCAGGACTTGGGGATGCCGGAGACCGAATCTTCGGAACTAAGTAAATAATTATGGGCATGTAATTGCTTTGCGTTAAGAGATATGATAGTGTGTAAAATGCGGCTCCCAACGGGAGCCGTTTTTGTAACTTATATTATTTAATTAAGGAGATTTCGATGAGCAAGGAGGAAAACAGAAAGAATTTTTTTAAATATGTATCGCAGAATATTCTCGGAATGATAGGGTTTTCATGCTACGTTCTTGCTGACTCGTATTTTATATCTATAGCAAAGGGAGCAGACGGACTTACAGCATTAAATCTTGTTATGCCATTATATAGTATAATATTCTCAATTGGTGAGATGATTGGTGTTGGTTCAGCTATAAGGTATGCAATCAGTAAGATTAAAAAAGATGCAGATGCAGATGACTATTTCTGGAATGCATTAATATGGTGCATAATATCAAGTATGATATTCGTTTTTGCCGGAATATTTTTCTCAGCAGATATCATGCGTGTTCTAGGAGCTGATGAACATATTGTAGCAGTTGGGAATAATTACACTAAGATATTCATGTGTTTTGCACCTATGTTTATGTGCAACTATGTGACTAATGCATTTGTGAGAAATGACGGAGCCCCGGGAATTGCCATGAGTGCAACACTTTTTAGCAGTCTGTTTAATATAGTGTTTGACTATATTCTCATGTTCCCGATGAATCTGGGAATGGAAGGTGCAGCACTGGCAACAGCTTTGTCGCCGATTATAGGTATGGGAATATGCAGCATACATTTCTTCTCTAAGAAAAGCAGTGTCAGGCTTGTTGTGTGTAAGCCTTCAGTAAGAAAACTTGTGGCAGGAAGCCAGCTTGGTGTATCGGCATTTGTAGGAGAGATGTCGTCAGCGGTCATTACACTTGCTTTTAATTTCGTAATACTTAAACTGGCTGGTAATGTCGGAGTAGCTGCATACGGAGTTGTGGCTAATATTGCAATTGTTACAACTGCGGTATTTAATGGTGTTGCACAGGGAAGTCAGCCACTTATAAGCAGTTGTTTCGGCAGGGGAGACAAGGATGGATGTACACAGTTAAAACGAATGGGATATACAACAGCATTTGTACTTGCAGCGGTTATGTATAGTATATTGTTTATATTTGCAGGACAGTTTGTCGCAGTGTTTAACAGTGAAGGTTCAGAAATGTTAAGGCTTTACGCAACAGAAGGCGTTAAGTTATATTTTATTGGAATATTCTTTGCGGGAATTAATATTGTAGGTGGCGGTGCATTCAGTGCAACAGAGGATGCGTTTAAAGCGGCAGTTGTTTCTGTGGCAAGAGGATTTGTGCTGATTTTAGGTGCAGTTTTTGTAATGTCAGCACTTTTTGGAATGACAGGAGTATGGCTTGCGTATGCTGTTGCTGAGGGAATAACAACATTTATAATGCTTGTAATGGTGCTAAGAGTGTGATAGAATATTTGCGGACAAAATTATCCCAGAGATTGGGAAAATATGAAAGGAGTCTATATAATTATGAGCAATATTGCAGACAAATTTGAAGAACTTGGAGTAATTCCAGTAGTAGTATTGAATGATGCTAAAGATGCACTTCCATTAGCTAAGGCTTTAGTTGATGGTGGTCTTCCTTGTGCAGAGGTTACATTCCGTACAGCAGCAGCTGAGGAATCTATCCGTCTTATGCATGAAGCATATCCAGATATGGTACTTGCAGCAGGTACAGTACTTACAACAGAGCAGGTTGACAGAGCTGTAGCAGCTGGTGCTTCAGTTATCGTAAGCCCAGGATTTGATCCAGAAATCGTTGATTACTGTATTTCTAAGAACATTCCTGTTATGCCAGGTATCGTTACACCTTCAGAGCTTGCTCAGGCTGTTAAGAGAGGCCTTACAAGAGTTAAATTCTTCCCAGCTACAGCTGCAGGTGGAATTAAGATGATCAAGGCTATGTGCGCAGCTTACACTAATGTAAGAATCATGCCTACAGGTGGTATTAACACAGCTAACCTTGAGGAATTCTTATCATGCGATAAGATCTTCTGCTGTGGTGGATCATGGATGGTTAAGGGTGATATGATTAAGGCAGGAGAATTTGACAAGATTAAGGATATGACAGCAGAGGCTGTTGCTCTTGTTAAGAAGATCCGTGGCTAATCACCAGTGATTGTTAATATCAAAGATACATATAAACCCCGTATTCTGTTTTACAGGATACGGGGTTTTGTATGTATATTATGTTTTTTAGTGAATTACAGATTAGAAAAAATATTCTCAATTTCTTCATGCGGAAGTACAAGAGCAAATCTTACATGACCTTCGCCAAGGCTTCCGAAGCTGCTTCCTGGTGTACATAAAACACCAGTCTTATTAAGAAGTTCCATAACATAATCAGCTGAACTGGTATAACCCTCAGGAATGGCAGCCCATACAAACATTGTGCCTTTAACATCAGCAGGTTTAAGTCCAAGCTTCTTAATTCCGGCAACGAGAGCATTTCTTCTTAACTCATATTCAGCACGGTTGTCAGCGACATATCCTTGCGGACCGTTAAGTGCAGCAACAGCAGCTTTCTGATATATAAAACTTGTTCCATAGTCGAATTGTGAGCGGACAGTTTTGAATTTGCTTACGATTTCACGGTTTCCGATAAGAAATGAAAGGCGCAGACCAGTAAGATTATAAGTTTTAGAAAGAGAGTTGAATTCAACTCCAACTTCCATAGCACCTTCGTGGCTTAAGAAAGAGCCACCAATCTGTCCGTCATATATAATCTCAGAATATGCGTTGTCGTGAATAATAATGATGTTATATTTCTTGGCAAATGCGATGAGTTTATCGTAGAATTCATCAGGTGCAGTAGCACATACAGGGTTCAATGGATAAGACACAACCATCATTTTGGCTCTTTTTGCAGTGTCTTCATCAATAGAATCAAAATCTATAAGATAATCATTCTCTGGAAGAAGATTGTAATAAGCAATCTGTGCATCGCACAGGAATGGTCCAATCTCAAATATAGGATATCCCGGATTAGGAACTAAGCATAAATCTCCCGGATTGCATAAAGCAAGGGCAATATGAGCCATACCTTCCTGAGTTCCGAATACAGAGGTGACTTCATCAGGTGTGATAACGGTGTTGTAACGGCGTTTGTACCATTTGCATACAGCGTCAAGCAATTCATCAGTATCACCAAGTGAGTACTTGTAATTCTCAGGGTCAAGTGCTGCCTCTGAAACAACCTTCATAACAGATTCATCAGGCTTGAAATCAGGAGTTCCTACAGTAAAGTTATATACCGGCTTTCCCTGTGCAAGTCTGTCATTCTTTTTCTGATTAAGTATATTAAAAATGTTGCTGCCAAAGCGGTCAGCTCTCTTAGAAAATTCAATATTCATATGTATACTCCATTTCTTTAAATGCGTATCTGCATGCATTTTATTCAGACCCGAAATATAGAAAAATTTCAAGCCTATCGAATAAGATACTAGCATAATTAACAAAAGTCAATTTTAAGGTGTATTTTTTGGCGAAAATGTGATAGCTTTATATATGTAAGTAGAAATAAAAATAAGATATGGCGGTTTGCAAATGTTATATACAGGAACATTAAACGGTAGAATGCAGACAGAAAGGAATGGTAGAAGATATGTCAGTACAGGATTATCTTAGTGCAGTAAAGATTGGTAAAAAAGAATATCATGCGTGTGTAAATAAGGGTACGTACCCATATCTTCCGGTTTTGGAGGATATTATTGATGAAAACACTATTGACAGAGAAGTCAGTCTAGGAAGTGACCAGATTCCGTTAAGACTTGTGGTTGGAACATGTACAGCAGGTAGAACTACTGCATTTGCAGACAACTTCATGCCTATACTTGACTGGGGAACAGAATTTTCAGCAAAGTGGGCTTCGCTTAGCGACAGTCAGGTGAATGAAGGAATAAGAGACGATATTAAAGTATATGAGTACATGAATAAGTTCTATGTGCTTGAAGGTAATAAAAGAGTCAGTGTACTTAAATATTTTAAGGCGGTGACAGTAAGTGCACAGGTTATAAGAAAGATACCTAAATACAGTGATGATCCTGATGTTAAGATATATTATGAATTCATGGATTTTTATAAATCTACCAAGTTAAACGATATATATTTCAGTAAAGAGGGCAGTTTTACAACTCTTATGGAGCTGGTTGGAATTACACCAGGAGAACCAATGGATGAGGATGATAAGAAAGATCTTGTTTCGTGCTATCTTAATTTCAGGCTTGCTTATGAATCAAGAGGAGGGGATAAGTTTGATTTCCCAACAGGAGATTCATTTTTACGCTTCATTCATATTCACGGATATGATGCTGTTAAGAAGATGACTAAGTCTGAAATGGCAAAGAATGTCGCCAAGACATGGGCTGAATTCGAGCTTCTTGATGACAACAGCGAAGTGGAACTTAAGATGACGCCGGCAGCAGCACCTAAGAAGAATATATTAAGCTATCTGCTTCCAATGGGTGGAGGAGTTAAGAAGCTTAAGGTTGGATTTGTGTATGAAAAGACACCGCAGGATTCAGAGTGGTGTTATACACATGAGCTTGGAAGACAGTATATTGATGATACATTTGGTGACCAGATAGAAACATATGTTGAGGAGAATGTGATACCGGAGCAGAATGATGAGGCGGCAATTAACAGACTTATAGAGAAAGGATGTGACCTTATATTCGTGACATCTTCGGCGATGAATATGGCTGGACTTAAAGCTGCAATAGCACATCCGTCAGTAAAGATTCTTGATTGTTCTCTTAACATTTCACATAAATATATCAGATCATATTATGCTAGAATGTTTGAAGCAAAGTTTATAACGGGAATTATTGCCGGTTCACTGGCTGATGACGATAATGTTGGTTATATAGCTGATAATCCGGTTTATGGGGCATGTGCGAATATAAATGCATTTGCATTGGGAGTAAAGTTTGTTAATCCAAGAGCCAAGGTTTACCTTGAATGGAACAGTATTAAGGATAATGATTCAGAGGAAAATCTTGCTAAGAAGAATATAAGCATTATTTCTAATCAGGATATGATTACTCCGGGCAAGAGTAAGAGAAAGTTCGGGTTGTATAAAGCGAGTGATTCGGATAAGCACCTGGCTATGCCTGTATGGCACTGGGGAGTTTTTTATGAAAAGCTTATACAGAGCATTATGAGTGGTTCATGGAGTAAGGATGAGGACGGCGATAATGTAAAAGCACTTAATTACTGGTGGGGAATGTCGGCAGGAGTTGTTGATCTTATATATTCAGAGAGTCTGCCATCAGCAACTAAGAGACTTGTAAAGCTCTTTGAGAAAGAACTTAAGGAAGCAAGGTTCAGAGTTTTTGAGGGTGAATTAAAAGATCAGCAGGGTAATATAAAGGTTGAAGAAGGGAAGCTTATTGATCCGGAACATATAATTACTATGGACTGGCTGCTTGATAATGTGGTTGGCAGACTGCCTCGGTATGATGAACTTACAGATAATGCTAAATTAAAAATGGCACTTCAGGGTGTTGTCAAAGAAGAAGAATAGAAAGCATGCTGCCTGCAGTGGTGGCTGGGGAATTATTAATGAAAATACTTGTGTTAGCTGATGTTGAATCAAAGTACTTATGGGATTATTTCGAAAAGGAAAAATTGGAAGGTATAGATCTTATACTTTCAGCAGGGGATTTAAAGCCCCAGTATCTGTCGTTTCTTGCATCATTTTCAAAAGTACCTGTTCTTTATGTGCATGGCAATCATGATGACTGTTATGATATACAGCCACCGGATGGATGCATTGATATAGAGAATAAGATATATGTGTATAAAGGTGTCCGTATTATGGGACTTGGTGGTTCTATACGCTATAAGAAGGGAAAGAACCAGTATACACAGAAAGAGATGAACCACAGAATTAATAAAATGTGGCTTTCGATAAAGAAAAATAAAGGTTTTGATATACTGCTTACACATTCTCCGGCAGCGGGAATAGGTGACGGACCTGACGAACCGCATAAGGGTTTTGAGGGCTTTAATTATCTGTTGGAAAAATATAAGCCTAAGTATTTTATCCATGGTCATATCCATAGGAGCTACCAGATGAAGTTTAAGCAGGAATATGAGTATAATGAGAATACTAAGATAATTAATGGGTATGAGAGATATATATTTGAATATCCGGATGTTTAATCTGCACCGTGGCATATTAGCTTACCAGCAAATGTGCTACGGTGTTTTACATATTTTTGACATATTTTCACATGAAATACATAAAAATTATGAATATGGTACCTATTTCCTACTTAACATACATGTACTTTTTGAGTAAATATTGCTAATATAACGACATAAACCCTTGCTGGTTAAAGCAAAATGCACAAAAAAATGTATTGAGGAGGAAAAGCAAAACATGAAAGCTATTATTAGCAAAGCAGCCCGTAGAAAATGGGCATGGGTACTTGCATTGGTTATGATTGTGAGTATCGTGATTCCTACATCACTTCTTACAGCGAAGGCGGATGTTGGAACAGTTAAATTTATTGATGGTGCGGCAGGATGGTTAGAGTCAGCATATGCACAGTGGGCCATTGATAATCAGGCAGAAGGATATACAGCATATATCAAGAAAGCCAGCCAGTCAGATTCTGCTTATGCAAGAATCGACAATGAACTTATCAGAAAGTATAAGAACTACTACAGGGTTGATGCAGTAGGACTTGCGGCAGGTGACTATGTTATTAAGGTAGTTCCTGTAAAGAACGGAAAGGAAGTTACTGACAAAGCACAGGTTACTAAGACACTCAATGTAAGTTCTTATGACAGATCCGGATTTGCATTTTCATCTGAATCAAAATATAAAACAGGTTCAGGTGCTTACAATGAGAATGGAACACTTAAGAAAGATGCAATTGTTCTTTATGTTACTAACGATAATGCAAAGACAATTAAGGCATCAGTAAAAGAGGCAAAGGGAGAGAAGGAATATACAGGTCTTCAGACAATAATTGATGCATATACAAAAAGTGCTAGCAAGGGGATAGAAACAAGAGCACTTGATGTTCGTGTAATCGGATGTGTTACAGATACTGCAATGGATAAGTTTTCAAGTTCATCTGAGGGAGTACAGATTAAAGGAGCTAGTGCTTATTCAAATCTTAATATGACAATAGAGGGTATCGGAGATGATGCAACAATCAATGGATTCGGTTTCCTCTTAAGAAATGCAGGAAATGTTGAGATGAGAAATTTCTCAATTATTAATTTCATGGATGATGGTATTTCTCTCGATACAGCAAACTGCAATGTATGGATTCACAATGTTGATCTGTACTATGGTAAAGCAGGTGGGGATGCTGACCAGGCAAAGGGTGACGGTTCAATTGACATTAAAGGTAATTCACAGTATATAACAGTTTCATATGTACATTTTTATGACTCAGGTAAGTGCTCATTATGTGGAATGAAGAGTGAGTCTGGTCCTAACTATATTACATATCATCATAACTGGTTTGATCATTCTGATTCAAGACATGCAAGAGTAAGAACAATGTCAGTGCATATGTATAACAACTACTATGATGGCAATGCAAAGTATGGTGCTGGTTCAACAATGGGTTCTTCATTATTCATACAGAATAACTATTTTAGAAACTGTAAGAATCCAATGCTTTCATCTAATCAGGGAACAGATGCACTTGGTGAGGGTACATTCTCAGGTGAGAACGGTGGTATCATTAAAGCATATGGAAATGTTATCGTAGGTGCACAGAAGATTATCTATGCAAATGCTGTTTCAGAAACAGGTGATTCTGCAAATGCGGCATCATTTGATGCATACCTTGCAAAGTCAGCAGATGAGAAAGTTCCATCTTCATATAAGACTGTAGCAGGTGCAACATCTTATGATAACTTTGATACAACTAAGGATCTCGGAGTTAAATCAGGAAGTCTTAATAATGCAGAAGATGTACCTTCAGTAGTAACATCTGCAAAGGGAGCAGGAAGCCTTGGTGGTGGAGTGATTTCATGGACATTCTCTGATAAAGATGATTCTGTATATGCCATAGATAAGGAATTAAAGGCAACAGTTACTAATTACAAGAATACAGACCTTGTTTCTGTAGGTGGTACTAATGCGAAGATTGTTTCACCAGATCCAACAACAGAAGAGACTAAGGCAACAGAGAGTACAACAAAAGCAACACAGGCAACAACTAAATCAACAGAAAGCGCAACAAAGGCAACTGAAAAGGAAACAACGGGTTCAGATGCAACAACATCATATGATAAGGCAAGCCTTTCTTATTCAGGTGCGTATACAGATATCAGTAAGAAGAAAGATGCAGATTTCAAGAATGCAAAGTATGTATCATCTTCAAATGAAATTCTTAATGCAATCAGTTCAGCTAAGGCTGGTGATGTAATTATTGTAAAAGAGGGAACATATAAGTTCTCTGATACAATTGTAATTAATAATGCCATGAATGGAAAATCAGGCTCTTATATTATTGTAAAGGCTGAAAGTGGCAAGGAAGTTAAGTTTGATTTCTCAGCACAGAAGCTTGACGGAGCTAACAGAGGTGTAGTTGTAGATGGAGATTACTGGTATTTCCAGGGAATTAATTTCTATGGTGCTGGAGATAACGGAGTATTACTTGCTGGTAATAACAACATTTTTGAAAAATGTGTATTTGAAGCAAACAGGGATTCAGGTCTCCAGATTTCAAGATATGATACAACAGCAACTACTAAAGATTTATGGCCATTAAATAACCTGATTATTAACTGTACATCACATGATAATTGTGATTTCCCTGAACAAGGTGGTACAGGTGAGAATGCAGATGGATTTGCTGCAAAGCTTACATGTGGTGAAGGTAATGTATTTGACGGATGCATATCATACAGCAACTCAGATGATGGATGGGATTTATTTGCAAAGAGTGCAACAGGTCCTATAGGTGTAATTACAATTAGAAACTGTGTGGCATTTAATAATGGAACATTATCTAATGGTGTTCATTATGCTAATGGAGATATGAATGGATTTAAGCTTGGTGGTTCAGGTGTTGGAACTCAGATCG
>OGYO01001113.1_pt1 | contig 14685 bp, 9 predicted proteins | sample 1576561 | NCBI WGS metagenome assembly OGYO01 (sample SAMEA3541507, study PRJEB24748) | human gut metagenome | biome: human gut; feature: human-associated habitat; material: faeces | place: China | collected 2012 | reverse complement strand
AATTCCGGGGGATGCGCAAATCGGGCACGCCGATGGTCGCCGCCGTATCGTAGCGTGGAAACTGTGGACATGAGCAGAAGAATATTGCGATTCGTAACATACTGCTGCATATCGCTGCTGAAGACCAATTGGTTGTTTGAATTTATGCCCGGAGTGATGATGTTAACGACTGCACCGCTGTTAACGCTGTGACTTGAATCGATGAGATCCTGCGCGATAAATGCGCCGATGACCTGCGTGTTTTCAAGGCAGATTATCGTGTCGATGGGTGTGCAGCGGAAAAATTTTGATATTTCGTCCGCCGCTTCGGCTGCCATTGCTGCATTTGACCGAATCTCTGTCATGCTGATATACCTGTCAACATGGGCATGTCCCGTTGCAAAGTGTCCGGAATAGATGCTCAGTTTAATGCGCCTGTTGCCTTTTGCCGTTATGGTGATGTTGTTTGACAGCATAATGAATACAATCCCCTCATGTCATAATATCGGAGCATGAACTGAAATTTCCATACCCGATATATTTATTTTAACATAAAGCGTCTTTTGGTTCAAGAGTAAAATATAAAAAATTTAAATAAAAATGAAACAATCACTCAAAAATCGTGTCCGGAAAAGCGCGCTGAAGCTTCATAAGCGTTTCGGCATCCATTCCCGTGCCTTCAACGGCGGAAATGAACTGCAATTCCTTCATGCTGAAAAATAACGAAAAATTGTCAATCGGGTTGTAGGTCAATATTACTCTCTGAAGGCTGCGTGTCTTAGACAGCAAAACGGAAATATCAGTCAGCTTGTTTGAGGATAAATTCAGAATCAGCAATCCGGTGCTGTTGAGCGGTGTTTCGCAGCTTTCTATAGCATTGAACGAAAGATCCAGCGTGTGAAGCTTTTTCAGCGGACAAATCGGGTTTATATCGCCGATGTCGTTGCTGCTTAAATCAAGATAATGCAAATCGGTAAGCGAAGAAAGCGGCTCGACGGCTGTTATATCGTTGCCGTGAAGCGAGAGTGTTTCCAGCGAAGAAAGATTTGAAATCGGAGAAAGATCCGAAATTGCGTTGCTGTCCGCATACAGGTTGATAAGTTGGGAAAGGGCGGAAATCGGGGATAAGTCCGAAACAGCGTTGCCGCTGATATCGAGAGTTTGCAGGGAAACAGCGGATGAAAACGGCGTTAAATCCGTGATTGCACACTGACGAACGCTCAGTTCGCATAATTGCGAAAGCTGTGACAAAAAGGTAAAATCGGATGCCGAAACATTGTTGAGCGTCAATCGCTTCAGTTTTTTCAGCTGAGTGAGCGGCTCTAAGCTCTGCACGGTGTTGAACGATAAATCAAGCTCAACAAGGTTCTTAAATGCGGCAAGTTCCGAAATATCGTTGATGCCGCAGTGACTTAAATCAAGTTTTGTGACAGAAAGAATATCTCCGAGGAAAATTTTGCCTTCCCAAAAGAGCTGCTCGCGGACGCACTGCTCCAAACGGCGGTTTTCGAAATAGTACAGTTCATATGTTGCGGAAATCTCATACGGAATATCTGTCGGCTCAACATCGGGAGTTTCAATGCCGATATTTCCTGTCGGTGCAGGTGAAATCGGGGCGGTGCCGATGTCTGAACCCGCTGAATCCGGAAAAATCGGGCACTATCAGCTCGCAGAAAAAGTTTATAAATCCGCCGCTCGTCCGGCTCGACTCGTCGCCCGGCTGTGAGGAGAGGTAGAATATCAGCCCGCACCATGCCGCCGCAAGCACTGCAAAAATCAGCCTTTTTAGCGTTCGGCGGTCGATGTATCTCAGAAATCCCAAACTGCTCATTCGTCCGCGCACCCGCTTTCAGCCGCGCAGTTTTCGCGGATAAATCCCAGCAGTGCGCCGCGCTCGTTCGGCACGCGCTCTTCCACCACGGCGGCGAGGGTCTGCTTCAGCGCGTCGCCGATAGCCTTGCCATTCAGCCCAAGCGCCGCTGCGTCGCGCCCGTTTATCGCGAGGTCGCTGAGCTTCAGGCAGGCGTTCTCTTCCTCAAGCTGTATCGCAATCTTCGCCATCTCGTCCAGCGCCGCCAGCTTCTCCGCGCGTTTGTAGTTCGACTGCGCGAGGGTGTCGGCACGGCGTATCTCGAGGTAGTCCATGAAAAACTGCATATCGTACTTCGAGATGAATTTCGCGACGCATTTACGCTTGGGTGGGAAGCGCGTGTCGTGCTCGGCGATAAGGGCGCAGGCGCGCTCACGCGTGTAATTGTCAGATTTCATGCGGCGCAGTATCTCGTCGGCGTACTCCGCGCTCTTGAATTGGTGCTTTTTGAAGTGCGCCATGCCGCTCTCGTCGGTGAAAAACATATCCGGTTTGCCGATGTCGTGCAGAAGCATTACCAGCCTCAGCAGCGGGTCAGGGCGTATATTATCTATGCTGTGTGTGATGTGTTCCCACACGTCGTAGCAGTGATGCGGGTTGTTCTGCGGAAAATCGAAGCAGGGGCGTACCTCTGGTATCACCTGCGCGATTATCTCGCGAAACCGCCGCAAGACCTCGCCAGCGTGGGGCTGTACCAGCAGCGACCTCAGCTCGGCGTAAATGCGCTCCGCCGAAACGCCGTCCAGCAGACCACGCATCTCCATAGCGGCGCGCGCCGTGTTTTCCTCGACCTCGAAGCCCGTTTTCGCCGCGAACCGCACCGCCCGCAGTATGCGCAGAGCGTCCTCGTCGAAGCGCTTTTTCGGGTCGCCGACGCACCTCAGCACACCGCGCTGAATGTCCTCCTCGCCGCCGAACGGGTCGAAACCTGTCAAAAGAATGCGCATCAGAACGCCTCCTTGTCGCGCCTATCGTATCATAACACCCGCCGGTTTTCAAGAAGCGGTCGGGAATGATTCGACTGAATGTTATGATACAGGCGAAGATTTGTGAAAAGTGGACAACATATCTCAGGTGCGCAGCACCAGGTCGGCGCACTCCTGCGTGCGGCAGGCCGTGAAATAAGCCTCCTCAAGCGGAATCCAGGTATTGACGAAACGTTCGAGCATCTCCGCTCCGTTTCGGCGCAGAATGCGCTCGCGCTGAGTCCGCGCGTCGGTGGTCATGAAGACGGAAAGCTGGTAAGGGCGCTCAAAATACGGATGACAGGAATAGGAGCCTTCCACAATCGTTAGGCGCTTCGGCGCGATTTCGACCGGCTCAAGAAAGCCCGGAACCGGGTGGCAGCGGTACGGCCTGTAGGAAAAGGTCTCGCCTTTCTTGAACGGCGCAAGGACTTCACTGGCAAAACGTTCGTAATCCACATTGCCGCCCGGCTCGCTCAGGCGCGCTTTCGTCTTGCGCTCCGGCGGCAGGAAAAAGTCGTCCATCGGGATCAGGCTCGCGCCGTACACGTTCGCCGCGAGCCGCCCCAGCGTGCTCTTGCCCGAGGCACACCGCCCGTCGATTCCGATCAGCAGATGCTCGCCGGGCAGTGCGTCCACTGCCTGAAAAAATGGGAGAAAACGCGCGAAATCGGCCGAAATTACGCGATACGCAGGGTTTTCCGCCTCGCGATAGGCCGGCGTGTGACTGGCCGCGGGATACCCCTTTCGGGCATATTCGACCAGATACGCCTCCAGCTCGTCCGGCGTGCAGCAGGTGATTTCGCCGCTTTTCACCAGCCCTCGCAGCAGCTCGAGCTTCTCCTGAAAGCGGGGCAGCGCGCCCGAAACCGTGTTGGCACCCACGTCGATCACCACGGCACCGTCGCCCACCATATCCGCCGTAACGAACTTCGGACGGCCGATCGCCACGACCAGAATCTCCGCTTCGCGTGTCACATCCGCCAGGTTCTTCGTCCGGCTGTGAGTAATGGTCACCGTAGCATTCTCATCGAGCAACAGCTTGGCAACGGGAAGCCCCACGATCGTACTGCGGCCGATCACAACGGCTTTGCGTCCGGCCAGCTCCACGCCCGAATCCTTCAGGAGCTTCATGATACCCTTCGGCGTACAGGGCAGCACGCAGGGCTGTTTCTGCCAGAGAGCCGCCACATTGAGGGGGTGGAAGCCATCCACATCCTTCTCTTGACGAATCCGTGCGATCACCTTATCCGAATCGATATGTTTCGGCAGCGGCAGCTGGATCAAAATTCCGTCCACCGTATCGTCGGCATTGAGGTCGTCGATAATTTTCAGCAACTCCTCCTCCGAAATGTCCGCCGGCTTGCGAATCGTCGTATTCAGGATACCGACCTCGTCGGCAGCCTTCGTCTTACCCGTCACATAGGATACGCTGCCCGCATCCTCACCGACCAGCACCACTACCAAATGGGGCAGCCGGCCGTATTTCTCCGGGAATGTCTTCACCTGCTCGGCCATCTTGGCCTTGCAAGCCGCCGCTAATTCTTTTCCGCTGATTACCATATATTGTTTTGATTTTAAAGATTGCTTATCCGTCCCATCCAGGGATTCGAAGGACAAATATAACTATTTTTTCACTAAAAACGAAAGAGCCTTCATACCGATATCGGATCGATAGAAAAGATTCTCGCAACCGATTTTCCGGACCTCCTCGAGCGCCCGGCACCTGGCCTGCTCCGGGTCGGCACTCCGGCAGACGACGATCATCACCCGGCCGCCCGAGGTAACGAGCCGCCCCTCTTTTATCGCCGTGCCCATATGGTACACTACGCCGTCCACCTGCTCCGTTCCCGTAATTTCATACCCCTTCTCATAGGAGCCGGGATATCCTTTCGATGCCAGCACGATCCCCAGAGTCGCAAAGTCGTGCCACTCGGCCTCGCCCGGATCCCGTCCGTCGGCTACGGCGCTGAAAATATCGTAAATGTCGCTCTTCAGGCGGGGCAGCACCACTTCGGTTTCGGGATCGCCGAAACGGGCGTTGAACTCGATCACGCGGATTCCCTGCGGGGTCTTCATCAAACCGCCGTAAAGCACGCCCGTGAAAGGACATCCCTCGTCGCAGAGAGCGTCGGCCGTGCGCTGCATCACCTTTTCCAATGCGAAAGCCTCGTCTTCCGGAGTAATGAACGGCAGCGGGGAGTATGCTCCCATACCGCCCGTATTGGGACCTTCATCGCCGTCGAACGCCCGTTTGTGATCCTGCGCCAGCACCATCGGCAGCACCTTGCGCCCCGACACGAAACACATGAACGAAAATTCGGGTCCGGTCAGAAAATCCTCCACGACCACACGTCCCTTGCCGAACTTGTCGTCCAGCAACATGTCGCGCAACGCGGCATCGGCCTCCTCCATCGTCCGGGCGATAACGACACCCTTTCCCGCAGCCAGACCATCGTATTTCAGGACGGCGGGCAGAGGGCGCGAACGAACGTACTCCGAAGCCTTCCGGTAATCGTCGAACGCCCGGTAACCGGCCGTCGGAATACCGTACCGCCCCATCAGATCTTTTGCAAACTCCTTGCTCGACTCGATGCGGGCCGCCGCCTTCGTCGGGCCGAAAATACGAAGTCCCTCCTCACGGAAGCGATCGACGATACCGGCCACGAGCGCCGCTTCGGGTCCTACCACCGTGAGGTCGATCTCTTTTTCACGAGCAAGGGAAAGCAATCCCTCGACATCGGTATCCTTGACCGGCACACACTCGGCCTGACGAGCGATACCCGCATTGCCGGGAGCGCAATATATCTTCGAAACCTGCGGCGAACGCGACAACGCATCGACGACGGCATGTTCGCGGCCACCGCCGCCTACGACTAAAACTTTCATAACCTATCGTTTATTCCCGACCGCACTTTCCGCAAAGAGCGGCTCGGAAATCGTCCATAAAAAATAATCCGACCGACGGACACGAAATCCGCAGTTTAATGTTTGAAATGACGCATCCCGGTAAACAACATCGGAATACCCGATTCATTGGCCTTCCGGATCGAATCCTCGTCCCGGACGCTGCCTCCCGGCTGCACGATCGCCTCGACGCCGCTCGCAGCCGCCAGGCTCACGCAGTCGTCGAAGGGGAAAAAGCCGTCCGAAGCCAGTACCAGCCCTTCGGTCACACCCTGGGCATGGGCCTGCTTGAGCGCGAGTTCCGCCGAGCCGATGCGATTCATCTGCCCCGCTCCGACACCCAGCGTACGACCGTCCTTCACCACTACGATAGCGTTCGACTTCACATGCTTGACAATACGCCAGCCGAAATCGAGATCGGCGAGCTGCCTTTCCGTCGGCCGCTTCTCCGTCACGCACATATCCGCCGTCACGGGACGTGTTTCGAGGTCGAGGTCCTGCACCAGCAATCCTCCCGTCACACTCACCAACTGGCGCTGCTTCGCATCGCTCTTCTCCATCGGAACTTCGAGCAGACGCAGATTCTTCTTCGTCGAGAGCACTTCGAGGGCTTCGGGCGTAAACGAAGGGGCCATGATGATCTCCAGAAAAATCGGCTTCATCAATTCGGCCGCCTCACGGGTCACAGGTCGGTTCAGGGCGACGATACCGCCGAAAATCGACACTTTGTCGGCCTCGTAAGCCTTCGTCCAGGCATCCGCCGCATCCCGCCCCACCGCAGCACCGCAGGGATTCATATGTTTGAGTCCCACGCAGAACGGCTCATCGAACTCCCGCACGATCGCAAGGGCTGCGTTGGCATCCTGTATGTTATTGTAGGACATCTCCTTGCCATTGAGCTGCCGGGCATAGGCCAGCGAATAGGGCACCCGTTCGCCGCTGCGGTAGAACTTGGCCTGCTGGTGCGGATTCTCGCCGTAGCGGAGCGGCTGAACCAGATCGAACTCCAGGAACAACTTCTCGTCGAGCCCCGCTTTTTCACGCATGTACGTAGCGATCATCGCATCGTACTCGGCGGTATGGGTATATGCCTTGGCCGAGAGCTGCAACCGCAATCGGGGAGTCGTATTGCCGTATCCCCTAATCTCCGCAAGGATCGTGTCATAATCCGCCGGGTCGCACACTACGGTCACGTCCTTGTAGTTCTTGGCCGCACTGCGCAACATCGAAGGTCCGCCGATGTCGATATTCTCGATCGCCTCGTCCATCGTCACCCCTTCGCGGGCGATCGTCTGACGGAAGGGATAGAGATTCACGCACACCATGTCGATGAACTCGATGCCGTTCTCCCGCAACGCTTTCAGGTGGTTCGGATCGTCGCGGCGAGCCAGCAGGCCGCCGTGCACCTTGGGATGGAGCGTCTTGACACGTCCGTCGCAGATCTCCGGGAACCCCGTCACATCGCTGATGTTGATCACCTCCACGCCGCTTTCAGCCAACAGTTTCATCGTACCGCCGGTGGCGATCACCTGCCAGCCGAGCTCTCGAAGTCCGCGCGCGAACTCCACCACGCCGGTCTTATCGCTCACACTGATTAATGCTCTCATATTGCTAATTTATATAGGCAATCATATCTTTCAATATACCATTTCCGACGATCTCAACACCGAATCCGAGAGTCGCTTATTCGCGGTCCAATGACCGCATTTACCACTCCGCCTTCCCCTAATCCTTTCTCGAAAGGGACTCGGGTCGCTGCATTTCCAAAGAGGTACACTAAAGGATATGATCGCGTTAATATATACGTAGTTTTATCGTTTTCGACTCGCGGTCGCCGTTATTCACGGTATCCGACGATGTGTTTCCAGGTCCGAATCCGCACTAAACCGCGACGTTCCCGCGATCCTATTGCTCCGCAACCAACTTTGCCACCGTTTCCACATACAGCGGATGTTCGACGGCATGCACCCGGGCTTCCAGCTCTTCCGGATCGCTCCCCAGATACTCGAAAGCCCGCTGGGCGATGATCCGGCCCCCGTCGAGCTCTCCGTTCACATAGTGGATCGTCACGCCGAAGACCTTGACGCCGTAAGCAAAGGCATCGGCAATGGCATGCGCCCCCTTGAACGCAGGCAACAGCGAGGGATGAATATTGACGATCCGGTCGCGGTACGCCTCCAGCACCACATCGGAAAGGATGCGCATATACCCCGCCAGACAGATCAGCTCGACCCTTTCGGCCCGAAGCCTGCGGACGATCTCCCGTTCGTAGTCGGCTTTCGAAGGGTACTCTTTGGGGTTGAACGTAAAAGTCGGAATACCGTAACGGGCAGCCCGCTCGTTCACGAAAGCCCCCGGCTTGTCGCAGACCATGAGGGCGATGCGGGCCGCAATGCGCCCATCGGCACAAGCCGCAGCCAATGCTTCGAAGTTGGAGCCGTTTCCGCTGGCGAATACTGCGATCGTCTTCATCGCCCTATCGGATTTCCACGCCCGGACGATCCGTCGCCCGGCCGATCACCGAAGCTTTCTCGCCCTGTTTCTCCAAAATGGCAATCACTTCGGAAGCCTCATCCTGCGAAACCGCGATCACCATACCGATACCCATGTTGAAGATATTGAACATCTCGCGGTGAGCGATCTTGCCGTATTTCTCCAACAGGCGGAACACGGGCAGGATCTCCCACGTCCCCTCGTGAATCTCGATACCCTGGCCCTCGCTCAGGATGCGGGGAATATTCTCGTCGAAACCGCCGCCCGTGATATGACTGATGCCGTGCACGTTACAGGCTCGGATCACTTCGAGCACCTGTTTCACGTAAATTTTGGTCGGCGTCAGGAGCACCTCGCCCAACACACGGCCGTCCAATTCGGGATAAGCCTTGCGAAGATCCAGTCCTGCATCGGCAACCACCTTACGCACAAGGCTGAAACCGTTCGAATGGACACCGCTCGACGCGATACCCACCAACACGTCGCCCACACGCACCTTCGTACCGTCGATCAGGCGCGACTTCTCGACCACGCCGCACGTGAAGCCCGCAATATCGTACTCGCCGCCGGCATACATGCCCGGCATCTCGGCCGTTTCGCCGCCGATGAGTGCACAGCCGGCCTGACGGCAGCCTTCGGCCACACCCGCCACGATCGCTTCGATCTTCGCAGGCTCGTTGTGCCCCACGGCTACATAATCCAGGAAGAAGAGCGGCTCGGCCCCCTGCGCCAGCACGTCGTTCACGCACATAGCCACGGCGTCGATGCCGATCGTGTCGTGCTTATCCATCTCGAAAGCCAGCTTGAGCTTGGTTCCCACGCCGTCGGTACCGCTCACGAGCACCGGCTCCTTGACATTAAGCGCCGAGAGATCGAACATTCCGCCGAAGGCGCCGATGTTACCCATCACGCCCAACCGCGAGGTCGAAGCCACGTGTTTCTTGATGCGGCGCACCACTTCGTATCCGGCCTCGAGGTTCACACCGGCCTTTTCATAACTTTCCGCCATAACAATAGTTGGTTTTAGCTGTTTCCTGAATATTTCCACCCGATGTTTTCGAAATACGCATGCAGGACAGGTTCTTCCCTGACACCGCAGATCGAAAACGAAGCGGTTTGTTTAACATTTTTCTTTTTTGTTCGCCTCCTCGATCGTCCCGTAAAGCGACGTCGGATAATTGCCCGTGAAGCAGGCCATGCACAACTCGCAGCGATTGCCCGCCTTCAGCAAGGCATCGGGCGAGAGGTAAGCCAGCGAATCGGCTCCGATATACTCGCACGCCTCCGGAACCGACATGCGGGCGCACAGCAGCTCCTCGTACGTCGAAGTATCAACACCGTAAAAACAGGGATTCTTGAACGGAGGGCTGGCGATGCGGACATGAACTTCCGTGGCCCCCGCCTCACGCAACAGACGCACAATGCGCCGGGAGGTGGTACCGCGCACGATCGAATCGTCAATCAGCACCACACGCTGCCCCGAAACGATACCGCTCACCGACGAAAGTTTCATCCGCACGCCCTTCTCACGCATCGACTGCGACGGCTGGATGAAGGTGCGGCCGATGTATTTGTTCTTGATAAGTCCCATCTCGTAGGGAAGACCGCTCGCTTCGGCGTATCCCATGGCAGCGCTCAAACTCGAATCGGGCACTCCGACCACGATGTCCGCGTCTGCCGGCGCCTCCTTGTAGAGCAAGCGTCCCGACTCCTTGCGGAAGGCGTGCACGTTACGGCCCTCGATGTCGCTGTCCGGGCGGGCGAAATAGATATACTCCATCGCACACATCATATGGCGCTTGAACATCGAATAGTCGCTGCTGCGGATGCCGTGCCGATCGATCGTAACGATCTCGCCGGGCTCTACGTCACGCACGAATTCGGCACCCACCACCTCGAAAGCACAGGTTTCGCTGCTGACGACATAGCCGTCTCCCAACTTGCCGATCGAAAGGGGCCGCAGACCGTGTTTGTCACGGCAGGCATAGATGCGGTTAGCCGTCATCACCAGAAACGCGAACGCTCCTTCGAGCATATTGAGCGCCTCGATGATCGAATAGATACGGGGCCGGTTGTGGTTGCGTACCTCCTTTTTGATAAGATGGGCGAACACTTCGCTGTCCGAAGTGGACTGGAAAAGACTGCCCTTGTTCTCCAGGTAGTTGCGCAGCAGATCCGCATTGACGATATTCCCGTTGTGGGCCAATGCGAAATCACCCGTGTTATGATGGAACAGAAAAGGCTGTATATTCTCCGTCCCGCCGCCACCGGCCGTCGAATAACGGACATGACCGATGGCCATATCGCCCGCAAGGTTTGCCAGCTTGGCTTCGTTGAACACCTCCGTAACAAGTCCTTCGCCCCGAACACGCCGCATCGCCCCTTCCTTCGAAACGCTTACGATACCGCACCCTTCCTGCCCGCGATGTTGCAGGGAATGAAGGCCGTAGTAGGTCAGGTTAGCTGCGTCGGGCACTCCCACGACGCCGAAAACGCCGCACTCCTCGTGCAGCTCCCGGTCGCAGATCGGCTGCATTATGCTCTCTTTGTGCATCGGAACTTATTTGATTACTTTTTCCAGACGGGCCAGGATCTCCTCGTAAGCCTCGCGCACCTTACCCAAGTCACGACGGAAGCGATCCTTGTCGAGCTTCTCGTTGGTAGCCATATCCCACAGCCGGCAGGTATCGGGCGACACCTCGTCCGCCAGAACGATCTCGCCGTCCGACGTGCGGCCGAACTCGATCTTGAAGTCGATCAGGTTGATATTCATCTTGGCGAAAAGCTCCTTGAGCACCTCGTTGATCCGGGCGGTCATGGCATAAATCTGTTTCAACTCGTCATAGGTTACGACACCCAGCGCCACCGCATGATGATCGTTGATCAGCGGATCGCCCAGCTCGTCGTTCTTGTAACAGATGTCGAAAATCACGTTCGAAGGCTTCGTTCCCTCCTCGATACCCAGACGCTGGGCCATCGAGCCGGCGATGACGTTGCGGACGATCACCTCCAGCGGAATGATCCGCACACGGCGGCACAACTGGTCGCGGTCGTTCAGGGTCTTCACGTAGTGAGTCTTGATCCCCTGCTTGTTGAGATATTCGAAGATCAGGGTCGAGATCCGGTTGTTCAGCACGCCCTTGTTCTCGATCGTGGCCTTTTTGATGTTGTTGAACGCCGTCGCCGCATCCTTGTAGTGAATCAGGATCATATCCGGATCGTCCGTCAGGAAAACCTGTTTGGCCTTACCCTCGTAAAGCATTTCGCCTTGTTGCATAGTGGTTGGTATTTTATAATTGTTATTTTGTTTTCCGGAAATAGTTCACCGCATTCGTGAAGATGTCCTGCACCTTCTCTCCGGCGATGTTCTTAAAGAGGTTCTCCCCGTAACGCTCCGTATGGCCCATCTTACCGAGTATCTGCCCGTCGCGGCTCACGATACCCTCGATCGCATAATACGATCCGTTGGGATTGTACGGGGCTTCGGCCGTCACGCGGCCTTCGGCATCGACATACTGGAACGCCACCTGCCCGTTCTCGAACAGCTCGCGGGCCAGAGGCTCGTTCACGACGAACTTGCCCTCGCCGTGGCTCACGGCGATCGAATGGATATCGCCCACCGAGAAACTCGACAGCCACGGGGAGTTGGTCGTCGCCACGCGGGTCGAAACAATCTGCGACACATGACGGTTGATGTCGTTGCGGAAGAGCGTCGGCGACTCTTTGGTCACCAGGCCCAGCCGTCCGTAGGGCAGCAGGCCCGACTTGACCAGCGCCTGGAAGCCGTTGCAGATGCCCAGAATCAGGCCGCCCCGGTCGAGCAGACGATGTATTTCCTCCGAAATATCCTTGTTGTTCAGCACATTGGCAATGAATTTACCGCTGCCGTCCGGCTCGTCGCCCGCCGAGAAGCCGCCGCAGAGCACGAAGATATGGCACGCAGCGATCGCCTCCTTCATCCGGCGGATCGAGTCGAAAATAGCCTCCGCCGTCAGGTTGCAGAACACCTCGCTGCGCACTTCGGCACCCGCCCGGCGGAAGGCCTTCGCGGTGTCGTAGTCGCAGTTGCTGCCCGGGAATACGGGGATGAAAACCACCGGACGCTCGACCGCCTCGCCCGGATAGGTGAAGCTGCGGAGAGCCGGCATCGCCTCCATGACCGGCGCATGGTTGATTCCCTTATCGGGATAAACCGTCGCAAAGCGTTCGGTATTGGCCCGGTAAAGCTCTTCGAGCGGCATTTTTTCGCCGTTGATCGTGAGCGATTCCTCCGCCTCGGTATGTCCCAGCAACTCGGCGGCCGGGAAATCGAGCGGCTCGGTGCTCTCCACCACGATCGAACCGTAAGAGTTGTCGAACAACGTCGCTTCATCCACCTCGACATCGGCACCGATGCCGTTGCCGAAAGACATCTTGGCCAGCGCTTCCGCCACACCGCCGAAGCCGACGGCATAGCCCGAAACGATCTTGCCGGACTCGATAGCCGAACTTACGAAATCGAAATTCCGCTTCAACGCCCCGGTATCGGGCATATGGTTTTCGAGCGGGGTATGACGCACTAGGTAAATCGAATGGCCCGCCTTCTTGAAATCGGTCGAGATGACGCGTCCGGCATCGACAGTCGTAATACCGAAGGCCATCAGCATAGGCGGGACGTTGATCTGCTCGAAGGTACCGCTCATCGAGTCCTTGCCGCCGATCGAGGGCAGTCCCAGCTCGACCTGCATCTTCAGGGCACCGAGCAGCGCCCCGAGCGGCTTGCCCCACGTACGGGGCGACTTGGTCATGCGCTCGAAATACTCCTGATAGGAATAGCGCATCTTATCGTAGCGGGCACCCGCCGCCACGACTTTGGCCGCAGCGTCCACGACGGCATAGGCCGCACCGTGGTAGGGACTCCACGACGCCAGGAAAGGGTTGTAGCCGAAGGCCATAATGCTGGCCGTATCGGTATATCCGTCCGTCGGCAACTTCTGCACCGACACTTGTGTTTCCGAACGTTGCGTACGACCGCCGAAAGGCAGCAGCACGGTCGAAGCGCCGATCGTAGAATCGAACATCTCGATCAGCCCCTTCTGCGAGAGGACATTGTCGTCCGCCAGGTTCGCAAGCATCTTTTCGCGCAGCGTACCGCCCTTCACCTCGCGGCGGAAAGGATCGCGTTCCTCGACCGCACCGATCGCGGCCTGGGCATAGTGCTTGGCCCCTGCGCTGTCGATGAACTCGCGCGAAAGATCGACCACTAATTTGCCCTTGTTGTACATCCGCATACGGCGCGAGTCCGTCACGTCCGCCACATGGGTCACTTCGATATTCTCCTCGGCGCAGTAGCGCTTGAACTCCTCTTCGGCACTCGCTTCGATCACAACGGCCATACGCTCCTGCGACTCGCTGATCGCCAGCTCCGTCGCATTCAGACCGCTGTACTTGGTCGGCACGCGATCGAGGTAAATATCCAGGCCGTCGGTCAGCTCGCCGATGGCTACGCTCACACCGCCCGCACCGAAGTCGTTCGACTTCTTGATCAGGCGCGTCACTTCCGGACGGCGGAACAACCGCTCCAGCTTGCGCTCTTCGGGTCTCGGGAAAATCCTTCCCCAGCAGATAGGCGCGGAACACTTCAGCAAAGTACTCCTCCACATTCTTTCGACAGTAATCCCTGTGCAGAAATGCGGCCATCAGAACCTGCTCTTTCTGGAACGCGTTCGTTATGGCGGCTTCTTCCTGTGCCGACGCATATTGCTCTTCAAAATGTCCCATCTCATGGAGAACTGTGGTGTTATCCCGCAGGAAAGCGCTGGCACTCACATCCACGCAGATAATTTTCCCGGATGGGATCGTAACACCCAGCCCGCCAGCATAGGACGCGTTCAGCGTTTCCAGACCATAGGTCATAAAGCGCAGCTCCCAGTCTCGCTCCGCAAATTCCTCCAGAACGGCCTCCGGCATCGCCGCGAGGTAGACACGGGAACGGAAGGAACGGCGAACAGCGTCCTCATTTTCATATGTAAGGCGGAAACCGGACAGAGAAACTGGCCGCAGCGTGCTTTCGGTATCCTCCGGCACATGGTGGAGGGAGAGGATCATGCTGACGGCCTCAGCCCTTGTCACAGACTGTTCCGGGTGGAACAAGCCTGTGCCGTCATCCGGGATCAGACCCAGCGCGGCGGCACATTCGATCTGATTCCGCTCTTCCGAAGGCAGACTGCCCAGATCGTGAAAGCGTTCCTCTTTCTGCGGCCACGGCGTCGCGGCTGTGGCGGCAAACACAAGACAGACGGCATCTCTTCTTGTCAGGCAGTCTCCCGCAGCATGACCGTTATTGGCGTCCAAATAGGCGTTGATCATCAGCAAAGGACTTTCCAGCCAGTAAGCATCCAGTCCCTCAAAGCGATTCAGATAACGTCCCAGCATCGCCTCGTCTTCGTCCCAGGCATAGTATTCGATAAAGGTAGGAGTATAGCCTTCTAC
>OGYO01001112.1_pt1 | contig 14691 bp, 10 predicted proteins | sample 1576561 | NCBI WGS metagenome assembly OGYO01 (sample SAMEA3541507, study PRJEB24748) | human gut metagenome | biome: human gut; feature: human-associated habitat; material: faeces | place: China | collected 2012 | reverse complement strand
TAAACTTTTTTATTCATGATAACATCCTCCTTAACAGCTTAAAATGCCGTTTTTATCTGGATATATTATAACACTTTTTATTCGTTTTTTCAATAATTATTATCTATTTCCGTTACCACTTATCTAGCACGACATTCATATCTGATTATTTTTTATCGGCAATTTCTTCTTGCAGCATGGCAATAAAATCTTCCTGCTTCATAGCTCCGATATCTCCTTCGCCGCGGCGGCGCACAGCAACTGTACCGTCTTCAACTTCTTTATCACCGATAACAAGCATATACGGAACTTTCTGCAGCTGTGCTTCACGAATCTTATAACCGATTTTTTCGTTACGATCGTCAAGATAAACGCGCAGCCCCAATTTAAACATTTCATCACTCAATTTTTTAGCATACTCATAATGCTTGTCGGTAATCGGCATTACACGCACCTGGCAGGGAGCAAGCCAGGCAGGAAAAGCACCGGCATAGTTCTCAATCAGGATACCGATAAAACGCTCTATAGAACCATAAACCACACGATGGATCATAACCGGACGATGCTTCAAACCATCTTCGCCGGTATAGGTCAAATCAAATTTTTCTGGCAGCAGCATATCCAGCTGAATAGTGCCGCACTGCCATGTACGACCGATAGAATCTGTCAGATGAAAGTCGATCTTAGGGCCATAGAAAGCTCCGTCGCCTTCATTGATAACATAATCAAGTCCAAAATCTTCCATTGCGCTCTTCAAAGCATTAGTTGTAGTTTCCCAGGTTTCAGCATCACCCATTGAATCTTCCGGGCGGGTCGAAAGCTCGGCATGATATTTCAGCCCAAAGGTTGCATAAACCTCGTCAAATAAACGAATAACATTTTGGATCTCGTCTTTGATCTGGCTCGGCATCATAAAAATATGAGCATCATCCTGCGTAAAGCAGCGCACACGGAACAAGCCATGCAAAGCACCGGACAATTCATGACGATGTACCAGTCCAAGCTCGCCGGCACGGATCGGTAATTCCCTGTAGCTATGCGGATGAGTTTTATAGACCAGCATACCACCGGGGCAATTCATGGGTTTGATAGCGTAATCTTCGTTGTCGATCTCAGTAACATACATATTTTCACGGTAATGGTCCCAGTGTCCAGAAGTCTCCCATAACTTACGGGACAAGATCATCGGAGTTTTGATTTCCTGATAACCATAACGTCTGTGCACTTCACGCCAATAATTGATCAGCTCGTTGCGGATTACCATGCCATTGGGATGGAAAAACGGGAACCCAGGACCTTCTTCCATGATACTGAACAGATCCAGCTCTTTGCCAAGTTTTCGATGATCACGTCTGGCAGCTTCTTCAAGCATATGCAGATAAGCGTCCAGTTCTTCCTTACTAGGAAAAGCGGTGCCGTAGATACGCTGCAGCATTTTATTTTTTTCATCACCACGCCAGTAAGCGCCGGCAATACTTTGCAGTTTAAAAGCTTTTACCCTGCCGGTCGACGGACAATGCGGCCCTGCGCATAAGTCTGTGAAATCCCCCTGCGTATAAGTGCTGATAACTGCATCTTCAGGCAGATCATTGATCAGTTCGACCTTATATTTTTCATCTTTGTCTGCAAACATTTTCAACGCTTCACTGCGCGGCAATTCACTGCGTACAAGCGGAAGATTGGCCTTAACGATCTTAGCCATTTCTTTTTCAATAGCAATCAGATCTTCCGGGACAAAAACATGCTCGCTGTCTAAATCATAATAAAAACCATTAGCAATAGCAGGTCCGATAGCAAATTTAGTATCGGGGAACAAGTGCTGAATTGCCTGGGCCATGATATGTGCCGCCGTATGGCGAATCGCATGCAGTCCTTCAGAGCTTTCAGGAACAACAAATTCAACTGACGCATCATGCTCCAATTTATCTGTCAAATCTTTATTCACACCGTCTACCACAGCCAAAAGCGCCTGTTTGCCAAGTTTCTGCGACAAACCTTTTGCTACTTCCAGCAATGTCGTTCCGGCAGCAACTTCTTTTACACTGCCATCTTTTAAGGTTACTTTAACATTTGCCATTTTACTAGCCTCCTAAAAATAAATAAACTCCGTTCCCTGGAAAGGGACGGAGTTGACCGCGGTTCCACCCTAATTGACCTGCCGCTGGCAAGTCCACTCGGTACCGTTAACGCCGACATACGACACTGCATACTAACTGCCAGAGCAGAGGTTCCGCAATGTGGTTTGAAGGTGGTAAGGTCTATCATTTTTCCAAAGCGCTTACAGCCAGGGCGCCTCTCTCTGCAGGAAAGATATGTTAGCCTCTTCCTTCGCATAACCGATTGATTATGTGACTATGATTAATTATAAACTTAACAATAATTATTGTCAATAATTTTGATTTGTAAAATTCTTGTAGCCAAATTTATATCGTTACCTTATAATTATATTAAGATTAGTAATAGTTTTAGGAGATGCCCCGATGAAGATCTGGAATAATCCATTCAGAAAAATACTGCTGTTTTCCCTGCTGCTTCTATCTTTTAGTTCGGCTCAGGCAGAGGAAAACCAAAAAGAAACTCTGTTGTTTTTACCTTTGGATAACCGTCCTGTCTGTTCCTCTTATGTTGCCAAAACAATGGAAGCAGCGGGCTACAAAGTGCTGCTTCCGCCTGATAAATATCTGGCTTCATATAATCGAAACGGCAGTCCTGATGAATTATGGAAATGGCTCGTCAGCCGTGCGCCTCAGGCAGACGCTGCCGTCATTTCCACAGACAGTCTGATCTACGGCGGTCTGGTTGCATCACGTACTCATCACGAACCGCAGGCAGTTTTAGAGCAGCGTCTGCAGCGACTCGAAACACTGCGTGATCAGTTCCCAGTACGGCTTTATGCTTTCTCTACCTTGATGAGAACTCCGCGCGCCAGTTTTGGTGCTGTTGAGCCTCCATATTATTCGAAAATCGGTCTGGCTATTTTTCGTTATTCCGAGCTTTGTGACTCCGAAGATTTGATTGGACTCAGCCTCAAAGATGCTTTAACGAAAAAAACTTTGTCTACCAACCTGCCTAAAGCAGATTTGCAGGACTGGCTGGAACGCCGCCAAAAAAATCTCAATATCAACAGCAAGCTGACAGAAATGACCCGCAGCAACCGTTTTCACTTTCTCGCAATCGGCAAGGACGATAATGCTCCGTTATCGCATACCCATATGGAAGCACGCAAGCTCACTCAGGAAACCTATGATCTTACGCAGCGAACTTTTCAGATAATCCCCGGTGTCGACCAGCTCGGGCTGCTGCTGCTGACCAGAGCCGGAAACGAATTGAAGCGTTATCAGCCACGTGTTTACGCCTATTATGCAGATGGCTGGGGACCGCGAATGCTGCCGCAATATTCTGATATGACCTTAGGTCAATCAGTGCCACAGCAGATTTTAGCAGTAGACGGACGTACTGCTACCAGTGCCGCTAACGCAGACGTTGTTTTGGCACTAAACACGCCCTTTGACGGCATAATGATGGATTCTACCGCTCCTTCCAATCAGTTTTTCTCTTCACCGCAAAACCGTGCCTATATCAAACAGCTCAAGCAGCTTATGGATAACGGCTACCGGGTATCTTTGGCCGACGTAGCTTATTCTAACGGAGCTGACAATGGCTTTATGAACGAACTGGCCAAACAGGGGCAGTTGGAACGGCTGACAGCCTATAATGGCTGGAATACTGCGGACAATACCGTTGGATTTGCCATTTGTCAGGGTATACTGACTCCGCAGATGTCAAAACCGGATGCTGAAAAACTGATGCGTATCAGAGTTATAGACGACTGGTATTATCAGGCCAATGCCCGACGCAGTGCTACTGCATTTTTGGAAAGCAAAAATCAAAAAAATGCAGTTTACCTTCTCGGTCCTTATCAGAAACCAGTTCACGATCTGGCTTTAGGCGTTTGCCGAGATTTATCAGGACGTTATAAATTTACAGAAAAAAGTAATTTTGATATTTCTTTCCCCTGGAACAGACTTTTTGAAATTGATGTAGAACTGAAAAAAGATAAAAAGAAATAACTGTCTTAAAATACCGTTGAACAACTTAGTCCAACGGTATTTTTTTATATTATCTGCCTATTTACTTAAATATTTATCGTTTTTCAATAAATTATTTACTTTTAATAAAGAATTGCTATATTATTTACTTAAGGAGGTTTTTATGGACAATATTGATACTGCAATTCTAGACTGTTTAAAGGAAAATGGGCGCGTCACCGCTTCTGAGATAAGTAAAAAAGTAAAACTGTCAATTCCTGCTGTTGCCGAAAGAATACGTAAACTCGAACAAAATTCGATTATTCAAAAGTATACAATCAAGCTCGACCGCCGGCAGACCGGGCAAAAACTTTTAGCTTTTATTTTTGTAAATATTGATAAAACCGAGCATATCAATGCTTTCCGCAGTCAGATAACCGTTCTTCCGGATGTACTTGAATGTCATCATCTTGCCGGAGCTTACGACTATTTGCTTAAAGTAAGCGTCAGCGATACCGATGCTCTGGAAAGCTTTCTTACTAATAAGCTAAAAAAAATCACCGGCGTCAGCAGTTCTAATACCTTTATTACTCTGGCAACGCTAAAGGAAGAGTTAAATTGCTGAACTCTTTTATACGCGGTCTGCGCCTTGGTATAATTTTACAGCTGTCAATCGGTCCGGTTTGTCTTTTTATTCTGCAAACAGCTATTGCCCGGGGAATAACCGAAGCGTTGAAAGCCGTACTGGCAGTAGTTTTGGTTGACGCTTTCTATATCCTGCTGGCATTATATGGTTTAGGAACTTGCCTGAAAAATTATCCGGGCATACAAAAAAAACTACGTTATTGCGGTGCTGCCGTGCTTCTCTACTTTGCAGTTACTGCTTTAGCTGATGTTTTTCATCCACAGATTTCAACTGCCACTATTATGCTGCCACAAATCAGCAGTTTTTACGCTGCAGGGCTGCTTACGCTCAGCAATCCCCTGACGATTATTTTCTGGTTAGGTATGCTTTCAGCACAAGTTTCCCAGTACCGGCTCAACAGACAGCAGCTTCTTTCTTTCACCTGTGGCTGTATAAGTGCAACGTTCTTATTTCTCTGTCTGCTCGCTTTTTTAGGTAACAGCAGCGCACCTCTATTGTCACCTTCACTACAGCAATTAATCAACATCTGCATCGGATGTCTTCTGATTTTTTTTGCATACCGATCAGCAACTTGTAGATAAACATTTAATAAATTTAATCTAAACATCTCTCTTTCTTTAACTTTGAGCTGAACACCAGAATTCCACAATACAGAAAAGCCATCTGCAAATACACAGATGGCTTTTGCTGTTTTCCTGAAGCATTAAAAACTGTAGTTTATACCAATTTGATAGTTACGCCCAGGTTCGGCATACCACTCATCAAATCCAAGAAATCCGCCGCTCTCATTGTCCCAATTGGAATAAAACTGATTAAAAATATTATTGACCTTCACATAAAGCCTGGTATTTTTCTGCAGTTTATAGTTCAATGAAGCATTCCATACCCAGTAATTATTATTGGCAAAACGATTTTCACCACGGCCGTTAGCCTGATCAAAAACTCCGCGCCCCTGCAGCAGCACACTATACTTATCATATTCGTACATCAAATCAAGCAACAGTTCACCGTGAGGTATCATCGTACTTACAGGGCTTGAATTTTTACGTTCTGTATCCACTTTCGTCTGTGTATAAGCCACCAGAGAACGCCACTTTTCTGAAAACCGTTTCGATGCGGAAACAGTAAATCCTGTTGCTTTCTCATGCGCAATATTGGCATATCGACGAAGATATTTTGGTAAACTTATATCTACTGCAATGACATCAGTTGCATCACGATGAAAAACATTAATTTTTAATGACGAAGACTCATCCGGTATATAAGTTAATCCCGCTTCATAAACCCTACCTTCTTCTGGCTTCAGCGCCTCGTCACCATAATCAGGAGAAAATATCTGCAGCTGCTTGGGCGGCGCAAAATATTCTGTATAGGCCAAAGTATATAATACCTTTTCAGAGGGCTGATATTCCAACGACAAAGCAGGAGAAAGCTTGCTCCCTGCATAAGAATTCCAATCCTGACGCAGACTGCCGACAGCTTTGACGCTGTCAGCCAGCTGCCAGGAATCCTGCAGATGAACAGCTTTGCTGATCACAGTTCCGTCACTATATTTTGCTGCCAGATCCTGATAATCAAGGACCTGATCCTTGTAATATTCCACACCGCCGGTCAAAGTATGTTTTGGGTGCCACTGTTTACTGTAACGGTCAAAAAAACCTTCCGTCCATAAATCAAGCAGCCATGGTCGTTCAACATTTAAACTTCTATCATAGGCGGCATTGCTGCTGCGTCTGTAAATACCCACAATATTATTTTCTGTATCCGAAAATTTACGCTCATATTCCAGAGTTAGATTATCTTCTGTCTTGCGGGCATCGGTCATAAAAATATTTTTAAATAACTTTGGCGGCTTAGTTTCATCAGGTTCCGTATTCTTATAATTGAAGATCTTTGATTTATACCTGCCGCTGAAAACGCTGTAGCTTAAAGTCAGATCAGCAGTTTCACCCCAGGCTTTGGTCAATTTGATACCAGCATTTTCAACATTTTCGTATGAAGGTATACTCTGCCTTGCACTACTGTAATCGCCCATAATACTTTTTCGGGCATAAACCGACCAGCTCCATTCACCGCTTTTGCCTAAATGTAAAATATTCTCTTGCTCACGTCCATAACTGCCCGTTTCCAGATTGATACTGGTTTTAACACCTTCAACAGCTTTTTTTGTAGTTATCCTGATCACACCGCCTTTAGCAGCATTACCGTAAACGCTTCCGGCTGCTGACGACAAAACCTCTACACTTTCCAGCATTCCCGCCGGCAGTACGCTGAAATCAAAATCATTATAACTGCTGCCGTTCCAGTTAGAACGCACACCGTCAATAATTACCAAATAACGGTCAGAACCATTCAGCAAAATCTTACTATAGGCATTCATACCACCGCTGGCGCCCCTTGCCATCAAAGTAACGCCCGGCAGTTGCTTAATCACATCCAAAGCATTATCATAATTGCCGTTTTCCAGCTTCTTTTCATCAACTTTATAGTAACCTGGTTTACCTGCACTGTTGTCATAACGCGCAGCCGTAACTATCATCGGCTCTAAATAAAATTCCGCTTCACCCGCTGCAGCCGCGGTTTTCATTGAGAAAAGCACCAGGTAAAATATAGCCAAGAAACACAATTTTTTTTGCTGCAAAGCAACCTCTCCTTGATAAAAGTTTCTTTTGTTATGACTTCAGCAAATACTATCAGCTAATGCAGAAACTTTTCAATACTTTTATACAATTGTTCCACATCGAACGGCTTGGGAATAAAAGCATTCATTCCCGCAGCCAGCGCTTTCTCACGATCTTCCTGCAGCGTATTGGCCGTCATAGCGATAACTGGTATTTCCTGTGCGTCGTCCCTGCTCAAAGACCTGATCTCTGCAGCAGCTTCAAGCCCGCCCTTTACCGGCATCTGCAGATCCATTAAAATCAGGTCATAAGTGCCTGGTAAAGTTTCCTGAAACCTGTCTACAGCCTGCTGTCCGTTTACAACGCGTTCAACATGTACCCCCTGCATTTCCAACATCGTTACGGCAATCTCGGCATTAAGATCATTATCTTCTGCCAACAAAATATTTTTACCCGCTAAATAACTATGTAGTCTGACTTCGTTATTATTCTCCAGGATTTCATCAAACTGTTTTTCGTAAACAGGCAGCTTGATAGTAAAGAAAAATTCAGAACCTTTTTCAACCTCACTGCGTACACTTAAAATACCGCCCATCAATTCTACCAAATTGCGGCTGATAGCCAGCCCCAACCCAGTTCCCTGCTGATTGCTGCGGCTTTTTCGGAAGACCTGCTCAAACGATCCAAAAATACGTTCCAAATCTGTTTCAGGAATACCAATGCCTGTATCACAAACACTGAAACGCAGCTCAGAAACCCCTTCTTCAGCAGCACTTTCCAGAACCGTTACCGTTATCTCGCCATTGTTTTCTGTAAATTTATGGGCATTGGAGAGCAAATTAATAAGAACCTGCTTTAAACGCAGCTCATCTCCAACAAAATTTTTATGTGTAAAACAGCATTTAAACTGTAATTTGATTTTCCTCTCTTCCGCCATCACCAGAAAAATATTGCTCAGCTGCCGCAGCAGATTATCCATAGAAAAAGGTCTGCTTTCGATCTGGATCTTGCCGCTTTCTATTTTTGACATATCAAGGATATCATTGACGATCGATAATAAAAATTTAGCAGAAGAATCAATTTTGGAAATATTTTTCTGCGTCACAGGATCCCCTTCACCGGAAAGCCGCATCAGATTAGCCAATCCGATGATTGCATTCAAAGGAGTTCTTATTTCATGTGACATCCTGGAAAGGAACTCTGAACGCACCTTGCTGATGTTTTCTACTTTTTTCATTTTAAAATAAATGACCTGATTTTTCATTTTAAACCAAAAATACATAAAAACAATCGTTACCACAAGTAAAATAAACCCAATTATGATCAGAGAAAATATGACCGGATTAGAATAAACCAAAGCCTTGAAAGACATTTCTTTCTTGCCAAACATCAAGGTATTATTGGATAAAACCTGCGCAGTCTGCTCATTGGTCAGGTTGACCAGACTTTTATTCAAAATAGAATACAGCTGTATATCATTACTGCTGCTGACCCCCAAAGACAAATATATCTCAGGACTCTCTATAACAGGAATGATATTAGTATAATAATCACTCATATACAGATCTTCCAAAACAACGACAGGTATTCTGCTATAAGAAGCTTCTCCCGAATCTACTGCATTCAGACATTCTTCATATGTATCAAAATGCGCAACGTCTGTATGTTTGATATTACGCGATGCACAGCTGCCGTTTATGACTGCAGCAATATTTTTATCATTTGGGAAAGGTGTATACTTATTACGCATGATTATAGAATTAAGCATCATATAATTTTTGGTGATATTTAAACCATCAGGATTAAAGGCGTCATTTTCATTGATATAATAACCAAGGATATCTGCCTGACCGCTTTTGACCAATTCCAAAGTCTGCCCATAGGAAGCAGCCGTTATATACTCAAACTCCGCTCCGATCTGAGCAGCAATCAATGCAAAAATTTCAGGAACGATACCTTTAGGTTCACCATCCTTAATATAATAAAAAGGATAATTGTTTTTTACTACAGCTACCTTAAATGGGCCATTTTTATGTATAAACGTACTTTCCTGTTCTGAGAATACAGCAGTGTTACTGTAATTGACAGGAAAATATTTTTGAAACAGGGCTTCGCCAAAATTCGGATTGACTGCATAAATCTTTTTTATAGCTTCATTCAGCTGCGCACTTGTTTCCGGATCGTCCTTCCTGGCAACGATATAACAAGGTTCAGAATTAAAACGCAATGCGACATTATAATCAGCCAGCTTGTTAAAAAGATCGCTTACTAAAAGCAGCTCCACTTCACCATTATCCAAAGAACTTTCAAATTCATCAGAAGTACCGTAATATTTGATATCGCTTTTTATATCATTGAATTCTAAAACATTATTTAAGCGCTTTATTTTATCAGTAGCCTTGGCAAAAACACCAATCGTTTTCCCTTCCAGACTTTTGATATCAAATCCCTTGATATTCTGGTCATTTTTGTTATAAATCAGCAAACTGTAGCTATAACCCATCAGATGTTCAGGATAATACAGGTTTTCACCAAATCCAGGTGACTTTAACACAGCACCCATAAGATCATATTTATTATGTTCCATATTTTTTATTGACTGGCTAATGGAATCTCCAATAAACTCATATTCCCAACCTGTATATTTAGCGATTTCAACTAACCATTCATAGACAACACCGCCACGTGTGCCATCTGCGTATGTCTCACATATACCGCGTGTTTCAGGGAATGCCACCTTTAAAACTTTTTTAGCCTGTGTTTCTGCAGCATTTGCAGTCACACAGGCACAAATAGATATTATTATCGCTAACCAAACAAAAGTACTTTTAAGAAGCTTCATATGAAAATTGCTACCTTATCTTTCCTGTCAATCAAGCTTGTTTATTATGTTTTTAATATTTATATTCATTTTAACAAAATTATATCTTTTGAGCAATTAAATATAAGTTTTATTATTAATTTTACAATAAAAACAAAACACCCTCCATCAAATAATTATTGGTGGAGGGTGTTTAAATTATTTCCGCGGCAAAAAGATTTTTATAGTAGTCCCTTTGTCCAGTTCACTTTCCAGCTCAATGCGACCTTTATGGAACATCACCCCATGCTTGACTATGGAAAGTCCCAAACCTGTGCCGCCGGTTTCTTTAAAGTGACTTTTATCAACCCTGTAAAAGCGTTCAAAAACCCGCTCTTTATCAGCACTGCCGATACCGCAGCCGGTATCCTTAAATGTCAGTACTGCTTCACCGGGAATTACGGCTACTGTAATCTCAACGCTGCCGTTTTCACGATTATACTTGATCCCGTTGTCAATAAGGTTATAAATAACCTCGCTCAAAACTGCAGGTACTCCTTCTACCTCAGCTTCACAGCCACTGACGCTTATTGCGACATTTTTTCCGGCAGCCTGTTCCTGCAGACGCTGAACTGTACCTTCAGCCAGCTTTTTCAATTCGATAATTTCCAGGTTGTTCATATTATTCGCCGACTCGTCTAAACGCGACAGTTTCATAATATTATCGATAAGCACAATCAGATGCCCGGCCTCACTGTAGATTTTTTCCAGAAAGCGCTGCTTATCTCCTTCCTGAACTAACCCGTTTTTCATAATCTCAGCATAACCCAAAATCGACTGCAGCGGTGTTTTCAGTTCATGCGAAACATTTGCAGAAAACTCACGCCGCAGTGTTTCTGCTGCACGCTTTTCAGTAACATCAAAAATCAGCAATACGCTGCCTTTACCGCCAACACTGCTGCCGCATAGCTGATAAAAGCGCCCGTCCTTCTGATACAGACTTTCACCGCTGCCGCCCACAGCTACCTTCTGCAGCAGCTCCTGCACTTCCTGGCCTCGCTCCAAAGTCAGAATATTTTTACCAACGACTTCATGATCCTGCAAACCAAATAATTTGGCGGCACTGTCGTTGATCGATAAAATATTCTGCCGGTCATTCAAAAGGATCAGACCCTCATTCATACTCTGAGTAATAGCCGCCAGTTCATTCTGCTTCTGCCGCAGCTGCTTTAAGCCTTCTGAAACCTGCCTCTGCTGCTGGGCGATCCGTGTTAAAAACGGTGCCAGTTCATCATAAGTATCATTTTCCAGTGGGTTTTCCAGATCCACCTGATCCAGCGGTAAAACCATTTTATCAGTAATCCGCCGTGCCAGAAGCATAGCCACCAAAGCCACCACCAGCACTACCGCGATCATATAGGGAATACTGCCGGCCACCGTCGCAAAAACAGAGTCTGTCGTTCTTGCAACACGCAGTATATCACCATTATCCAGCCGCAGCGCAAAATAAAAAGTTTTTTCTGACAGAGTATCGCTCATACGCTCGGCCAAACCAATTCCACTTGCTAACGCTTCCTGTACTTCCTCACGATCTTTATGATTGAGCATTTTTTCGGCTGCCACATGATTGTCATAGATGACCCTGCCGTCAGGAGCAATCAAAGTAACACGAGTCAGCTTACCGCTTTCCATGGTCAATGCCTGCAGATAGCTTTTCCCGCTCTGTTCCAGACCCATTTTTATAAAAGTTGCTTCCTGTCTCAAATCACGCTGCATTGTGGTCATCGACCCCTGGTACATAATAACCGCAATCAGCACGGAAGCAATGATAACAGCCGCCGTTGACAAAAACAGCAGACCGCTGAAAATTTTATTTCTCATAGCCAGCTCCTATACGATAACCGACGCCGCGTACAGTTTCTACCAATGCTCCTGCTTCGCCCAGTTTCAGCCGCAGCGTACGCACATGAACATCGACAGTACGTGTCTCGCCGGCAAAATCATAACCCCAGATATCAGTTAAAAGCTGTTCGCGCGTAAAAACCTGTCCCGGCCGCTCTAACAGCTTATGTAAAAGCTCAAATTCCTTAAATGTCAGAACTACCTCCTGACTACCGGCCATCACGCGGTGTTTATCGATCTCCATTACCAACTCGCCGGCAGTAAGCCTGCTCTGCTTATCCTCCTGCTTATAACGCCGCAGTACGGCTTTGACCCGCGACACCATTTCCATCATGCCGAAAGGTTTGGCTATATAATCATCAGCCCCATTATCAAGACCATGAACTTTGTCGAATTCTGAGCCTTTGGCTGTTGCCATGATCACCGGCACCTGTGCGGTCCGTTTATCGCTGCGCAGCCGCTTCAGCAGACTAAGGCCATCTTCACCCGGGAGCATGATGTCCAGCAGAATCAGAGTCGGCTTGCCGCATTCCAGCGCTTTGAACAACTCATCACCGCTGCCTATGCCCAGAGCTTTAAAACCAACTGACTGCAATGTATAAACTTCTAATTCACGAATATTAGGATCGTCCTCCACGCAAAAGATCATGCACAGTATCCTCCTCATGTGCTCCTGTAATCATAAACAGCACCCATTGGGAAATGTTTACCGCATGGTCGCCGATTTTTTCAAAATACTTGGCGATCATCAGGTAATCAATAGCCTGCTCTCCGCTATCCTGCGTGCTGCGTATGACCTGGATCAATTCTTTTTTTGCCCTGCTGAACAATTCGTCAACGACATCATCGTCACGCTCTACCTGCTGAGCCAGGCGCAGATCGCCCTTCACAAAAGCGTCCAGACTGGTACTGACCATCTTTTTCGCCGCTGTCGCCATTTGCTGCAAAAGCGTTGTATCGTAATCCCTGCCAAATTCAGCCTTGCCTAAAATCTCAGCAATATTGCCCGCCTGTTCACCGATACGGCTCAAATCCGTAATCATTTTCAGCGCAGAGGAAATCTGACGCAGATCTCTCGCTACCGGCTGCTGCTGTAACAGAAGCTTCAGACACAATGACTCAATATCTCTCTCCTGACGGTTGACCTGCTCATCGGATTCGATCACATAGTTTGCCAGATCAATATCCTGCGTCACCAGAGCCTTGATGGTATGCTCGATCGCTTTTTCGATCATGCTTCCCATTTCGATCAGCTCATCATTTAATTTATCTAACTGCTTGTCAAAATGCGTTCTCATGCTATCTTCCTCTCTTCTATTTTCATTTCTAATTCATCAGATCCTGCGGCATCATCCAAAACGACCGGTAATGTAATCTTCCGTTCTCTTATCCTCCGGCATAGAAAACAGTTTCTCCGTGTCGTTATATTCCACCATCTCTCCCAGCAGAAAGAATGCCGTCTTGCTGGAAATACGCGTTGCCTGCTGCATATTGTGGGTTACCATAATGATCGTGTAATCCTTCTGCAGCTCCAAAGCAAGTTCCTCGATATGAGCGGTTGAGATCGGGTCTAGTGCCGAAGTCGGCTCATCCGCAAGCAGAATCTTCGGTTTTAAGAGCATCGCTGCCGCAACGCCGACACGCTGCTGCATGCCACCCGACAGCTCAAACGGATAACTTTTCAGGATTCTTTTTGGATCCTGAAATCCGAATTTTGCAAGCATTTCCACTGCTTCATCCTCAAATTCGGCTTTTTTTATTTTTCGGTGCTCTTTCATTTCTTCCAGCAGCTGATCCCCAACGGTTCGGATCGGGCAGAAAGAACTTCCTGCATTCTGGAAGATCATGCCAATTTCGCTCCCGCAGATTTTACGTAGTTCTTTTTCATTTAAATCCAGAAGATTTTTTTCTTCGTACCAGATCTTTCCGCCTGTGACACTTCCATTCTTTCCAAGCAATCCGATTGCTGCCTTAATCAATGTGGATTTGCGTGGCAGCTGTCTGTGGTTCTGTCACAGCATTATTTGTGCTGGCAGTATATACTGCCGTTGTTCTCCTGGGAACGCTAAGCGGATACACACGTTCCGATGCAGACAGGCAGCGCAAAAACGATCTGAGTGATAGTCTTTCTAACTTTGATATCCAGAATCTCCCGGAGAGTCTCCGGATGCTTGGCGCAGCACTGGGCTTTGAAAGCACATCCCGTGTGTCAAAACTGGGCACAAAATCCAGTCTGCACTTTCAAGATAAACCGGAACTGACAATGACCTTTGACACGCTCCCGGACAGCACCATGTATCTGAAAGGCTTTACAGCCAGTGAATACCAAAACAACAGCTGGGCTGTTCCCTCCAAAGACACAGATGCCGCCAACGGAGAGATCGTATATGATATCATTGAGAACTACGATTGTGTTCCACAAAATTTCCCCTTTTTATTTCAGCGTTCTCTTCTGCCGGATTCAGGAACATTCACCTGCACAGTTATCCCGGAAAAACAGGATTCCCGGTATTACCAGCCCTATGTTTCCTTTTCTTCGGACGTGTCATTTCCTGACGATTGGAATGTACGTCCCAACGACCGGGAAACATATTCCTGGACAGTCTCCGCCCCACAGACCTGGGTAATTGCTGCGCTGGCAGATTCTGATCTCCAGGAATTGTGCAAGCATGATTTTTAACATTTTTCCCATAATTAGTACCTCCGGGTTAATTT
>OGYO01001111.1_pt1 | contig 14695 bp, 9 predicted proteins | sample 1576561 | NCBI WGS metagenome assembly OGYO01 (sample SAMEA3541507, study PRJEB24748) | human gut metagenome | biome: human gut; feature: human-associated habitat; material: faeces | place: China | collected 2012 | reverse complement strand
TAAGAGCCATATTATCTGAAATGTTTATGGAAAAGTTGCCGTTACCGTAGCCGCCAAGGAATCGATTGCTCACGAGGCAACTCGTTTCTATTGAAACGCTCGTTATAAACCTCATTCACCGCTTCCACATACACCACAAAGGATGGGTGGTTACGATCCTGCCAAGACAGATACATGTTTTTCTTCTCACGATACCTGTCCCGAACCTTCTGCCATAATCCCGCTTTCTTCAGTTCATCCGCTTTATCCTTTACTTGATGAGAGTTCGGCACTTCGTTCCATGTGTATTGATCCAAGCCCAGTGCGTACACATTTTTGTTATGTATCAAGCGCATGTAATTCCCGTTTTTATTTTTCGTGGTAATAGCAACATCAAAGCTGAATTCAACATTTGGAGTATCCTTAAAATGCAGCAGTGCAGTCAAGCAAGAAGTTGAATCTTGGGCATCCGAAAAGAATTCTCTTCTCTCCGCCCGGTTCAGAGCATTTCTTACCGTTTCTTTTAGCAACCGCAGGTCATTCCAATATCTTTCTTCTGCCTTCATGATCAAAAGATTGTAGTCAAGGTCATACGGCCCGTCTCCATTTCTCGTAATCATATTCCTTGCACCGCTTCCGACAAGTGTAAACTGTGCAGAAATTCCCTTCGCCCTGAGCAACTCACAGGTTTTCTTAAGGGTCCTTGAACAATCCGAACGATAGCGTTTTGCCTCGGACTCATAAACAAACTCATACGCCATATATGCTCTCCTTCTCGCCCATGCCATCCATTTAACATCGAGGTTGAATCATTATAGAATAGCACAGAAAGTTTGATTGTCAATAGCAATTTGGCCCGGTTGTAGTATTTTTCTAAATTTCAACCCAAGGTTACTGATTATACGCCCAACAAGCTCTGATCAAAGGCAAACAGCGCCTCGTTTATTTCAAAAATATCATACTTTTCCCGCCCGATAAAATACTCGATGATCACATCGAACTTGCTGCTGGCGCTGAGGGCATAGCCTGCCCGGGCGATGAGGTCGCGGGTCTCGTCCAGGTTCAGCTCCAGGGCGATGGCAAAGGCAATGGCCGTGGACTTGGTCCAAAATTCCGTAATGGAAGCGGACTTATAAGGGGAATCGAAATTGATATTGAAATGGAAGCCCAGCAACAAGGCAATGCCGATAGCCATATCACTGTAACCGGAGAAGTCGCAATAAATCTGCAAGGCATAGCCATAAACACCTATCAGATTCTCCACCCCCGAATAAAGAGTAGGATTATCAAAAATACGCTCTACAAAGTTAACGCTGATATAGTCCGATATAACCGCTTTCTTGAAGAGCCCACTCACGATGAGGAAGATTCCACGTCCGAACATCTCATTGGAGACAAACAGCGGGCGGCGGATTTGCGGAATGAAATCACGGGCACGTACAATAGGACCCGCCACCAACTGGGGAAAGAAAGAAACATAAAAAGCATAATCCAACAAACTGGTCAGAGGCGTTATCTGGCGACGGTACACATCTATCGTATAGCTCAACGACTGAAAAGTGAAAAAAGAGATGCCCACCGGAAGGAAAATATCCATTGTCGTGAACGTGCCTCCCGTCAGCGAGGCAAAAGTTTCGCCCAGAAAATTGGTGTACTTGAAGTAACACAACAATCCCAAATTGATGAACAGACTCAACACAACCCATGCCTTACGTAGCCAGGGAATAGCCTCGCGTGCCATCAAGCGTGCAATGAAAAAGTCACAGACCGTCACCAGTCCAAGCAGGAAGAAATAAGTGCCACTACTTTTATAATAGAAGTAATAGGAAAACAAGGTGACAAACAGCAAACGCGCCGTCGTCCGGCGTTGCAACAACAGATAAACCAATATAAAAGCGACAAACAGCCAGAGGAAAATACCACTGCTGAATATCATCGGGGCTTGCGGGTCATAAGTGAAGACATCGCGCAAACGGTCCAAGTCTATATTCAATCCGGATAAAAATTCGTCAATATTCCACATAATCGTTATAAGCTTTTAACAAGGCCTGGTAGAACAGCTCGCCTTGCAGGCGGTAACCGTCCGGCAAATAGTGTACATGGTCCGGACGCATCAATCCGGCTTCCTGCCAGTTGAGGCAGGCACGGTGGGTACCGCCAAGTATTTCGTACATGTCCCATACCGCCAATCCGTTTTCATCGGCATAGCAGCGGATAGTCTGCACGGCAACGGCAGTACGCGGATTAATCTTATAGGTCCGACGACGGCGACGCTGCCGGAAACTCTCGTAAGAGCCCGGAGGAGTGGTCATCAACATCGGTACATTCGGCAGTTTCTCGCGAAGCATGCGTACAAGGTCGTCCATCTGGCGATAGTGCAGCATTGTATTGTAACGGCGGTTATGGCTTTCGTTCGTCCCGAAGGAAAGAATAAGCAGGTCGGGATGCAGAGCCGCAATATCAGCAATACGGTCCGGACGGGTGAAAGTAGTACAAAATGCACCGTTGATACCTACATCGGTATAAGAGACTGCCCCGAAAGTGTCCTGCATCAACGCACCGGTGGTACGGGGGAAGATATGGCCGCGTATATGGCTGTCGCCCACATGTACGATGCGAAGCGTATCAGCGGAAGCGCCCAGCCGAGACAGACGCAACTTCTCCCAGAAAGGATTAAGAATACCCAGACTGTCGGTAAGTACATTCTCCTTCATTTGCCGGAATGCGGCGGGAAAAGTTATCAAAGGGACAGACACCGTATCCGTACGTTGGGAATAGAGGCAGAGAGTATCACAATCCGCTCCACCGGCATGACACGAAAGGCTGCCTGGCAGTATGTCCTGTGCATGGAGCGGCCGTATCGCCGCAATCAGCACCAGCACCGCGCAGCAAATCGTACATCGTAAATCGTACAATCGTGAATCCTCCTTATGGCTCCTCTTCATAGTAGGCCCTCCTTCTGTCATACTGTTCCTTGCCATAAATCAAAGACTCATAAAGTAATCCCGCAAGATGCTTTCCACCACGGAAGTTGATGTGCGTATAATCATAATTGGCCAATGACGGCTTGGCATGCACCATGTCTGCCATACTGCCTTCCCCACCCATAGCCTCGAACATGTTCCAGAAAGCGACAGCCTCATCCGCCGCCAAATTCTGTTGATAACGAACCAGATTCTTGATGCCAGGCATGGTACGCAGCTCCCCTTCTTCGGTCTTATAGTCCCTATCGCCCACGCTGACTATGAGGATGGCTGCTTGCGGAAAGGCCTCCTTGAGATGCTGCACCGTTGTCTGCATGCCGGCAATGTACTTGTCGTAATTCCGTCCGCGCTCTGTAGCCACATTCAGTCCGTACTGCAGGATTATCAAATCGTAAGGACGCTGTTCATTGAACTCACGCATCATCCACACGGGAACAGAGCGGAGGGAAAGGCCGGAGCTGCCACGCAGTGAGAAGTTATCCAGCACAATGCCGGAAGTACCGTCCATGGCAAGGCCATAAAACAAGGTGGAGTCCGCACTTTCCACCGTCCAACGGACAGAACCGATATTTCCCTCTACCGTCATCTCCTGCAAATCATCAATCGGCTCAAAAGTCTCGGTAGTTGCTTCGCCACGATTGACGCGGACAGAAAGGGTGGTTGTGCCACGGTTATAGAAAAAAATACTGGCACGCTGGCAAGTATCCAGACGGGAGGCATAGTTCTTCTGCCCCCGCAGTTCCACATAAGCACCGGTATTCGGAATAAAGTAATGTCCGGAGACTCCCAGCTTGCTACGGTCAAAGAACACGGAGTCCATGACAGAATGACTCTGCCATCCGCTGAAGGAATGACGCACTGTAGGACGGAAGCCACTGGTCATGGACGTAATGGTGACAAAACCTACTCCGCAACCGCCATATTTCTGCTGAAGCATCTCGCGTAAATCAGCCGTCAGAATATCCGCTTCGATAAAGGAGTCGCCGAAGTAGGCGATACGAACCGGACGGGGTGCTTTGGCAAGCTCGTCGAGCGCCTGATAGAACCGCGTCATGCCACGCATGGTAGAATCGCTGTAATCTTCAATGCACGTCATGCCCGCACGGCAGGTGTCCACAAAGGCGGGCTTCACCTTCGGGGGCGGAGGCAGCAGGCTGTCCGGCTCACTCACCGGCTTGGAAGGACGACGCACGTCCCCCAAGATATCCACACGCCTCAGCACACGGCCACCCATCGTAATACTTGGCAACAGATGCATCAGCAACAATGCACCCCATACGATAAACGCCAACAGACCCGTATATTTCAATGAATTCTTTTCCATACCTAATGTGGCCGCAAAGATATAGATATAGGTTGAAAAAATCTCTCCGGACAAAAAAGAATTATCCCCAAAGAAACAAGATTTTTTCTCCGGGGATAACGGTTATAGACAGAGCAGACCCGATTAAATGGTCTGTTCGATATTCCAAACAAAAGCACGGAGTCCGAGTTGCTCGGTCTCCTTGTCCATCCGGTGGAGCGCTTCGAGCAACGGAGCCACCTTAGCCTCATCTATGATAGTGATGATGGCGGAACACATACTGGGCCAGGCATGGCTGCCATAGTGCGGTTCCCCCGTCTTACTGCCACGCCCCTGTACTTGCTGCCAATAGCTGAAGCCGCGGCAGTTGTGGCGGTCAAGCAATGCCATGATACGTTCAAAGAACGCTTGGTCGAATGTTATAAATACTGATTTCACGCTATATAATGTTTAGTGATTAATGTTTAATGATTAACGGATAATGATTAATCATTGTTTACGTGGTTTCGTCATCTTCTCCTTATGCAACTGGTAATAATCATTCAGCTCACGGTCTTTCTTAATCTTCTTACGCGTGCGGCGGATACCAACACCTGCAAACGAGCAATAGAGTACGGGGACAAGAATCAATGTCAGAATGGTAGATACCGTCAGACCGCCAATTACGGCAACACCCAACGGACGCCACATCTCGGCACCTTCACCCTGCCCTACAGCCATCGGCACCATACCGAGGATAGTGGTCAGTGTAGTCATTAATACCGGACGCAAACGGCTGCGGCCTGCCGTGACTACAGAGTGAAGCACCGCTTGACCACGTTCGCGGCAAAGCGTGATGTAGTCGATGAGTACGATACCGTTCTTCACCACAATACCAATCAACATGATTCCACCCAAAAGCGACATCACATTCAAATTGGTTCCCGTAAAGAATAATGCCATCAACACACCGCTGAATGCAAATGGAATGGAAAACATGATGATGAACGGATAACTCAAAGACTCAAACTGAGCTGCCATCACAATGAATACGAGAATAACAATCAATACAGCCAGCGTTCCCAAGTCGGAGAATGAATCCTGTTGGTCCTCATACGAACCCGAAATCTGGATAGAAACACCACTTGGTAGGTCCATCTTATCAATTATAGCATTACCATCGGCCACCACATCGCCCAAAGGTGCTCCCGAAATAACCGCAGATACAGTAACAATACGCTCACGGTCTTTACGTTCGATAGTAGGAGGAGCAGAACGCTCGACTACTTTGCCGAGGTCTTTCACGCGGATACCCTCACCGGAAGGCGTATAAATAAGGATGTTCTCCAAATCTTCAATCTTTGTACGGAATTCGGGAGCGTAACGCACACGGATGTCGTACTCGTCACCATCTTCGCGATAATAAGATGCCAAAGCACCATTTACACGATTACGCAGATAGTTGGAGGCAGTAGAAAGATTCAAGCCATGCAATGCCAGCTTCTCACGGTCAAAGTCCACCTGATATTCGGGCTGATAATCCTGACGGCTGATGTTCACTTCACTCACACCTTTCACCTGCAACAATTTCTCTTTCAGTTCGGCTGACACTTTGTCCGTAGCGGTGAAGTCGTAACCATAAACCTCAAAGTCGGCACTTGCCTGGGCGCTCATGCCGCCTGTGCTACCGCCCAGAATAACCTGCGCCTTGTCCAATTCGGGATACCCCTTCAAGTCCTCACGCATTTCGTCGCAAACGGTTTCCAGTGTCACGTCACGGTCTCCCGGACTCACCAGACTGATATTAAAACTAATGATATGGCTACCGTTGTCCTGCATGGAAGCGAACGTATTGTCGGAGTCCGCCTGCCCCACGGTGTAGTTGCAAACTTTCATCATATCGCCGTAGCGCGTCATCCACTTGTTTGTCAGTTCCGAAGCCAACGCTTCCGCACGCTCCACACGGGCACCGATAGGCAACTGGAGGTTGACACCGATGCGGCTGTTGTCGGCTGCCGGGAAGAACTCGGTACCGATGTACTTGGCACAGAACAGACTTGCCACAAAGAATGCGGCACAGCCTGCCATAACCGTCAGACGATGGCGCACAGCCCAGTTCAACCGGTTCTGATACCACACGTCAAGACCATCCAGCGCACGCTGAATCGGCGTATAGAGCGTAACGAACATCTTACTCTGCTTTTTCTGCAAACGCAGAAGCTGCGCACACATCATCGGGGTGAATGACAAGGCTGAAACTGTGGAAACCGTCATAATCACACACATCATCCATCCCAACTGACGGAATAACACACCGGACATACCACTTACCATCGTCAATGGGAAGAATACCGCAATCATAGTCAGCGTAGATGCAATTACGGAGATGGCCACCTCGTTCGTGGCATGTATCGCAGCCTGCTTCGGTTCGGAACCCCGTTCAATATGGGTCGTTACATTCTCGAGTACCACAATGGCGTCGTCCACCACATTACCAATAGCAATGGAAAGACAAGAGAGCGAGATGATATTCAGTGAACCACCGTCGATGATGCCCAGATAGATGAACGAGGCAACCAGTGACATCGGTATGGTGATACAAATAATGACCGTGGCACGCCAACGCCCCAAAAAAACGAACACCACCAAGATAACGAACAGCATAGCGTACATAATGGTTTCCTCCAAGCTGTCTATTGTATTCAAGATGTTATCGGAAGTATTGACAATGATCCCCAGCTTCACATCGCTCGGCAGTGACTTCTGCAACTGCGGCAACATATCAATTACCTTCTGCGAAATAGCTACAGAATTGGCACCCGATTGTTTCTGCACCACAATCATAGCGCCCTGCACACCGTTGCTATACGTCTTCTGTGCACGTTCCTCCACAGAGTCCACAACTTTTGCCACATCGCGCAGATAGACGGAAGCACCGTTGTGCGTACCTACCACGATGTTCTCCATCTCTTTGGGATCCTTGAACTCACCTTCCACACGCAGCGAATAGGTATTGCTACCCACATCGAACGTACCGCCCGGCGTATTCCGGTTTTCGGCACTGATAATAGAGCTGATAGTTTCTACAGAAAGGTTGTAGGCATCCAGTTTATTGGGGTCGCAATATACATTGACCTCACGCTTGGGGGCACCCGAAATGGACACCGTACCCACACCGGGCACACGCGCCAAGGGATTCGCCACGTTGTCATCCAATATTTTGTAAAGAGCCGGCTGGCTCTCCTCCGCCTGCACGGAGAGCAGCAGGATAGGAATCATGTCCGTACTGAACTTGAAGATGATGGGAGTTTCGACCTCATCGGGCAGCATGGAGCTCACCATGTCCAGTTTATCACGCACGTCGTTCGTCAGCACGTCTATGTCATATCCATACTCAAACTCCAGCGTAATCACGGAAATATTCTCCGACGAACGGGAAGTGATATGCTTCAAGTTGCTGACCGAATTCAGCACGTTTTCCAACGGACGGGTCACGTTATTCTCGATGTCCGAGGCACTGGCACCCTGATAGGTCGTCATCACCATAATGGTGTTGGTCTCGATGTCCGGATAAAGGTCTACCGGCAATTTCGACAGAGAGAACAGACCAAATATAGCCACTGCCAGGAAGCAGAGCGAGGTCATAATCGGTTTCTTAACCGCTCCTTCGTATAAACTCATAAGATTAATTCTTTAATTTGCCAATGTGCTAATATGCTAATTGGCTGCGCAATGTAGCTACATCGGCACATTAGCATATTATCACATTACCATATTATTTTTCTACTTCGACTTCCACACCATCGGCTAATTTAGACTGTCCGGCAATAACAACTTGAGAGTTGTTGTCTACACCGGAAATCAACTCATACTCCGTATCCATACGACGGCCAAGCTCCACCTTATTATAAGACACCTTGCCGTCCTTGTAGACATAGACATAGCGGTCGCCCGAACCGGCACGCTTCACAATGGCCAGGTCGGGAACAACCACGTGGTCCTGTGTTCCGAAGTTCAGCGTGGCGCGGGCAAACATTCCCGGACGTACGCGCTGGTCACGGTTGACAAGCTGTATCTCTACCGGGAAAGTACGGGTAGCCGGGTCGATGGTAGGATAAACAAGGCTGATTTTGCCTTCGAACTCCTCGTCACCATAGACATCCACTTTCACGGATACGGGAGCGCCCTTCTTCACTTTGGTAAAGTAGCCTTCGGATACGTTGATGTATAGTTTTACCGGAGTGATTTGCTCCACTACCAGTACCGGTTCTCCACCGCTATACATATCTCCGTTATCGTAATTGCGTGCCGTCACCACCCCGTTAATGGGACTGAGCAACGAGGTGTTCTCCAAGAGATTCTTATAGGAAGTCTCACGGATGTCGAGATTCATCTTGGCGGCATCCCACTCCGATTTGGAGGCACCGCCTACCTTATACAACTCGTCAATACGCTTGAACTCTATCTGCTGGTTGTCCAACTGATATTTTATCTGCTTCAGATTGGCAGCATCCATGCTGACCAGCTTCTGGCCTTTCGACACGCGGTCGCCCACCTCCACAAAAATGCGGTCTATACGCACCGGAGAAGAGGGAGCAATATTGTTTTTTACTTCGGCTTCCACCGTAGCGGTGTATTCCTGAATCTGTTCCACGGGACGGGACGACACCTCGGCCAGTTTCACCCTCGGCTTTTCGTCCACCTTCTCAGCAGCAGCTTTATCACTACCTCCGCTACATGCCCCCAGCATGGCAACAACCAGCAGGGCCATCCATTGAAAACCTTTTTTCATATCGTTGTTCTTATTTCTATTCTTCATTCTTAGTTCTTCATTCTTCGTTCTCTGCAATATAATCCTTTCCCAGCACTTGGTCAAGGTCAGCCTTCGCTACCAGATAATCATAGATGGACTGATTGTAAGTCAGTTCAGCCTCCGTAAGCTGCACTTGCGATGTGTTCAGCTCCAACACCGTACCTTTGCCTACCTCATAGCGTTTACCGGCAATCTGCACAGCTTTCTGTGCCTGCATCACATTCTCGCGGTTGCTGACAACCTGCTCGGAACTGGCAGCCATGTTGTTCTGGTAGCTGGTAATCTGCATGTTCAGCTTTCGCTCTGTGTCCAGACGGTTCTGCTCCAACTGACGTATCTGAATACGGTTGGACTTGAGCTTGGTGAAATTGCTTGCCTTATACAAAGGAATACTCAGCGTAAACATCAGTGCGGAACTTCCGCTCCAATTATAATCGAGGATGTTCCAATCCTCGTTGTAGAGTGACTGGTACTGGTAAGAATAGTTCATACCCAAAGTAGGCATGAAGTTGGTACGGAGTGACTTGATGTTCTGATTGAGCATCTTCCGGTTCAAGTCCAACTGCTTCATCGTCGTATTATTGTTCAGATTGGCAGCGGGCTGATTCAGCTCATTGGCAAACAGCTCTGTCTCATAATTGCCGAGATTGTCGGCAATCTCTATATCCACATCGGCCGTTACCCCCATCAGTACCTTCAACTGCAACTTGGACAACGTCACGGCATTACCCGCCGAAATCACATTCGGCTTAATGCTGCGCATCTGCACCTCGGCACTGATTTTATCGAACTCACTGACGGCACCCTGCTGATACTTGGCATTGACAATGTTGTAGTTGTCTTCCGCCAGCTTATAGCTCTTCTGCAACACATCGTAAGAGTCTTGCGTCAGCATCAGCTGATAGTAACCCTTAGTTACCTGGTTCACCAAGTCCAGCTTAGAAGCCCGTGACTTTTCCACAGCCAGTTCAATGTCTGTCTTCGTCATCGACATGGCCTTATATACGCTAGGGGCGAATATGGGCAAACTGATATTCAGCACCCCGCTTACCGTATTCGAATTGTCCATACCCATCTTGAACGACTGTCCGCCAAGATTCATCTGTGCCGCACTGATGGTATGATTCCACGTACCGTCAATGCTTGCCTGCGGAAGCAAGTTCTGCCAGGTTTCCTTGTGAGTCACTTTCTTCAAAGCAATTTCTTCCTCCGCCACCTTTATGGTAGGATTGTCGCTTAAAGCAATCTCCAAGGCACGGTCAAGGGTCAGGGTCAGGGTATCCTTTGCCTCTTGTGCGCGCACATAGCCGCCGGCATACAGCACAGCAACTGCCAACAGTAGTGCTCTTCCTACCCAAAATCTCTGCATCTTCATAAATCAAAAATAGATTATTTATTAAAACTACTCCTTCGTTTCATCCGGCTTTACCTGATTCTTGCGATATTCGCAGATAAAGTCCTCCAGGACACGGGCACCCTTCTCCGTAGAGATACCGCGCAAGAAAGTGAACATGATAGATTCGTACACTTCAAGGAAAGAATACTCATTGCAGATGTCCGAATTCATCAGCAAATCGAGCTGGTCGCGCACGAGCAGATTGATAATGGCGAAATTCACATCATCACGAAAAATGCCTTGCTTCACGCCCTCTTTGAAGAAGTTCACTGTATCTTCCGAGCTCCGGTTCCGATTGTTCTTCATCAACTGATAAGCCTTGGGATATTTCTTGATATCCTCAAAAAACTTCTTGTTCGTGGCATGAAAACGCTCTATGCTCCACTGATAACATCTCAACAAAACTTCCAATACGTTACTGGAAGTCTCTATTACTCCTTTCACAAAAATATCACCATCCTTCTGGGACTTCAAGATACATTCTTCCAACAAGGTTTCCTTGTCCGGAAAAACTTCGTAGAGAGTGCGCTTAGAGATACCCAAAGATGCGGCAATCTCATCCATCGTGATACTTTTTATTCCATTTGTTGTAAATAATTCTACGGCGGCCAGAATGATACGTTCCCTCAGTTCCACCCGTGATGTTGAATGCTTCGTGTGTTCGCCCATTTTTCTTCCCTTTCTAAACTAAAACTATTTTTATTCATTATCGGAATAAAACGGGACAAATATAGAAAGAAAACTCAATTCGCCAATTAAGTTTCCTTTCTTATTGTTAACAGATTAATAATTATTATGTTTCTGGCAGATTTATTGGGAAGTTCCTAATAATCAAACTTTGTCCGGTTGAGGAAAGCGACTGTCTTATGGATTTCCTTATACATCACGATGTCTTCCTTCACAAAAGGGACTTCCTTGCGATATTCGTGCAGGAAACGCTCCAGAACGGGAGAAGTCTTTGCCGGACGGCGGAAGTCGATGCCTTGAGCGGCATTCATCAGTTCGATGGCAAGGATATGCTCCAGATTGTCCATAATGCGATAAAGCTTAGTAGCTGCATTGGCACCCATGCTGACATGGTCTTCCTGCCCGTTGGAGGAAACGATGGAGTCGCTGCTGGCGGCATAGCAGTACATCTTATTCTGGCTTACCATAGACGCGGCAGCATATTGCGGAATCATGAAACCGGAGTTCAGACCGGGATTGGCCACAAGGAATTCCGGAAGTCCACGCAGCCCCATGATAAGCTGGGCGATGCGCCGCTCGGATATATTGCCCAGCTCTGCCAGGGCAATGCCGAGAAAGTCGTAGGAAATGGCAAGCGGCTGGCCGTGGAAGTTACCGCCCGAGATGATACGGTCCTCATCGGGGAAGATGGTGGGATTGTCCGTCACAGAATTGATTTCCGTCAGCAGGACGGAAGCCACGTAACGGATGGCGTCTTTCGTGGCCCCATGCACCTGAGGGATGCAACGGAACGAATAAGGGTCTTGTACATGCTGCTTGGGACGGGCTATCAGCTCGCTGCCTTCCAATAGTTTGCGGAAGTTGGCACCTGTTTCTATCTGGCCCTTGTGTGGACGAATCTGCTGGATACAGTCCATAAACGGATCTATACGCCCGTCGAAAGCTTCCAGGGAGAGGGCGGCAATCAAGTCGGCTTTCTTGGAGAGACGGAAGGCTTTGAGAAGAGCAAAGACACCGTTGGCACTCATAAACTGGGTGCCGTTGAGTAATGCCAATCCCTCTTTACTCATCAGCTTCACCGGTTCCCAACCGAACTCGTCGAGCACACTGATAGCCTCGCGCTTCTTTCCTTTATAATAGACATCGCCCACACCGATAAGCGGCAGGAAGAGGTTGGCCAGAGGAGCCAGGTCGCCGGAGGCGCCCAGTGAGCCACGGTCATAAACGATAGGCATCACGTCGTTATTGAAGAAATCGAGGATGCGCTGCACGGTGATGACCTGCACACCGCTATGCCCCAAAGAGAGAGCATGCGCCTTGAGCAACATCATCAGTTTGATGATGACCGGGCGTATCTCCTCGCCCACACTGCAAGCATGGCTCTTGATGAGATTTTCCTGCAAGGTGCCCAGCTCGTCCGACGAAATGCTCTTACTGCACAACGAACCGAAACCGGTAGTAATGCCATACAAGGGTTCTTCCGACTCCGCAATCTTCTTGTCCAGATAATCGCGGCACTTCTGTATCCGCAGCTTGGCTTCCGGAGCCAGCTCCAGTTTCAGGTTTTCATTGATGATACGTTCGATGAGGTCGAAGGTCAACTCACCGGAACCTACATAATAGACATTGTTCATACTTTCAGCTCTTGATTGATTTCGTCCAACAATTCCTTTTCTTTCGCACAAGCCAAGTGTTCCAATTCGTCGGCTTCACTTTGGAGCTTGGACACAAACTCCTTGTCCTTCAGCGAACCCAGGTTGATGCGTACATTCATCAGTGCGCCCAGCACAGCCGAACGGGCAGACATCATGGCCACACAAGCATCCGTAACGGCATTGCGGTTGCCCAGGCGAGCTACATCCATGATAACCGTCATCAGCTCATACGCATTGCGTGCCACCTGCATGGGAACAAGGGCGGCAAACTTGGTAGCCGCCTGGATGGCAGTACTGCGCGCCGCCTTTTCCTCATCCGTAGCTTTCGGCATCTTGAAGCAGGCAAACACCTTGTCGTAGGCTTCAGAGTCGCGGTCTATATCTTCTACAAAAGCCCCCTTTTGCTGCAAGGCAACTCCGGAGATATGGCGCATCAGCTCTTCGTGAAGTTCATAACCTTTCTTACCGATGGTGAGGTTAGCAACCATAGCGGCAAGAGCAGAAGCAATAGCACCGTTCAAAGCGGCAATACTACCGCCACCGGGGACGGGATCGCTACCCGCCACTTTATTCAAAAATTCCTTTACTGTCAAATCAACTAACATGATATTAAATATTAAAGATTAAGGATTAAGAGGGGATATCAGCACTTCTTAAAGTACAGGATAAAGCACTCCCCCCTTTATGGTGGTATTGACACAATTCATACCTACATAATAAGGTAAAAAGTGATAATTATCCGTATTGAGCACTACGAAGTCTCCTTTCTTGCCCACCTCGATACTACCAATGCTGTCCGCACGGTTCAGAGCGGCCGCACCGTTCAAGGTCAGAGCAGTGATGGCCTCTTCAATACTCATTTTCATATAAATGCACGCCAAGGCAAATGTCAGGGGGATGGAACCGGAGAAACAACTGCCCGGATTGAGGTCGGTGGCAAGGGCCACGGCACAACCAGCATCAATCATTTCGCGCCCACGAGCATAGGGTTCCTTCAAAGCAAAGGCTGTCAGCGGAAGAAGGGTCGCCACAACTCCCTTGTCGGCCATGGCGCGGATGTCCGCATCCGAAGCATGCAGCAGATGGTCGGCAGAGACGGCAGAAAGTTCAGCAGCCAGTCCGGCACCCCCTAATGGTACAATCTCGTCGGCATGGAGTTTCAAGACAAGTCCCATTTCCTTGGCTGCCAGCAAAAGGCGACGGGACTGCTCGATGGAGAAAACGCCCTGCTCACAGAAGACATCGCAGAACTCTGCCAAATTATTATGAACCACTACGGGCATCACTTCGCGGATAATGTAGTCCACGTACTCGTCCGTCTGTCCGTTGTATTCTGCAGGCACAGCATGTGCACCGAGAAAAGTGGAGACAACGTCTACACGCTTGTGCTCGTCATTATTAAGGCTACGCATCACCCGAAGCTGCAGGAGCTCGGTTTCCTTGTCCAGACCGTAGCCGCTCTTTCCCTCTACGGTAGTCACTCCCATAGCACTCATCTGCTTCAGAAAGCCCTCCGCCTTGCTGCGCAGCTGGATGAAATTACATGCACGGGTAACTTTCACCGTACTCACGATGCCTCCTCCACGTTCCATGATGGACATGTAACTCTCTCCCTTCAAACGCCAGGAGAACTCCTCGGCACGCTCGCCACCAAACACAAAATGTGTGTGTGAGTCCACAAAGCCGGGTAGCAGACACTTGCCGCGGGCATTGTAATGCCAGTAGTGCTGATAATAGCCGTCACGCTCCTCTCCACGGTTGGGACCGACGTAGGTGATGACACCGTCGGTCACTTCCACCGTAGCATTGTCGATGATGCTCAGTTGCTCCATCTCCTTGCCGCAACGGGCAGAAAAGCCGAGGGGGCCACGACGGCGGCAAAAAGCGCGGCAACAACAT
>OGYO01001104.1_pt1 | contig 14734 bp, 10 predicted proteins | sample 1576561 | NCBI WGS metagenome assembly OGYO01 (sample SAMEA3541507, study PRJEB24748) | human gut metagenome | biome: human gut; feature: human-associated habitat; material: faeces | place: China | collected 2012 | reverse complement strand
AACAGCACGCGGCCGGCAGCAAACTTGGCAGCATATTCGGAGTAGGACTGCGTGATGGAGTCGGGATCCAGCAGGCCCATCTGATTGGCCTCAAACATCCAGCGCAGGCCCTGAATATAGTAGCTGTCCTTATCCAGCAGTTCGGCCGTCACATCCTCCGTGCCATGCTGCATCACCAGGTTGAAGTTATATCCATTGTAGGCGCAGAACCAGGTGGCAAACACCATGTTGCGTCCGTCCCAGTCGGGGAAGTAGCTGACGCCATACACCGGCTGACCATCCTCGTTGACGGGATTCAGCTCCTGCATCTTCTTCAGGGCAGGCAGATAGTCCCACATATCCTTGATTTCAGGAGAACCAATAGCCTTGTACAGGTCATAGCGCATGACCGGAGTCACCGCATCCACAGAGGAGCAGGACAGTCCGGATACCAGCGCGTCATGCACAAAGGCCCACACAGCCTTGCCGTCGCCGGAATACTGTATCTGGGCACGCTTGATCAGGTTAGGCATATTTGCAGTAATGAAGGGCGCATTCTTTTCCAGGAAGTCGCCCTGATTCATGTCAAACAGCAGTCCGAGATCGCGGGCATCAGTAAAGTCAGTGCTGGTCACGCTGGCAAAGTTGAGCAGATCGCCCAGATCGCCCTCCACCATCAGGGTGGCCAGCTTGGAAGCACCGCCCTCCAGGTTGGTGGCTGTAATGTTCAGGCCGATGTTGAACTTGTCCTTGATCAGCTTGCCGAACCATCCGGACTGCAATCCTGCGAAATTGGCGTTTTGCGAGAACACGTCAATCTCGTAATACGGCAGTTCTTCAGCCTGAGTCATGGGAAGCGCCATGCAGCTGAGCAGCATGGCCAGACAGATCACCGAGCACAGAAACCGTTTCATGGAAAAACCTCCTTTTTCTTGTTGAAAGGGTTTTAGCCCTTTACAGCACCGATCATGATTCCCTTGACGAAGTACTTCTGAAAATAGGGATATACCAACAAAATGGGCAGCACAACAATCATGGACACTGTCATCTTGATGGAGGTAGGCGTTTGCGTGATCGTCATGTTGGCCAGCATTTCGGAGGATTCAGCTGTTTTGATGATGGTCGCCAGTGCCTCCGCCTCATTCATATAGCGGTAAAGCAGAAACTGAAGCGTATAAAGCCGCTTATCGGAAATGAGAAAAAGCGTATCCTGAAAGGAGTTCCACTGCCCTACTGCCGAGAAAATCGTAATCGTTGCCAAAATTGGCAGGCAAACAGGAAGGATCACCCAGGCAAAACGGGCCATGTAGCCTGCGCCATCCATCTGCGCGGCATCCTCCAGCGCGGATGGAATGCTCTCCACATAGGTCTTGACCAGGATAATGCTGTATGGTGCAACAATGGTCGGCAGAATGTAGACCAGAAAATTGTTCAGCAGGTGCAGGTTCATCATATTGATATACCAGGGAATGACGCCGGCATTGAAATACATGGTGACCACGATAAACCTGTAAACCAGCTTATGGCCGATCATGTTCTGCTTGGTGAGCAGATATCCCAGGAAAGCCGAGGCAAACACCGACAGCGTGGTGCCGATCACCGTGCGTGCCAGGGATACTATGGCAGCGGTGAGAATACCCGATATTTTGAAAATCTGAATATAGTTTTCAAAATGGACTCCCTTGGGAAACAGAGTGATCAGTCCGCGCGCGGAAAGTGCATTATCACTGATCGTGTTGATAAACAGGTAGTAGAACGGGAACACGCAGATCAGCGTAAACACCGTCAGCAGAAGAACGTTGATCAAGTCGAAGCATACGTCTCCTAGGGAGCGGTGAATGCGGCGGTTGGCAAAAGCCTGCTTTTGAGATATGTGCAGCATAACCCTCGTGCCTCCTTACATCAACGATTCGCCGCGAACCAGCTTGCTGGCAAAATTGGCGCTCATGAGCAACACAACGCTCACAAGGGATTTCAGCATGCCTATGGCGGTTGCCAGAGAGAAGTTGCGATTCACCATGCCGATATTGTAAACGTACAGGTCCAGCACCTCGATGGTATCCTTATTCATGGGGTTTTGGAATACAAAGTAGCTTTCCATACCTGTGTTGATGAAGTTGCCGATGCTCAGCATCAGCAGTACAAAGAAGGTGGGCATCAGGCCCGGCACAGTGATGTGCATGATCTGCTGTATGCGGCTTGCTCCATCCACCTGGGCGGCCTCATACAGTTCCTGATCGATACCGGCGATAGCCGCCAGATACAGGATGGAATTCCAGCCCATGCTCTTCCACAGCTGCCACATCGTCATCTTCAGCCACATATGGTGACCGTCCGCCAGGAAGTTCACCCCTTTGTCAATCACATTCAGGCTGATCAGTGCCCGGTTGACAAAGCCGGTATCCACCGAAAACAGGGCAAACGCCACGGAAAATACCAGTACCCAGCTAATAAAGTTGGGCAGTGTGGCGCAAACCTGGATCAACTTGTAGTAGCGCTTGGAGCGAACCTGAGACAGCTGAATGGCAAAGATCATGGGCATAATGGAAGCAAGCATGTTCAAAGCGCTCATACCAAGGGTGTTTTTCAGTACCCGAAGGATTTCCGTCGTCTGGGCAGGGGTGTTGACCAGACGGACAAACCACTTGAAGCCCACATACTGGCATTTATCCAGCGGAAAACCGGGCCGGTAGTTGTAGAATGCGTATCGCCAGCCGGCCAGGGGCAAATACGAAAAGACAAACACAAGCACCAAAAAGGGCAATATCATTAAAAGAAGCTTTATGCTGTCAATGCGCTTGGAGCCCAGTTTGCGTTGCATAAGCTCCCTCCTCTCAGGCAGAATGTAAAATACGGCCTGTATTTGGCTATATATTACCTCATCCCGATTTGTGAAACAATGAAGAATTCTCGGATCCTACACCACGATTTTACGAAAGTACGTATGATTGCACAGGAGTCCGCATTGACATCCGCGCTTTTTTCTCTTATACTGAAGCATGTAAGATGAGTGAGTGACGATATATGGACATTCACGCCCGATTGGCAGCGCAGCAGGCCCCCTTTCCTGGAGTTTCCCACTTACAGAACGCCGCCGGGAACACGCACATAATATGCCATTATCTCATCAGTAGGCATGCAGAAACAAGCTGCGAAGCGGGGGGGATTGGTTTGGAAAAGCGCAAATCCGGTCTGCAATGGTGGTTTAACCTGAGCATTTCCAGGAAGACGCTGCTGATGCAAAGTGTCATCATCTTCTTGCCGCTGGCGATTCTTGTCTATTTCCTGCTGAGCGTTTCCTATATGGACTATGCCTCTCATGCGGCCAAAACCAGCTATGAATACGCGCGCTTCACGCTGGACAGCCTGGAAGCAGAGATGATGCAGATCAAGTCTGCCTGCAATGTACTGCTGAGCCACGGCCAAGTGCAGAATCTGCTAACCCATCCGGAGGCGGTGGAAGATCCCGCAGAAATGGAAAAGATGGACTTTTGGATTTCCAGCACCACCGGACTGCGTCGCCGCGTGTTCAGCACAACCCTTTATGCAACAGAGCATGCCTGCGCGGCCGCGCAGGAGGCCTTCCCTATATGGACCGAGCCTGCTGCCGGAACAGGCTGGCGCTTTACCCCGCAAAAGGGCAGTTTTTCCTCCTCCATGAGCTGGGTTCAGGAGATATATGTGGGTGATACGCTGATGGGTGTGCTATGCCTGGAGTTGCAGCCAGATCTTCTGTCTGAAACGCTGAACAAGCTGTCCAGGGTTATCGGCGGCTACTGCATTGCCTACCGCGAAGATACGGAACAGGTGGTCGGCGGACGGCTGGAGGATATCCGTGTGTCCGATGACGTTTTTGAAATGTGTAAAGACATGCCTGAGGGCTATCAGCTGATTAACCATCATGAGTATGTGGGGCTGATTCACTGCAGCACCATGAACATCAGCTTTCTGACCTTTTGCAATACGGCCCTTTCAGCCAATTTTGTCAGCAGTTACCTGATGGATTTCAGCATCATCGCCGGCATTCTGCTTCTGATGTGCGCCCTGGCGGTTGCATTGAACCATTACAGCATCACGCGTCGCATCAAAAACCTGTCAGGCCATATCAGCAGGCAGGCCAGCAGTCTTCAGTCGCTGAGCACCCTGAGTTCACTGACACGTCTTCAGGTGGACGGCACGGATGAAATCGGAACACTGGCCAGCAACTATAACATTATGCTGGAGCATCTGCTGCTGTCAGCCCAGCGGGAGCATCAGGCTGAGCTGCTCCAGCAGACAGCACGGTTCAGTGCCCTGCAGGCGCAGATTCAGCCTCACTTTCTGTACAATACTCTGGAATCCCTGCGGATGATGGCAGATGAAAGCGAGGCCGTTGAGGTTTCTGAAATGCTTTTTGTGCTGGGCAAGCTGATGCGCGGCAGCATCAGCGGTAAGGAGCAGGAAATCACTATGGCCAGAGAGCTTGAAAACTGTGTGTATTATCTGAAGCTGAGCAAGCTGAGGTTTGAGACGCTGGAGTATTCGGTCACCTGTGATATTGATGCTTCATCTCTGGTATGTCCGCGGTTCATTCTGCAGCCCCTGGTTGAGAACAGCATTCATCATGGCATTTCCCGCACGCGCAGCGCAGGAATTGTGCGTGTGCATGTATACCGCCAGGGGGACCTGGTTTTCATTGATGTAGAGGATAACGGCAAAGGCATTTCTCCGGACAGGCTTGAGGAAATCCGCGATGCCATGGAAAATGGAAACGGTCTGAAGCAGGAGCAGGGCGGCATTGGGCTGTGCAATGTTCATCATCGGCTGCAGATCTACTTTGGCGGAAGGTCCGGTCTTTCCCTGTACAGCACATCCGGCGCGGGCACGCTGTGCAGAATCACAATCGACCGAAGCGATGGGAGCAGAAATCACGTGCCGTCCTGCTCTGCAGGAGAAGCAATTCATAAGGAAAGGGAGGGACGCAAGCTGTGAAGGGGGATTTTCCGCCGCCCCATGGGATGAAAATTATGGTGGTGGATGACGAGGTAAAAATCTGCAACGGCGTTGCCCGCTTCATTAGGAAGCGCTGGCCGGAGGTTGAGGTTTCCATTATCAGCAATGCTATTGATGCCCTTGCTTCCATCCGGCACCAACTGCCCGATCTTCTCATCACCGATCTTCGCATGCCGGAGATGGATGGTCTGGAATTGATGCAGCAGGCCCGGGAGCTTGGCGTGCAGCACAGTATTGTTCTGACAGGATATGATGAATTTGATTTGATGCAGCAGGCCATCCGGCTGCGGGCGCAGGATTATCTGCTTAAACCCGTTGACAAGGAGCAATTGTTCCAGGCTGTAGAAACGGCATGGAAAAACTGCTGCACGGCTGCCGTCAATGCGGCGCGGCTGGCCATGCAATATGGCGTAGAAACAGATACTCCGCTTTGGCATGAGCAGTTGCGGCTACTGTTCATGGGAGAAAAGAGCGCGTATCTGGTTCAGATGACGCAGGATCAGTTCCCTGCAGCTACATTCCTGTCCTGTGCAGCCTGCTGGACGCTGGATTCCGACGAGCCGCCCTGCGGCACTTGGCTGCTGGCCTGTCCGGCCGATTTGCAGCAGCATCTTGTTGGCATTCTGGATGAGCAAAGCATTCCTTGGCGGGAGGTTCGCCAGGAAAGCGCCGGATTGCATACCGCATACAGAGATCTTTGTCAAATACGGGCAGGAGATCAGAACGAGCTTCAGGTTGCCTTTGACTGTTCTCCGAAGCATCCGGAGGCACTGGCAGCGCTTCTCGCGGCACAACTGCGGGACAAATCGGCCCTGTATGCACAATTATGCACAGTGCAGAGGCTTCTGGGAGATTGCCGCCGCAGTTGTGACAGCTGGCGTATTCTGCTGGCACTGCGCCAGTCGAAGTCCCTTGATTGTTCCGCTCTGGCCTCCGCCCTGCTGCAATACAGCAGTCCCGAATCGTCCTTGTCCCCCGCTGTCAGAACTGCGTGCAGCATCGTGGACGAGCATTATGCGCATGAGTGGAAACTGTCAGAGATTGCCGGGCAGGTATATGTATCCCCCAACTATCTCAGCACGATATTCCATCAGGAAACAGGTCTGACCTTCACCAGCTATATCAACAAGGTTCGGATTGAGAAGGTGTGCAACCGTATGGCAGAGGATGAAAGTGCCAGTCTTGTCGAAATCGCATCTGGCGCCGGATTTACAAACTCCAACTATTTTTTCAAGGTTTTCCGTCAGGTCGTCGGCATGACGCCAGGCACCTTCCGCAGCCTGGTTCGAAGAAACTGATGCATCCTGTACCAAATCCATCCTCCGTATAATGGAAGGCACCATCTTCCTGGCACAGTATTTGTCCGGCAAGGAGCATGCCTTGACCGGAACACTCTGCTGCACCATCAAAGGAAGAGGCGCTGCTTATCGCCATAAGCGCGTCCCTGTCCAGCTTTCTTCCCTTGCCGCCAATATCAATATGGCCAGAGAACCTGTCAGTTCTCCGGCCATATTCACAAAGCAATAATCAGCCAAAAAAGCGCACCTGTCAAAGACAGGTACGCGTGTATTATTATGCTCTTACTCCTTAGGATTCTCCTCGACCTTCTTCTTGCGGGGCGCGCGGGGCTTCTTGACGGGAGCCTCGGCGGGCGTTTCAACAGGCGCTGCTTCAACAACCGCCTTGGGCTTGCGGCCACGCTTTTTCGCAGGGGCCTCGGCAGGAACCTCAGCGGGCGCCTCCGCAGGAACCTCGGCAGGAACCTCTTCCTTCACCTTCTTGGCCCGACCTGTACCTTTTCAGAGGGAGGCATTTCGCCCCCGTTATCCTTCCGGGAGAAGGTGTACACCGCGTCCTTGCTCATCAGGAAGGACGTAGAGTGCTCCTTCATGCCGGGGCCGCCCACGCAGGAATTCACGCAGGAGCTCATCTCCAGGATATAGCCGGTGATGTGATGCTCGCGGATATCCTTATACTATTTCCAGATAAGAATGCGCCAAGATGCGCCGCGAATTTTTCATTCTGGCTAACGTGAATGAAACGCAGCGTAGCAGCGCTACGCTAAGTGGAATGAGCGGACGCATGAATGGAAAAGGCGCAAGCAGATGGGGCAGGTGAATCTGGAAATAGTATTAAGCGTCTAGATGCAGCGGTCCAGCCCATCCACCGCCACTGACTTGTACCTGGCGCGCTTCTCTGAGGGAATGGTCTTGAGGATGCCGCCGGGCACGGGATACACACGGCTGATGGTGTGGTGCATTTCCAGCGCGGCGGGATCCTCCGCGCCGCCCGCTGCCACGCCCTCCCGGCGCAGCCATTCCCGCAGCTCGTCATACATCAACACCGCATCAATCACGCCACTCTGCTGGGCCTCATTCTTCTTGGAAATGCACGGGCCGACAAACACCACGCGGATGTCGTCCCCATGGGCCTGGCGCAGCATCCGCGCATGGGCCACCGCAGGCGACGGCACCGGTGCCAGCTGATCCAGCAGATCGGGAAAATACTTTTCCACCAGCAGGTTCACCTTGGGGCAGCAGGTGGTGATGAGGTTGGGCATCTTTCCTTTTTCCGCCAGTGCGGCATATTCCTCGCGACGGCCGTTGCGCCGATAGCGGTTTCCTCGATACCCGCAAAGCCCAGGCGCTTCATGGCGGAGGACAGGGAGGCGAAGGTTGCCCCCTCCGGCAGCGCCGCAATGAAGGACGGCGCAACGGAGGCGTAGACCTTCTCACCCCGGTCGATCATGGAGCAGACCTTCTGCACGTCGCTCTCAATCTGCTTGGCGTTCTGCGGGCAAATGAGGGTACACTTGCCGCACAGCACGCGCTCGTCCTCCCGGATGTGGGCCTGATCGTCGTGGAAGGTGATGGACTTCACATCGCAGTGACGGATGCACTTATAGCAGTTTTTGCAGTTGGCTTCCTTCAGCTGAATGATGCTCATGCTTCTGCCCTCCGCTTATGCGTTGGCGCGGGGGACAATTTCTTCCTGCACCAGGCTGGCCATGCGATCCTGATCCACATGATGGAACTTCACCCCGTCAATGCGCACACAGGGGCCGTCCTTGCACTCGCCCATGCAGAAGCTGGCGGAAAGCTCCACCTTGTCGGCCACGCCGGACTTCTTCAGTTCCTCCTGGAACAGCTGGGTGGTGGCGTAGGCGCCCTTCATGTGGTAGGCGGAACCCACGCAAGCGCGGCGATTCCCACTTATTCTGCCACATAGGGCATAATGCCCAGCTCCTGATGCTTTACGCCTAAGTTCATCTTCCAACTGAGCCATGTGGCGCGAAATGGCAGACTGCGAAATATGCAGCAGGTCCGTAGTCTTGTTCCGAGGGAACTTTTGGGGCAGAGGGTGTATCGCTAATTCCGACGCACGCACTTTGCACAGCTAATCTCCGCCATCCAACGCGCTAACGTCACGCCCCAAGCCATTAGCCTCTGCCGCATATCCATCCGATGAACCGCGCACTCACCGCGTACCTTCATTCATCCCGCAGAAACGCAGGAAAAGCACGGCGTTTCGCCTTCCTTTGTCCTGCACGAATTACCCCTTCCAACGGCGTGAAATTTGACCGCTTCTCAAAATTAGCAGGGAAACAGGCTTCCACCCCAAATCGCCATTAGCAGGAGCGGAAAATCATTAGCAAATTTCTAATCAGCTAATCGGCCGCGTGTGCATTTTCGCACGCTGAACACAAAAAGAATCGCCCATTTCAGCCATGGATTCTCGTCAAATCCATGATTGAAATGGGCGATTTTCTTATCAAATTGGTGATCCCGGCGGGATTCGAACCCACGGCCTGTCGCTTAGGAGTGGCGTTGTCCATCTTCCATTCGTATCCCCTGGTGTGCCGAGAAATGCCGATATAGCACGGATTTTTCCTGTTCCGAATCCCGTCGGGTATCCCTGCTGTACCGTCCTAATTCGGCCTTTTTCGGGGTAGAAATTAGCTGAAAATTAGCTGGAGCTAATTTTGAGAACAGGCCCTTATCCGAGCAGTTCCCTGGAAGGGAAACGCTATTCTTGGATAACAAGGACAATTAGCGTCTGCCCTTCTTATTTTGACTGCTTGCTTTTCATATAGCACAGGATAGAAGCCAATTTTTCTGTCATTAAAGGCTTCAGGTTGACAATCTAAGCAAAATCGAATATACTATAGTCAAGATGCTGAGTGGTCTTCTCGGTGCCTGTTTACAGGCGCTTCTCTGCCGGTATCTTGCCAGAATGTCTCCGTGATGGTGTCTGCTTGCAGATGCTTGAATCACGGGGTCTTTTTTTGACTGTATCGAAGAAAGTCATAAATCCGAATCATTCGATGCAGATTACTGCGATTTTGAGCATCAAGAGAACTTAGAATGTTACGGTTTTCATTGAATATTTCCTCAATAATTCGCTGATAATCATCTACATTGATGCTCTCTTCTGGTAGGAAGCCGAGGAGACGAATAGCCTTAAAAAAATTTCCTTTCTCTAAGTTCCATATTTCCAAGGCACTTCTTCCATTCGCTGCGGCACGATTTTTCTGAACTGTTGAGTCGCTAACAATTTCCTCATATGAATGAGGCGCTTTGCTTTCAGCAAGGTTGCTGTTTTTTTCGGCTTTTGCAATGTAGAACCAAACAGGTAGCTTCCATGAGTTTTGCTTTGCAAGCTCTGGGTAAACATATTCTAGCAGATCATCGCAGGAATACGGAGAATCATGTAGTATAATGTTGCGATACCAGTGTTCCGAATTCACGGCGCGTGCCAAGCCATATACACCTGTGGATGCTAAGCCAATAGTTAAAGCTAAAGCATTCTCATCAATACGGCCATCCTCCAATGGGGCCACATGAAGAGTCGGTCCAGGTTCCCTAGTCAATGCAAAGGTATACAATTCATCTTTGAAGCGACGCAATACTTTTACTGGTAAGGCAGCCTTTTTGGTCGCCAGAGCATCAAACAACGGACTGAAATCTGCAAGGGTAATCTTTGTCATCTCAATGACCTTGTTTTGAAGCGTCATTGAATGGGAGGAAACCTCCGGCTCAACCATCGAAGCCTTATAGTCAACAAATACGAAGCGCCTTTGCAAGGTCTCTACTTTTGATGGCGGCAGGCACTCAACAACATCTGATAAAATCGCTTGTATATCTGGATCGGATATGGAATATCCTATAAAAATGATGGGATATTCCATAAAGATTGTCATCAGCTTTGCAGCCAGATATTTTCCCTTATTGCGGAAAAGACGATAATCATCACTATTAATTATAATTGACGAAGGATTTTCCACAGATCCATGGATTTTATAGATTTCAGCAATTCCCTGAAGTTGTGAAAATACAAGTTCATCCTGACCAACAAAAGATTTATATCCGTCAAAAGAAGATTCGAAGAAACGGTCGTAATTCGTAGTAATGACACCGGAGAGATTGTTTTGAGAAATCTTTTTCAGTTTTTTAACCTCGATTTCATACTGCGGGTCAATCGTCGATAATGAAAGAATATATGCGCCGATTTCTGCCTTGAACGGGGAAGTACCACGGGCAACTTCATTCATCACGTCTACACTATCAGAACGAACCCCTGCTTTGTTATCAAACCATGCCTCGTTAAAGTCCTTTTCAATCAGGCTTGCTACTATAGGCAGCTTATCTGAAGGATTGACAGTGCCAGAAACCTTGCTTTCATAAGACTGATATGCAAATTCATCATTTTTAACGAGATTGGCAAAATGCCGCAGTAAACCTATCCAATCGGGAAGTCGATAGTACCTACGAGTGATTCCTGAACCTGCGAATAAGAATGGAGTTGTGTTAAAGCGTGCAACGACCTCTTGGATAGTCATTGAATAATTACCTTCCTTCTGCGTTTGGAATCGCCTGTTTTTCAGCATACCCTTAAAAATTTCATAATTATGTCCCACGTCGTTAGCCAAGCTAATATCTCTATATGTCAGAAGAATTCTTCCCGTAGAAGATCATCTGCACTCATATCAGAAAGCCCCTCGTCCACCAAGCTATCAATATATTCGTCCATAGAATCCGTTACGGTCTTATCCCACGAGCCGCTTGATTTTAGTTTCTCTGCAAGCTTTGAAGTTGAAATTCTTGTTCCAAATGTGTCATTAAATACATGTTCAAGATTGATGATTGACATTTTTCCATGAATTGACGCAAGCCACTCACAAATTTTGCTAATGTTTAGTGCCGCACTCTCAAGAGAGAGGATAATACCGCCTGCAACAGAAAGTGATGCGACAGCAGCTTGCTGCCTCATAATACATGTCAGCATCCAATCGTTCCCTTGAAGTTTTTGCACTGCTGGTAAATCTGATATTTCAGTCCAAAGACTTCGACCATTAAAGAATGGTGTATCATAGAAAATAGACATTATCGACTGCAGTTCTCTAATCTCTTCAATGGTCAAATTATAGACTGCTTGAACTTTTTCAATCGACATAAAAACCTTGGGTGCTGTTTCAATATACTCCAATGCTTTTTTCTTTTTGTCAAGAGCAGCAGCAAACATTCCGAGGTTAATCATTCGCCTATCTAGAGTTGTAAGATCGACAACATCTTTCGAGAAAACTGTTTCTTCAAAAAAATTTAACGTAGTGCCATAAGCGGAACAATATACATATGAGGAGTTAAGGGTGTAGCCAATCCGTCTAAAGGCAGCTGCATTGATAGCATCATTGGACGTATATTTACATATTCTGTTAAATAGCTCCTCGATATCGTCAATGAACCATAAAGCTTTTTCTCTTAATGCCATTATTACTTGCTGGACATCTCTTTCATCAATCACTGGGACATTTATACTGTACTGTCCGTCGGTATAATAGGCGCTAAGCGCGTTTGAAATGGTGGTGTTACCTTGAGCACTTCCTTGCCTAACACCAAATCTTTCTTCATAAGCCTCATAGTAATCCAAATATGACACAGGAGAAATCTCTTTAAGAAGTCGGATTGCTTGCTCAGATTCAGAAGCTTCTCCAAGCACAATAATAGGGACTCTTCTACATCGAATCGATAACTGCTTTTCGCGCCGCATATCAAGTGAAGACTTAATCAAATAAAACAATTCATAGCCATCGCGCACATCAAATTCTTCCATTTCATCTTGGTAATCACGAAAAATTAATTCTGATGAAATAACAGTATTCTTATATTTTGTAAAATCAATGATTTCTAATACTGATTTGGGGTCTGCTCCGCAGAATCTAACCTTATTTTCCTGATTAAAAACTATTCCTCTCGTGTTTCTTAAATGATTTATAACCGTTCGAGTGTTGAGTTTCAGTCGTTCAACCGGATAACTATGTTCTTTTACATATTTATAGTATTCTTTAAGAAACTCATCAATTGTAAGAGACGTGCCTGTATTACTAATTAGTACGCGCATTACCATTTCTGTTTTTGATACAGACTCTTTATCATCACCGGCTTGCTTTTCGTGTAAGAACACCTCAAGTTGTGATTTCCATACTCCGTTATATTCAGAAAGCGTCTCACTTGTAAGCGATATTTTCCCTCGTTGATAACGAATGGAAATATACTCATATCCTTCTTCAGTAATCTCAGGGAAAATTCTGCAAAATTCAGCTTTTGCCAGATGAAAATACTGATACGGCTCACTGAAATAATCTTCAAAAAGCGATTGAAATTTATTAACAAGCTTCACTGTAAGCTGTCGCACACGTTCACGAGTCAGCTCAAATAAATCTCCAATATCCTGAAGCGTTTCTCCTTCCAATCGGAATTGCAATATTTGAGTTGCTCGTTCATTTGGATCGCAGTATTTTTCAAAAGCATCAAGAAATGTCTCCCGTGCAATCATAATCATATTATGGAAACGCATTAAAATGCCTGCTGCAAGCGCTTCATCAATCAGGATCGACGGAGTAAATTCAAGGGTGAGCTTGCTTACTTTCAATTGTAATTCATGCTCGGAAATTATGCTCTCTGGAATGATTGCCTTCCAAAACTTTCTGAACTTATTTTGTATTTCTGGCAGATGAAGTACCTCTTTTACGACTTCCGTCGGGCCAATGTTTCGGATTTGTTCGATTGCCCTTTCTGCAAATAGGATAGCATATAACTTTTTCCAATATAGGTGCATTATTGGTTCAATTTCAGCTACAGCTAATTGAATCCGAGCCTTAATTTCCGGGTCAATTTCGTTCTGAAAAAAGTTATCTTCAAATGTAATATTATCTTGAATCCAGGCCAAAACAGAGTTTTTAATTTCGTTAATTGACTTTTCTCCAGTTCCCTTCAGTTGAGAAAAATCCACTTCTGACATTTGCGCAACCTTATCAATTGTTAAGCATCCACTTTGATAAAGTGCATGAAATGGTCTTGGCGAGAGACCGAGTTCTTCTATCGGATGCGTAGACATCTCCAACAGCTGTTCCTCTGTGAACGTGGAAGTAGTGTGAGTATTCCGCGCGAGATTGCGCAGCACGACCGCTCAAATTGAGCATCCATTCCGGCGGAATTGAGCACGCTTGCCGCCGTCGTTGAGCACTGCGGTAAAATGTAGATATGCATCGCATTTTGCGGTGTAAATATCTACAAGGAGGTCACCTGTATGACCAATTACCGTGAGATTCTCAGACTCCATAGTCTGGGACTCAACAAGACCGAGATCGCGTCAAGCTGCCAGTGCGCTCGGAACACTGTGGCAGCAACCCTGCAACGGGCAGCAAACTGCGGCCTGCAATGGCCACTGCCGGAGGAAATGTCGGATAAGCAGCTCTCAGAGCGTCTGTTTCCGACCAGCCCCTCGAAGCCTGTCTACAAGATGCCGGACTACGCCTATGTCCACAAGGAACTCCAGCGCAGCGGTATCACCCTGAATCTGCTGTGGCTGGAATACTGCGACCAGTGTCGGGCGGCGGGTGAGATTCCATACCAGTCCACCCAGTTCAACAAGTACTATGCGGACTATCTGACAAAGGTAAACGCCACCATGCACCTGAACCACAAGCCCGGCGAGGTTATGCAGGTGGACTGGGCCGGCGATACTGCCGCTGTTATTGACACAGACACCGGTGAAATTATCCCGGCCTATGTGTTCGTGGCAACCCTGCCCTACAGTGGCTACAGCTACGTAGAAGCCTTTTTCTCCATGAACCAGGACTCATGGACCACTGCCCATGTGAATGCCTACAAATACTTTGGCGGCGTTACACGGATCATCCAGTGCGACAATCTGAAAACCGGCGTGCAAAAGCATGGGAAGGATGAGGTTGTTCTCAATAAATCGTACCAGGAGCTGGCAGAGCATTATGGCACGGCAATTCTGCCTGCCAGAGTCCGCGCTCCCAAGGATAAAGCTGCTGTTGAGGGTACTGTCGGTATCATCTCTACCTTCATACTGGCCGCTCTGCGGAACCGCCAGTTTTTGTCTCTATTGGAACTGAACGAGGCGATTTGGGACCGTCTGGAGGCGTTCAACCATAAACCTTTCCAGAAGCGGGAAGGCAGCCGGGCCAGCAGCTTTGCAGAAGAGAGGCCCTTCCTGCGCCCTCTGCCGCCCAGACCTTTTGAATTGGCCATCTGGAAAGTGGCAACGGTGGGACCAAATTACCACATTTCCGTGGAGCGCATGAACTATTCTGTTCCCTTTGAGTACATCAAGCAGAAAGTAGATGTCCGGCTCACCAGATCCACGGTAGAGGTTTTCTACGGTGGAAACCGAATCTGTTCCCATCCCAGGCTGTACGGACGGTTTAACCAATACAGCACGATCCAGGCGCATATGC
>OGYO01001103.1_pt1 | contig 14735 bp, 11 predicted proteins | sample 1576561 | NCBI WGS metagenome assembly OGYO01 (sample SAMEA3541507, study PRJEB24748) | human gut metagenome | biome: human gut; feature: human-associated habitat; material: faeces | place: China | collected 2012 | reverse complement strand
TCACCATAAGGCCCATCTTTTTCAGCTCGCTCAGAATATATCTAAAATCCGGCCTTATCAGCGGCTCCCCGCCCGTGAGCAGCAGAAAAAGCATACCCTCGCTGCGCGCCGTTTCCGCAATGCTCAGCCATTCGTCCGCGCTCAGCTCCGCGCCGCGCCGCTTCTGCTCCGCCTCGCGCAGGTGAACATAGCACATTTTGCAGTTGAAATTACACCGCGGCGTAAGCTCAAAATTGCCCGCAAGCGGCGTTCCCGCCCGGCAGGCCTTTGCATGAAGATATGATGATAGGCGCGGTTCTGCGCTGTTATTTTCCATTTTATCCCCCAAACAATTCGTTTTGCAGCAGCCGCACCGCCTCTTCGTCAGCGCGGCAGCTAAGCCGATATACATCCGCACGCTGCACCAGCCCAGCTACCAAATCCGTCATATGTATTGCCGACTCCGCATCCCATTGATAATATGAGCATTGGCTCAGCACAGCGGCAAAGGCCTCCTTTGCCCCGGCGCGGCGCAGCGTATTTTCATCAGCCTTATCAAGCAGCACTATCGCCCGAATGGGCGCGGAGGCGTTTTTGCATATGCCCGACGTGCCGGAATAGAACACGCCGTTTGCGGTAAGGTCATCCGTGCGGATGAGCGTCCTGTCCCCGTTTATAATATCCGCGCCGGCATACTGCTGCCACAGCGCGGCTTGCGTGCTTTTGCCTATGCCGCTGGAGCCGCTGAAAAGCACGGCTTTACCGTTTGGCGGCAGCACATAGGACGAATGCAGCACAAGCTGGCCATAGCCCGCCAGAATATCGAACATATCGGCGGATTCAAGTATAGCCTGTGAATACATTGTGCTGCGGTAGCCTTCGCCGAACACAAGGCGCGTTTGCCCCTGCGTGCGCACGGCATACGAAAACTGCGCCGCACCGTATACCCTGAGCGTATGCAGCGCATCCCCTTCGCGCCAGCGGCTTACAGGGCCGCTTTTCACGGCATGCCCGGGCACGGGCGGCGGGGTTGGGCTGTATTCAACGGATATTACATGATTCGTTTCCGCGCCGTCCTCCGCATGGAAGCGGGCGCTGGCCTTGGATACCGTCCATGCGTCCTGCCCGCGCACTTCAAGCGTTACCCCGCCGAAGGTGAAGCGTTCAGTGTTCATATGTGGCGAACATCAGCTTGCTGTATTCGGTTGAGTAGTGTCCGGCGTAGCAGGTTGTGCTTTGCCCTGCGGCAAGGCCGTTCATGCTCACGCGGTAAGTTATGCCGCCAAGGTACAGCTCGCCATACGCCACCTTATAGTATACATAAACCTGCCCCATGTCCTTATCGGAAATGTTCTTTACGGTTATTGCCGTATCCTGCGTGGTTATCTCCAGCGCGTCAGCATTCATGCCCGGTTCGGCGTCAAACGCGGCATACATGGTTACCAAGGCCGTGTAGCCATCCGTGCTTTCGGGCATTGGCCGGCGGGTAAGCTCAAGGAGCTGAACCTCCGCATCGGGCGGTAGGGTGGTTACGTCAAACTCATATGCCGTTTCGCCTATGGTAACGGTCAAATGCGCATACTGCACCGTTTTTTCCGCATTGTTGCGCACCGTTACGGCGCATACGTCGGACACGGTTTCGTCCGTGCCGTCCTCAACAAACAGCCCCGCGTATTTGCTTATGCCCTTTATTTCCAGCCCGTATTCGGCGGTATTGCCGCTGCTGCCGCCGTTTTGCGCAGCGTTATCGTTTTGCATATCGCCGCCGCTGCTTGCTGCGGGCGTGGTTTCGGGCGGAATCTCCACCGCGTCGCTCAGGTCGTCCCCGCCGCCCGTGCAGCCCGCAAGCATAAGCGCCGCCAGCGCAAGCGCAAGCAGTATAATTGCAGTTTTTTTCATGGCATACTCCTTTCCGTCAAAAAGCGCCCCGCCCTATGCGGGCAGGGCACTTGTACTCGTGTCTGGTTAGTTAGGAACCAAATACAGCGTTTTCGCTGTTGGGAATATCGTAACAATACTTACCCTTACCATCATCAGTTGTCTGACAGTTCGCATTACCTTCTAGGAATATAACCTCAACTCCATCAAAGTAAGCGCAAGATGTTTCTTTTGACAGCAATTTTGTTACAGCCGTACATGTTGCTATACTGGTACTCAGCTCAAAGTTCTCGAAGTACAATTCGGGCTTAACATATTGTTTTTTCATGTTTTTCACCCCTTTCCTTAAAACCAGCCTTTGAACCAATCCCACATATCGCGCAAGCTGTTGGGACGGGTCTTAACGGTAAGCCGCGCGGTGATGGCTTCGCTCTCGGTGCCTTCCGTATTGATGGCGGTCACGCTGAAGTCAGCGGATTCCTGAGCCACCATGCTGTAAGTGAACTCCCTGTACGTTATGCGCTTCGCGCGGCGGCCGAAGCCCACGCGCTCGGTACGGGTGCGGTAGCTCCTTATGGTCTGGCCGTCCACGGTAATGGCTTCCACGTCCTCGGAGGTCTTAACGGTAAGCGTAGCCTTCCTGCCCTGCATAACGTTCCTGCTCCAGCTTGCCTCGAACCTGTCCGGCTCAAAGGTCTTTTCAGGCTCCGGCTCGGGTTCGGGCTCAACAGGTGTAATAGCACTATTCACCATGCTGATAGCTACGGCAACATCCTCAGCACTCATCACAAGGTCAACCGTGTCAGTTTTTGCACTGCTTGTTCCCATGGTGCATTTGATATTGGTTATAGACAGTACCGCTTCACCAGTGTTAGTTATGGTTACAACACCGCCATTACTTGCATAATCCTTTATACTGTAATACATGTCAGTAGCGGTTCCAATAGTAGCTTCTGTACCATTGTTTATCTTGTACTTTACAGCGCTATTCCCAGTACTCTTTATACCTATCTGTATATCAGCATATTTGGCAGCATCAGCTATCGTAAATGCTATCGCCTGATTGTTTGCAAGATATACTTCATGGTTAGGACCGAAGTTCTTATAGTCTGTCGCAATCGCCGCGCTGCCATTGCCGTCTATAAATACCACACCGTTGTTCGTATTGTTTTCAGCTACACTGCTTGCACTAAGCAACATATCACGAACTTCCACAAACACAGGTTTTGCTTCTCCATCAGGCGCATACGTATCGCTATTATTCGCACCCATCGGATCATATACGCGCACAGCATCGAGCCAGAAGCTGTATTGCTTCTTATCTGCTACATCTTGGAAAGCAGAGTATGCAACCTTTATGACAACAGTGTATGTGCCATAGTCCAGGTCTTTTATCTTGATTACAGGTATTTGATAAAGGGCGTTGTTTCCCGCATCCGTTTTAACAACCCATTTACCATCAACATAATCATATCCGTAATAGTTGTTGACAACATACTTCTTTGGCGTGCCTTCTGCTTTATCGCCCGGATATACACTTACATATATCGCACCCGACGTATTATCCGTCAAGCTGATGATATCGAACCCGGTGCCCTTGAAGGTAAACTGCGCCGTCGGCCAGACTACGCCATCATTTGCCATGTCGCTGGTCACGGTCACCTTGCGCGCGCTGCCCATGGAGAACATGGTGCAGTTGTCGTAGGCAGGGTCGTAGCCGTATGGGTTGTGATCAGCCTGACCAAGCGCTTCGAGGGCTTGGTTGGTATAACTATTTTTCTGCTGCTGTTCGTCAAGCTTGCCGCCGTCGTTTTTAACTATTGTCCACGTTGCGCCCGCTGCCGTGCCGCTGCCGTCGGTAAACTTCGCAAAGCTGTCCTCGTAGTAGACGCTCGTTGCGGGGATGATGTTAGCGGTGAACAACTGCGGTTTGTCGTTATCACCTCTTTGATTAAACTTTACATACAGCGGTATGGTTATGTTCTTTCAAGCGGCTTATCCAGTGTGTACAGGACGTACTTACCCTCCGTGCTTCCCGTAATAACCTTGGCCGTGCCATACAGTCCTTTGTTTTCGTGTACTATCTGTTCTTTCCAAAGAGACACTGTATCTATGGCTGCATCATCCGTTACGCCAAAGTCGCTAAACTTAATCTTCAGCGGCAGGCCGAAATCGATAACATACGTGTGCTCGCGTGTGAACGTATAGTATATCCATACATTCTTATCATCTTTTCTAAAGTCAACAATTTCGTACTTGGAATAGCGATACTGCGGTTCAAGACCCTGCAGCGTGGCAAGTTCCGAGGATACGGTTATCGTTTCGTTGTTGCTGTTTGTCACCTTTCCGTAAAGCAGCGGCCCGCCAACATTAGGATCCTGGTTGGGATCAAGAGCTATTTCGGAATTAAAGGTTGTGCCTCGGTTAACGGCTATGTTGTATTCATAGAACGCCGTTTTGCTGCCTTGTATTGCGTAATGCACCGTCAAGCTATCAGGGGTTTGCTTGGCGCGCAGATAATACGTTACCAGCAAGCCTTGCTTCTGATATATCTTAACGGATTTGAGGAACGGCTCGCCACCGTATTCCACATTGGGCATTTTGTACAGCTCGGCACTGTTGGCATCGGCCTCAGTCTTGGCCCACGCTATTTTTTCCGTGCCTTTATATTCATATTTATTATAATCGCTGATTGACGATGAAGGTTCATTCGCGCTCGGAGTGAGGGTTATCATGTAAACCTCATATTCCGCGGTTTCTACACCGGCAATACCATAAACAGTACGATAAATAGCCCCGTTATCAGTACCGTAGTAAGTTACATTGTCGATAGGCGCAATGTCGAACCCAATTGTCTTACCCGTTACGGGGAAACTATTCGGTATTCTATTCGCAGTACCGTCGTATTTTACCGCGAAATCAAGCAGACATTGATTCGCAGCATATTTTATCGGGCCCCAGTCAACTATTTCCGTAGTAACCTCGCTTGTAACCGTGGTCACCTGGCGATACCATACGCATACCTGATTTTTACCGGAATCGTCTTTACCTGCGCCAACTTCACCTACTTCAGTCCACTCTCCGGTTTTAGCAGAACAATACTCCCATTTATTATCCCAATAGCGAATATACTCAAATTCCGTTCCCTTATTTGAGCTATTCGTCCAGCCATCGGTGCTTTGGCGTTCGGCAGAAGCATTATAGCTGCATTTCCATATATCTACATTGTATTCTTCAGGCGTGTTGCTGCCACGATACCCATATGATTTACCTTTATTTGGTATAAGCTCACTTAATTTGGCACCTTGCTCGCTATGTATGCTGCCTTCCGTGGCCTTCAATTCATATATCGCGCGGAAAGTCTCCCATCCATTATTCGTATGCTCTGTATCCAGACCATAGGTAAACCCTTCACGAGTTACTTTGTTGTAAGAGGTTCCCCATCCGTCCGGCACAACGCCCGTGTTTGTTATCCACAGGTTGATGGGCAGTACCTGCTCCGCCAACGTCGCATCCACAACCTTAATCGTATAGATTTTGCCATCTATCTCGATAGTGGTTTCGCCGGCGGCTATACCTTTGATAGTTATGGTGGTTTTATCGCCGGTCTGCCTTATTTCATGAATCTGCCACTGGCTGCCATCATCTGTAGGTGCAGCAGTGTCTTCCCATCCGCCTGCCGTTTTACTGTTGCCAAGATTGTTCAGATAGTAACTGTCCTGAGATATATTCCAGTACTTGCCTGTCTCATTGTATGACAAACTCAGTATTGCAGAGCTGCTACCAACCGAAGCCGTGTTGTTACCTATAGTCAGGAATTTACTACCTGCATTATAGTCTACAGTATATCCGCCATTTACGCTCTTAATTTTCCACCAATTACCGTTATCAGTAGTTACGCTTCCGTTGAGCTTCAAGCCTTTATAATAATAATTATAATAATCGTACCACGTTGATTCTTGATTGGTAAGAGTATTATTATAGCGGGTATTATAAATCAGGTACTTATTACCCTCTTTCAGGTCGTTGGTAGACGTAATTTCTGCAGTGGTAGTCTCTCCGGCAGTAGTAGTTATACCGTTCTCTGCCACTGCAGCGATGTCAGCGTTTACAGGGCTACCAATTTTATCGCTGGTCACTACGCCGTTAACAGTTATAACTCCGGTGCTCCCTGCCACGATTTCTATCGTTCCGCCAACCTCTGTCGTTGCGGCCTTCTCATATATGCCCATTACGGAGAAGTGCGGCGCGGTAAACACATACCAGCCATCGTCGGTCGCCGTGCCGTCGACGATATCATTAGCAGTACCATCCTCAACGATGAACGCGATAACCTTGCTGCTATCCCATCCTTCGGGTATCTTTATGCGAACCTCGGCTTCGCCGGTATACTTATTATTGTCTGCGGTCGAAGGGGTCACATTATAGGCCTTTATTCTGCCGTCAACAGCCTTAATACCGGCTATTTCTTCCGTATACTCGGTCGCAGTCAGCGCCGCAAGGTTGGGGCCGGTTACGCGAACGGTGTCGTTATCGGCGGTAGTAGCATTGCCGTTACCATTGCCTACGGTGGTGTTGTTGGTGGGAACATTTATTGTTCCATCAGCCTTAAACCCGCCCTCAACAAGCACATCAGAAGCGGAATAGATGTCGCTATTCTGCATGCGCGCGCCAATAACGCGCAGTATCATGCGAATCTGCTGCGCAATTTGGGTTTCATCGTTTTTGCCGGGGGTGTTGCACCATATGCAGAACATGGAGCCGACAGGGTTTATATTGCTACTTACTTTCTTATACAAGAATGTGTTGTTATTAAACTTCTTTGCATGGGTTATCCAAGTATCTTCTGCGTAGTCTCCAACGAAGGTATACCCTTCACCATTAAAAATTGAATGATTCAGATTCCAAGCTTCATTGGTAGAAACATAATAGAAGTCGTGGCTGGTATTTATCAGCGAATATCCGCTTACGTTTGCTGAATTCCAGCAGCAAACCTGTGTACCAGCAGTAAAGCTGTTTCTATTATTGCTGCTTGTAAGTGCATCGTTAAATACGCGCGGTGTCATTCCTGCGTAAATAACATTGTCAATAAGCCTGTTTGCATATGTGAAAAATTCGGATGTAAAGCTTGTATTTCCACTGGCATCATGGTATTCGTCCATGGCAAGATGAAAAAAAACTACATCTTTTTCTTTGAAATACTTAATATACTTTTCAACAAGTTTTCCCGTGAAATCAACCGCTTTATCTATTCTTAAATTCATGCAGCCGCTGCTTACGATAAGGTCGTTATACTCCCCTATTTCTAATTTACTCATTGCATGTAGCAGAGCATTCATATGCCCCGGGGTATTAAGCATCGGAACGATTTCTATACTCTTTGTTTTGGCATAGGCTATAATGGCATCCATTTCCGGTTCGGTCAGCGCATTTGTGGTAGGATTATACTCTATCCATTCACTGTCCTTTTTGCCATTATCGCCATATGTATTGTATTGCTTATTTCCGTATTCAAGAGCGCTCTTAACAGCTTCGCTTGAATATGTGTCAACAGACATATCATCCAGATAAAACCTGAATCCGCCATTGCCAAAAGCAAGCTGAAGCTGATTATAATCAGCCGCGGCCATTTCGTTGATAAGCGCAATTATCCAATCTTTTGAAAAATACTCTCTGCCGCAATCAAGATGAACTATGCGGTAATAGTCATCTCCGCTCGTATCGCGCGCGGCAACATTCGCCTGCACGGGCATCACGTTCGCCGGCATAATCCCCTCATCCGTGGGCTCGGCAGTGGGTTCGCCCTGCGTGGGCTCTACCGTGGCCGCGGGGTTCTCGGGCGTAGGCTCGGGAACTTCGGTGACTTCGGGAGTCTCCGTCTCGGTCGGCGTGGTGGGTTCAGCCGATTCCGTCGGTTGCACTGCTTCCGTAGGCGCGGGCGTAGAATCCGCATTGCCTTCCCCCTCCGCCAGCACTGACGCGGGCAGCAGACCTGCCACCATTATCAGCGCAAGCAGCACGGAAAACAGCTTCTTGAACACTTGATTTCTCATATGTTTCCTTCCTCCTAAAAAATGTCGGTCCGTACCGCATAATTTTAGTATTATACGGAATATATTGTATCCCTTAACGAAAGAAAAAGCAAGAGAGGAAACGAAAAACGGTGAATTTTTTGTTAAAAAAGAGCCGCCCGCGCACGGGAGACTCTTTGCATATAAAAAACAGCTTTACGCGGGCAGCGAAACGGTTACTGTCGTGCCGCCGTTCGGGACGGATTCAAGCCTTATGCTGCCGTGGTGATACATTACCGCGTGCTTGACTATGGATAAGCCAAGCCCCGTGCCGCCGCTCTCCTTGGAGTGGGACTTATCCGCGCGGTAGAACCGTTCAAACACGCGGGCCTGATGCTCTTCGGGTATGCCGATGCCGGTATCCGCCACGGTAACGGTTGCAAGGCCGTCCTTTTCGCCCACGGTTATGCTTACACTGCCGCCCGCGCGGTTGTACTTAACGGCGTTGTCGCACAGGTTGTAAATAATTTCATATAATAGCCGCCTTACGCCGGTTATGCAGACGCTTTCACCCCGCACCTCAACGCCTATGTGCCTTTCGTCCGCCTCCGTGCGCAGGTCGCTTGCTGCCTCCGCCGCAACCGCCTTCAGGTCAACGCGCTCCATGGGCATGTCGCAGCCTTCGTCAAGCTGGCTCAGCCTTATTATGTCGCCTATCAGCGTAACGAGGCGCTGCGCCTCCTGCCGAATGTGGCCCACAAAGCGGGGCATATCCTTCGCCTTCACCATGCCGTTTTCTATCAGCTCCGCGCTGCCTATAATGCCCTGCAGCGGGGTTTTCAGCTCGTGCGAAACGTTTGCCGTGAACTCGCGGCGCATGGCGTCCGCATTCTGCTTTTCGGTTATGTCAAAGCTGAGTATCACCGCGCCTATGGTCTTTCCTTCGGATTCTATGCGGCTCACGTCAAGCTGATATACCTTGCCGCCGCGGTCGATGGTCGTCTCGCCGTGGCCGCCGTCGTATGCGGCGCGTATGGCCTCGCTCAGCTTGGGGTTCCTGTCCACCGTAACAAAATCGTGGCCCGCGCAGTTTTCTTCCGCGTTGAATAGCTGCCTTGCCGCAGGGTTCATGCTTATTATGTTCCCCTTTTCATCCAGCAGCACAAGCCCTTCGTTCATGCTGCGGGTTATGGCGTTGAACTCGTCCTTCTTCTTGTCCAGCGCGCGCATCTGCGCGTCTATCTGCGTATGCTGCCGGTTTATGCGGCTCAGCAGCGGGGCTATCTCCTCGTATGCGTCGTTGTCCAGCGGATGGTCAAGGTCCAGCGCGTTCAGCGGCGCAACTATTCTCTGCGCCAGCCTGTTCGCCATAACTATCGCCAGTACAAGCGCCGCCAGCACTATTATTACCACAGGCCTCAGCATGCCCAGCGCCAGCGTGGCGATTGTCGCCCGGCTTACGGATATTCTTATTACGCTGCCGTCGTCAAGCCGCTTTGCGTAGTACATCGTCTTTTGCATAAGCGTTGCCGAATAGCGCGTGCTTTGGCCCTCGCCGTCCGCCATAGCCTGCTGTACCTCTTCGCGCTCGGCGTGGTTGTCCAGCGCGCCTGCATTGCTGCCGCTGTCGTATTTCACCGTGCCGTCGGGCGCTATCCATGTCAGCCTGTATCTTTCGCTCTTCACGCGGGCAAGGTATTCCTCCCCGCCCTGCTCAACGCCCGCCGCCGCAAGGCTCAGCTGATCCTTCAGCTCGCTTTCCTGCAGGCTTGCGAAGTATTCGTATAAGCAGTCCATTATTATCAGCAGGCTTGAGAGCAGTATTATGCCCGCAACAAGCATTATAGCCCTGAATATTCTTTTCGTCATTGCCCTTCCTCCATCCGGTAGCCAACGTTTCTTACGGTTTTGATGCTTTCGCCGCATTTGCCAAGCTTTTGGCGCAGCGTGCGTATATGCATATCTATGGTGCGTGTTTCGCCCATGTAGTCCGTTCCCCAAACCCGTTCCATAAGCTGCTCCCTTGTGAACGCCGTGCCTATATGAGAAAGGAACAGCTTCAGCAGCTCATATTCCTTGTATGTCAGCGTTATTCGCTCCCCGTCTGCGCTCACGGTATGCTCAAGTGTGTTCATGCTTATGCCGCAGGCGTTGAGCGTGCTTTTTTCATCCTCCGCGCCGCATCGCCTAAGCACGGCCTTCACGCAGGATATAAGCTCCATCACGCCGAAGGGCTTTGTCAAATAATAATCCGCGCCAAGGTCAAGCCCCTGTATCCTGTCGTATTCGCTGCCCTTGGCCGTGGCCATGACTATGGGTATCTGTTTCAGCGCGGCGTTCGCGCGGATGCGCCTGAGCAGCTCTATTCCGTCAATGCCCGGCAGCATAACGTCCAGCACTATAAGCTGCGGCTTTTCCTTTTCGCCGGTTATCGCGGCATAGAAGCTGCTGCCGTCCTCAAAGCCCCTTGCCGCAAAGCCGGCTGAGTTCAGCGCGTATACCTCTATGTCCCGAATGCTTGCGTCGTCCTCCACGCACCATATCATGCACTTTAGTCCTCCTTATGCACTCCCGTTACGGAGAATATGACCCATTCGGCAATGTTCACCGCATGGTCGGCAATGCGCTCAAAATACTTGGCTATCATCAATAAATCCAGCGCATATTCGCCGTCCGTCGGGTCGGCCGCTATTCTTTCGATGAGCTGATGCTTCACCCTGTCGAAATATGCGTCAACAACATCGTCCGCGGCAATGACCTTCTCCGCCATTATTGTATCATGTTTTACATATGCGTCCACACTATCCGTGACCATTTTTATAGCCGCGTTCGCCATTTCGCGCATAAGCTGCTCGTTGGCGGCGCTCCTGTCGCTAAGATAGGTTATTATCTCCGCAATATCCTCCGCCTGGTCGCCTATGCGCTCCATATCGGTTATCATCTTAAGCGCGGCGGATATCTGCCTTAAATCGCGCGCCACGGGCTGCTGCTGGAGCAAAAGCTTCAGGCACATGGATTCTATGCTGCGCTCCTTCTGGTCTATCGCCACGTCAAGCCCGGCAACCTTTTTCGCAAGCGCCTTGTCGCCTTCCATAAGCGCCTTCAGCGCCATGCCTATGGATTCTTCGCACATTGCGCCCATCTCTATCAGTTCCCTGTTCAGCTCCGCAAGCTGATTGTCAAACCGGCTTCTCATTATCCGAACCTCCCTGTAATGTAATCCTCTGTGCGCATATCCGTGGGCTGGGAGAACATCTCCTCCGTCTTGCCGTATTCAACAAGCTCGCCCAGCAGGAAAAACGCCGTGTTGTCCGATATTCTTACGGCCTGCTGCATATTGTGTGTAACAATGACTATGGTGTATTGCTCCTTAAGCTGCATGGCCAGTTCTTCTATTTTTGATGTTGATATGGGGTCCAGCGCGCTTGTGGGCTCGTCCATCAGCAGCACGTCCGGCTCCACCGCCAGCGCACGCGCTATGCAAAGGCGCTGCTGCTGCCCGCCGGAAAGACCAAGCGCATTCTTTCTCAACCTGTTCTTTACCTCGTCCCATATTGCCGCGCCGCGCAGGGACTTTTCAACAATGTCGTCCAGCTTGGCCCTGTTCCTTATGCCGTGGGTGCGCGGGCCGTAGGCAATGTTGTCATATATGCTCATGGGGAACGGATTCGGCTTCTGGAACACCATGCCTATCTGCCGTCTCAGCTCGCTCACGTCAACGCCCGGCGCAAATATGTCCTCCCCCTTGTATTCAACGCTGCCCGTTATCTTAACGTCCGGTATCAGATCGTTCATGCGGTCAAGTGTTTTAAGGAACGTAGACTTGCCGCAGCCGGACGGGCCTATCAGCGCCGTTATGCTGTTTTTAGGTATATCTATGTTTATATTTTTCAGCGCCTGATGGTTGCCATACCACAGGCAAAGCTCTTTCACGCTCAAAATGCTCTTTTCATTGGCTTCCATATTCTCTCTCCCTTCCATGCGCTTAGTATCTATATCCGCCTTTTGTTCTTAAAGCTTCTTGCAACCGCTTCCGCGCTCAGATTTATTATAAGCGTCAGCAGCATAAGTATTGCCGCTATCGCAAACGCAACGCCGAATTCGCCGCGTTCCTTTGCGTATATATACAGCGCAACGGTAAGCGTCGCGCCGGAGCTTTTAAGCCCCATGAAGAAGCCGTTCACCGCGTGCGCTATGCCCGCCGTGAAAAGCAGCGCGGCCGATTCGCCGAGTATTCGGCCGACAGACAGTATGCAGCCGGTTATAACGCCGTCCACGCAGCCCGGCAGCACCACCGTGCGTATAACCCTCCATTTGCCCGCGCCAAGGCTGAACGCGCCTTCACGGTAGCTCTGCGGCACGGTTTTAAGGCTTTCCTGCGTTGTGCGCATTACCGTAGGCAGGTTCATTATAACAAGCGTGAGCGCGCCCGCCATAAGCGAGGTTTGCATCTTCAAAAATTCGCAGAAGAACAGCATGCCCACAAGACCGTATATAATGCTCGGTATGCCGGAAAGCGTTTCCGCAGCGTATTCTATAACGCGTACAAGCCTTTTGTTCGATGCATATTCGCTAAGATATATTGCCGCGCATACGCCAAGCGGAAGCACAATTATTATGGTTGCTATCACAACATAAATGCTGTTCAGTATATCAGGCCAAATGCCTATCGTGTCGTTCAGTATGCTTGGCGCCGTGGTCAAAAACTTCCATGTTATGTTCGGTATGCCCCGGTAAAGCACATACCCTATCAAAAACAGTACCAGCGCGCCTATGGCGGCTGTTGACGCGTACATCAGCGCCTTCATGCCGTATATATATGCCCTGCGGCCAAACGAAAGCTTTTTATTCATTTATTTACGCCTCCTTGTCCCGCTTCAGGAAGAAATTGAGCGCCGCGTTTATAAGCATTATAAACACGAACAGCACCAACGCTATGGAGAACAGCGCCTGCCGCTGAAGTCCGCCGGAATAGGACATTTCGCTTGCAACGGCCGTGGTAAGAAATCTTACACTTTCAAAAAGCCCTGGCATATTCGCCGCGTTGCCTGAAACCATCATAACCGCCATTGCCTCGCCTATCGCGCGGCCAACGCCCAGCACCACCGCCGCAGCAATGCCGCTGCGCGCCGCGGGGACGGATACCTTGAAATATGTTTCCACCTCGGTTGCGCCAAGGGCAAGCGATGCATCCTCGTATTCCTTCGGCACGGCCTCAAGCGCCGTTACGGACACCTTTATTATTGAAGGCAGTATCATTATTGCCAGCACTATTATCGCCGCCAGCAGGCTTGCGCCGTCCGGCACGTTAAACAGCTTCCTTATCCCCGGCACAAGCACCAGCATGCCCACAAGGCCGTATACAACGCTTGGTATGCCCGCAAGCAGGCTGACTGCCGACTGCATAACATTCTTCAGCTTCTTCGGCGCAAGCTTTGCAATATACACGCTTGCCATAAAGCCTACCGGCACGCCCAGCACTATTGCGCCGCATGTGCCGTATACGCTGGTCAGTATAAACGGCAGTATGCCGAAGGAAGGCTCGGTAGTCTTTGCCGTGGACGCCCACACCTTGCCGAACAGGAACGGCATAAGGCCTATTTCTTTTATTGCGGGCAGGCCGGATATTATAAGATAAACCGTTATCAGCAGCACGCAGCCCACGGTTATAAGTCCCGCCACAAGGAATACTCCGTGCACAATGGCTTCTATCGGCTTTGCTGTATGCTTCTTATTCTGCTTCATGCCTGCTCCTTTCTTATTAACGTGGCTGTCGGACGGCCCTTCGGCCGCCCGATCATTAAGGTTTGTATTGTTCACGCTCAGTTCGCGGCTACCGCACCGGCCTTGGCGATTATGTCCTCCGCATCGGCGCTGGTGGCGTAGTCAAAGAACTTCTGCGCGGTTTCGCTGAGGGCCGCACCGTCCTTAGTTACCAGCACGAACGGGCGCTGTACAACGTAGCTGCCGTCCTTAACGGTGTCCTCGGTGGGGGCCACTCCGCCAACGGTCAGGGCCTTAACGCTGTCCTTCAGAGAGGCAAGGGAAGCATAGCCGATGGCGTTGGGGTTCTGAGATACGGTGGTTATAACGTCGCCGGTGGAGGTCAGCTCCTGGCGGTATTGGCACTTGTCGGCAGTGCCGGTGATGGATTCAAAGCCGTCCCTTGTGCCGCTGCCCGCCTCGCGGCCTATGAGCACCACTTCGGCATCATTACCGCCAGCATCCTTCCAGTTGGTGATTTCGCCGGTATAAAGCTTTGCGATGGTTTCAAGGTCAAGATTGTTTACAGGGTTTTCCGGGTTTACTATTATGGCGATGCCATCATATGCAAGTACGGTTTCCTTAAGCCCCTCGGCCTTCTCGTCGTCCTTCAGGCTTCTGCTGGAAAGGCCGATATCGCAGCGGCCTTCAAGCACGGCCTTTATGCCGGAGCCTGAGCCGGTGGGATTGTAAGTGAACGTTGTGCCCTGGTTGTTCGCCATGAACGATTCGCCAAGCGCGCCTATCACTTTTTCCATGGACGTTGAGCCGTCCGTTGAAACGCTGCCGCCCGCGCTGCCGTTATCGGATGCGCAGCCCGCAAACATAGCCGCCGCAGTTATCGAGGCAAGTACGATCATCATAATCTTCTTCATAATTCTTATCTCCTTTCGGTTCCTTCAGATCATTTTTGTTTATGCTTAAATAATACCCATTCCGTGTAAAATCAAAAAGAAATGTTATGTAAAATCCATGTCAAATCGCATGGCCTTGACAAGATGCTGTCAATGTGTGTATAATGTGGGCAACGCTTGTTGCGCAAACTATGTTACTCAAAAAGGAGGCTGCCTGAATGGAGGCGCTTAGCGTAAAAGGATTATGCAA
>OGYO01001099.1_pt1 | contig 14760 bp, 13 predicted proteins | sample 1576561 | NCBI WGS metagenome assembly OGYO01 (sample SAMEA3541507, study PRJEB24748) | human gut metagenome | biome: human gut; feature: human-associated habitat; material: faeces | place: China | collected 2012 | reverse complement strand
CCAACAATACCGAAGTGACCGGATTTATCCGTTCCGATTATGTGGCGTTATCCGGAGAACTGCAGGCACCTTCCACAGAGCAGCCTGCGGAAGAACAGCCTTCGGAAGAACAGCCCGCCGAAGATACACAGACCACTTCCAAGGACTGGGATACCCAGTTGCAGGGAGATGCATGGTATCTGTTAGATATGGTAGGACAGAAACAATACAAGATCGATGATCTGTTCAGCTCTATTGACCAGATTACTGAGATCAATGCGCAGTTTGAGACCAATCAGAAGAAGATCACCAGTCAGAAGGTCGTGATCATTATTCTTGTCATTCTTCTGGTGGCAGCGGCGGCAGCAGTCACTCTGCTGATCTTCAAGATTAAGGATATGACGGATGCGGCTGATTTCTCTGATGCGGAGGAAGCAGCACTTCGCAGAAGAAGAGTGGACAGACCCCAGACCGGCAGAGGTCAGGGTGGAAGACCGGCACCTCAGGGCGGCAGAACCCAGGGTGGCCAGAAAGTGATGCATGAAGTGGGAGCAGAGAGACGTCCCGCAGGAAAGCCCGCCGGACAGGGCGGCAGACCGGTGCAGGGACAGAGACCGGCAGGCCAGCAGGCAAGACCCGCGACACAGGGAGCCAGACCTACGGCACCCCAGGCCGGAAGACCGGCACCGCAGGGAACCAGACCTGCAGCACCCCAGACCGGAAGACCCGCACCGCAGGGAACCAGACCTGCAGCACCCCAGACCGGAAGATCCGCACCGCAAGTAGACAGACCGGTAAAACCGGCACAGAATAACGGTAATCCGCAGGATCCCGGCTGGAAGTCCAAGAACTTCATGTCCGATGATGACGAGTTCGAATTCGAATTCCTGAACTGGGACGGCGACGAAGAACAATAGGAATAAAAAGACCGGAAACGGCATCTTACGAGAGTGGGATGCCGCTTTCTTTTTAAAATTTTGATAAACTTTCCCGGTCTGCAGTTGACAGCACCGCCCTCACTGTTATAATAGACGTATAACAATCGGTGACAGTGGGAAGGGAGTGATTTTGATGATAATAGAGATAGATTTCAACAGTAATGAAGCGCTCTATATGCAACTGCGCAATCAGATCATCATGGGAATTGCCACGTCACAGTTTCATGAGGGAGATTCCCTGCCGAGTGTACGGCAGCTGGCGGATACCATCGGGATCAATATGCATACTGTAAATAAGGCCTATACGGTTCTGAAGCAGGAGGGCTATGTCAAGGTCGACAGGCGAAAGGGAGCCGTGATCGCTCTGGATGTGGACCGTATGCGTGCGGTGGATGAATTGCGGAAGGAACTGCAGGTAATACTTGCTAAGAGCAGCTGCAAAAATATTTCCAGGCAGGAAGTACATGAATTGATTGATGAAATTTATGAAGAATATGGAGGACTGAATTGATGCAGTCACAGTTTACGGATAAAGCGCAGAATGCGCTTGCCCAGGCCGGCAGATGTGCCAGAGGCCTGAAACAGGGCTATATCGGGACCGAACACATTCTGGTGGGACTCCTAAAGGAAGATACCGGTGTAGCCGCAAAAGTGTTGGCGGATAACGGAGTAGAAGTGGATCAGGTCATGGAAATGATCCGGGATCTGATCGCCTTTGAAAACGGTGTGGCCGTGAAGGACAAAGAGGGATATTCTCCCAGAGCTGCCCGGATTCTGGAAGAGGCACACCGCCAGGCTGCCCGTTTCGGACAGAAGCAGACCGGCACGGAGCATCTGCTTCTTGCACTGATCAAAGAGGGCGAGAATGTTGCCGTGCGTCTGCTGAACACGTTGGGAGCCAATGTGCAGAAGATCTATGTAGATACCCTGATCGCCATCGGACAGGACGGCAATCTGTACAAGGAAGATCTTGGGAAAAAGGGAGACCGTAAGGCGAAGCAGTCTACACTGGAACAATACAGCAGAGACCTGACGGCTCTGGCCAGAGAAGGAAAATTGGATCCTGTGGTAGGCAGAGAAGAAGAGATCCGCAGAGTAGTGCAGATCTTAAGTCGCCGCACGAAGAACAATCCCTGTCTCGTCGGAGAACCCGGTGTAGGTAAGACCGCCGTGGTAGAAGGTCTGGCAGCCCGCATTGTGGCAGGAGACGTACCTTTTACCGTGCAGAATAAGAGAGTACTGACATTAGATTTGTCGGGAATGGTGGCAGGAAGTAAGTACCGTGGCGAGTTCGAGGAACGTATCAAGAAGGTATTGAAGGAAGTGACGGAGGACGGGAATATTATTTTATTCCTGGATGAACTTCATACGATCATTGGTGCCGGAGGTGCGGAAGGCGCCATTGACGCTTCCAATATCATGAAGCCTTCCCTGGCCCGTGGAGAGATCCAGCTGATTGGTGCCACCACCATTGCGGAATACCGCAAGTATATTGAGAAGGATGCGGCTCTGGAGCGCAGATTCCAGCCGGTGACTGTGGAAGAACCTACAGAGGAAGAGGCGGTCCGTATTCTGGAGGGCATCAAAGGAAAATATGAGGATCATCACCATGTGCAGATCACCCCGGAGGCCATTGAGGCTGCTGTCAGATTGTCCAGCCGTTATATCAATGACAGAAATCTGCCGGATAAGGCCATCGATCTGATCGATGAAGCTTCGGCAAGCGCAAGACTGAGTGCATTGGATGCCCCGGATAAAGCGAAGGAGATCGCTGACCGTATCCACGAGATGGATCAGGAGATGGAGAGAGCTATCCGCATGGAAGCATTTGACCAGATGGCAGAGATCAAGAAGCAGCAGGATGCGCTGGTGAAAAAATATGACCGCCTGATGAAAAAGCGGGAGAAACAGGAAGCGGGCAATGTTATCAGTATCGGTGAGAATGAGATCGCCGAGGTCGTTGCCCAGTGGACCAAGATCCCCGTACAGAAGCTGGCGGAAAAAGAGAGCGAACGACTGTTAAAACTGGAGAAGACGCTGCATAAGCGTGTCATCGGCCAGGAGGAAGCAGTGACTGCAGTGGCCAGGGCCATGCGCAGAGGCCGTGTGGGTCTGAAGGATCCCAACCGTCCCATCGGCTCCTTCCTGTTCTTAGGTCCTACCGGTGTTGGTAAGACGGAACTGTCCAAGGCATTGGCAGAAGCCATGTTCGGCTCTGAAGATGCCATGATCCGTGTTGATATGTCCGAATACATGGAAGGCCATTCGGTCTCCAAGATGATCGGATCACCGCCCGGATATGTAGGCTTTGAAGAAGGCGGACAGCTGAGCGAGAAGGTTCGCCGTAATCCCTACTCTGTTGTTCTGTTTGACGAGATCGAGAAAGCGCATCCGGATGTATTTAATGTTCTTTTGCAGGTACTGGATGACGGTCATATCACGGACTCCAAGGGACGCAAGGTCAGCTTCAAGAACACTGTGCTGATCATGACTTCCAATGCGGGTGCACAGCGTATCGTGGATCCCAAGAATCTGGGCTTTGCCACAGAGAAGAGCGAGACAAAGGATTACGAGAAGATGAAATCCAATGTCATGGAAGAAGTAAAGCGCAGCTTCAAGCCGGAATTTATCAACCGTATTGATGATATTATCGTGTTCCATCAGCTGAACAATGAGAACATGAAGGAGATCGTGAATCTTCTGGCATCCAATCTGTACAAGAGATGTGAGGATCAGCTGGGGATCCATCTGACCATCACAGCAGCGCTGAAGGAGCATCTGGTATCCAAATATGCGGATAACAAGATGGGAGCAAGACCCTTGAAGCGTGCGATCCAGTCCGTGGTAGAGGATGCTCTGGCAGAGGAGATCCTGCAGAAAAAGGTGGTACCGGGAGATAAGGTATCCGCCGGATTCAAGGATGGAAAAGTTGTATTTACTGTGAAAAATTAAGTATTTGTAACTATTCAGTCACTCAATTTGCAAAATCGCTCTTGCAGAGCGTTCCTTTTGCTCATTGAGGTTACTTCGTCCTATAAATTACGTCAAAGGTTCTTACGAATGCAAGCATTCGACGTACCTATGACACAATTTACATGACTCTGAATAGTTACAAAATAAATAAAACTTTTTGTAGAAAAACAGGGTGAGATATATTATACTGTAACTATTCAAACCCCATTCGCAAAGAACGAAAGAGAAAGATGTATTGCGGATGCAGTTACTTTCAGGAGGACAGACAGATGGCAGTAGTGGAAGAAATACTTCGCAGTGAAGCAGACGGATCTATCAGCTTTGGTAATCACAAGCTGGCCAAGAAGGCAAAAGTGGAAGATTATGAGCATGCAGGAGATCTGCTGAAGGTTAAGACCTACAATGAGATGACAAAGCTGGAAAAGAACGGCATGTTTTTATATGAATCTGTTCCCGGAACCAGTGTACTGGAGTTCAAGGAAGCTGACAACAGTGTGGAGTTCATCGTAGAAGGTGACGAGGATTCCCAGATCACTGTAGGACTGAAGGACGATACCGAGTACGAAGTATTTATCGACGGTAAGAACGTAGGAATCATGAAAACCGGACTTGGCGGCAAACTGAGCCTGAGCGTAGAACTGGAAGCAGCAGGTGAAGTACCTGTTAAGATCGTAGAGGCGTAAGGACGCACTGCAAAGGAGTCCAGGCACGGAGGATATTGTAGTACTTCGTGACTGGGCTTTTTTTAAATATTCAGAGTTTCCGGAGGCGGTTTTGCGGGGGCTGAATAGGTATTACAATGATTGAGGAGAGAGCATGGCAAAAGGAAAGACGGCCACTGTATTTTTCTGTCAGAACTGTGGCTATGAATCCACGAAATGGCTGGGACAATGTCCCGGCTGCAGAGAGTGGAATACTTTCGTGGAAGAGACGATAGATAAAACGGAATTGAAAAATACCGGAAACGGTGCAAAGAGAGACAGGAGAGAGGCTTCGGAGCCCTGTGTGCTGTCGGAGATCGCTATCCGGGAGGAAAATAAGACTCTCACCGGAATTAAGGAACTGGACCGGGTGCTGGGAGGCGGCATTGTGCAGGGATCTCTGACGCTGGTAGGCGGAGACCCCGGTATCGGTAAATCCACACTGTTATTGCAGGTCTGCCATAACTTATCCACGGCGGGACATAAAGTATTGTATATTTCCGGTGAGGAATCCAAGGTACAGATCAAGATGCGGGCGGACCGTCTGGGGGCTTTTTCGGAGCATATGCTGCTACTGTGTGAGACGAATCTGGATATCATCAGTGAAGTGATCCGCAAGAGCAAGCCGGAGGTCGTGATCATCGACTCCATACAGACCATGTACAACGAGAACGTGTCGGCGGCGCCGGGAAGCGTGTCTCAGGTGCGGGAATCCACCGGTATTTTGCTGCAGCTGGCAAAGGGACTGGGAATCTCAATCTTCATTGTAGGCCATGTGACGAAGGAAGGTACGGTGGCAGGTCCCAGAGTGCTGGAACATATGGTGGATACCGTTCTTTATTTTGAAGGGGACAGACATGCGTCCTACCGTATTCTGCGGGGGGTGAAGAACCGTTTTGGATCTACGAACGAGATCGGTGTTTTCGAGATGCGGGAAACGGGACTGGCAGAGGTCAAGAATCCTTCGGAATATATGCTGAACGGACGGCCGGAGAATGCCAGCGGCTCTGTGGTGGCGTGTACCATGGAGGGCACCAGACCGCTTCTGATCGAATTGCAGGCACTGGTGTGCCACAGTAATTTCGGCATCCCCAGAAGACAGACCACCGGTACGGATTTCAACCGTGTGAACCTGCTGATGGCGGTATTGGAGAAGAGATCGGGAGTGCAGCTGTCCTCCTGCGATGCCTACGTGAATATTACGGGAGGTATCAAGATCCAGGAGCCGGCCATTGATCTGGGAATCGTGCTGGCGATTCTGTCCAGCTTCCGGAATAAGGCATTGAATCCGAAAATGGTAGCTTTCGGAGAAGTGGGATTAAGCGGCGAAGTCCGCGCGGTCAGCATGGCAAAACAGCGTGTGGCGGAGGCGGAGAAACTGGGCTTCGAGGAATGCGTGGTGCCCTACGTGTCACTGGAAGAGTGCAAAAAAGGAAGCAAAATCCGTGTCATCGGCGTCAGCTCCGTGCAGGATGCCATGGACCGATTGTTCTAAAGAAGCTTTTTAGCATTTCATTATGAGGAGGACAAAGATATGGCCGTAAGAATAGGAATTGATATCGGCAGCAGTACCACCAAGATCGTAGCTTTTGAAGGAGAACATATGCTTCCGCCCATGGCAGTCAAGGCAGACAGCCAGGTGGCATCCCTCTACGGTGCTTTCGGAAGATATCTGTATGAGAATAATCTGCAGCTTTTAGATGTGGAAGGTGTCTATATCACCGGCGTGGGAAGCAAATATGTGGAGAAAGCGGTATACGATCGTCCGACCTATAAGGTAGATGAATTCGTTGCCACAGGAACCGGAGGCTATTATCTGACGGATAAAAAGGAAGTTATCGTTATCAGTATGGGAACCGGAAGCTTTTTCGTCAAGGTGACGGAGAATGAGATGAAGCATTTAGGCGGTGTCGGCTTAGGAGGCGGAACCATCTGCGGACTGTCCTCGATCATACTGAATACCGGGGACATCCATGAGATCGTCCCTCTGTCCCGGAAAGGTGATGTGGCAAAGATCGACCTGCGGATCGGCGATCTGGCCAAGGAAAAGCTCCCCGGCCTGAACCTGGACGTGACTGCGTCCAACTTCGGCAAAGCGGATGCCCAGTCCAAGCCCGAGGACATCGCGGCTGGTATCGTCCATATGGTCATCGAGAACATCTGCCAGGCCGGAATCCTGGCCTCCCGGAACACCGGCATCAAGGATTATATCCTCATCGGCGGCCTGACCAAATTCTTCGAGTGCCGCCAGATCATCGAAGACTTCAAGAGCCTGTGGGATGTAAAGATTACTATTCCGGAGTATTCTGATTATGCTACCGCTATTGGGGCGGTGATTGCGCCGGATGCGGAGAAAGAGGAGATTTGAGAAATAAAAAAGTAAGAGGGATTGATTTCTCAATCCCTCTTGGTGTATAATCTATTTAGAAAGTAAGTCGGAGGTGAAAATTCCGATTTGCCCTCAGTAAAATACTAGAAAAGAAATAGCATCTACTTTGGCGAGGGGATGCTATTTCTTTTTGTTATTATCGTCACCATGTCTGTCAATGTATGATAAAGCTGCAAAGACAACTAACAACAGAGTAAGTACTTCCATCGTATTCATGGGCATCACCCTCCTTTGTAAGACTAGAGGGCATCTAACAATCGGAAAATCGCATCCGCTTTCTGTTCGATTACACAAATACAGTATAACATAAATCGAACGTATGTTCAATATCATGATGAAAAACATTCCTGTTAATTCACATTAAAATAACACCCCATCATGGCGTGATTCTTCAGATCGCGCCATGGTGAGGTAAAAAGTGTTACCAAAACAGAAAATAAAAAAAGCCGATAACATCGACTTTTGAAAGCAGGGGAAGAGGGGATCGAACCCCCGTTAACGGTTTTGGAGACCGCCGCACTACCGCTGTACTATTCCCCTATGAAATTGTATCAGCTGAATCACTGACGAAAGCTATTATAGCATAGATGTTTATCATTTAGCAAGTGAAAATTTTAAATTTTTGCAAAAACTTTTGCAATTCCGGGGAAAACCACAAAGAATACCTTATAACACAATTAAAGCAGCCGCAGGCGGGAAACCTGCAGCCACTTTAATTGTGTAAAAGGGGAATTCTTCCGGAAATCTACTTATATAAGCGGTTCGGCTCTCGCCGAACATCCTAAGTATATTACACATTTCGGCTTTTGTCTACTATTTTTTTGCATAAATTTTACAAAAAAAGATTGTGTTATGACAAAAACGGTGAGAGGAAATGTATATAATCAGATACATAGGGGGAAAAGCTTGATTCCCGCCGCAGATTTCGTGTAATATAGGTAGTAAATGAGTATGAGAAAGTACGGCAGATAAGGGCTGTACGGAAATGAGGGAAAATATGGAACAGCATTTTAATACCCCGGCAGAAGTCATTGATAATAACATGAAGGCCGGAGAGGGCAAGGCACATCTTCCTCTGGGCAAGATGATCCTGTTAGGCATTATGGCAGGTGCTTTCATTGCACTGGGCGGAGCTACCAGCAGTACTGCGGCGCATGCTATTGACAACGTAGGTCTGGCCCGATTCGTAGCCGGTATCATCTTCCCTGTGGGACTGATGATCATTGTATTTGTAGGTGGAGAACTTTTCACCGGCAACTGCCTGATCGTCATGGACGTGGTAGGCAAAAAGGTGACCTGGTTCGAATGTATCCGCAATCTGATCGTGGTATATTTCAGCAACCTGATCGGCGCGCTGATCATTGATACCCTGATCTACTTTTCCGGAAATCTGGACTACACCGGCGGATTGCTGGGGGCTTATGCCATCAAAGTGGCAGTCGGCAAGGTAGGCATTTCTCCGCTGAAAGGAATTACCTCCGGTATCCTGTGTAACATTCTGGTATGTATTGCGATCCTGATGGCAGCGGCAGCTACGGATATCGTCGGTAAGATCTGGGCGATCTTCTTCCCGATCATGGCCTTCGTAGTCGGCGGTTTCGAGCACTGTGTTGCAAATATGTTCTACATTCCCGTAGGCATGATGGCTGCACAGAATCCCGCGTATGTTGCAAAGGCACAGGAAGCATACGGCCTGACCGCAGAGCAGATCCAGGGACTGACAGTACTGCACAGCCTGAACAACTTTATTCCCGTTACCATCGGCAATATCTTAGGCGGAATGGTATTCGTAGGAATCCCCTGCTACTTTATTTATAAGAAGAAGTGGCAGAAATGGCATGAGGAATCCAAGAACGCATAGGACGGGAAAGTAAATACAGAGCGGAACAGAAGCAGCTTGGGATAATGATAAGATCCCCGGCTGCTTTTTGCTTATACGATGTAACCGGTATAGCTTTATGTCTGCACAGGAGTTTGCAAGGGATGAACCGGATATGGATTTTCAGAATTATAAACGAAATATTAAATCGCATTTTTACACATGTAATATAAAAACATTAGAAAAACGGAGATAAAACGAGAAAATAAAAGAAATAGTTATTTAAATAACGGTGAATGCGTTTGAAAAACTCGGCATATAAAACTAATATAAACTATAGAAATTAGCACTCGATAAAAATGAGTGCTAACAAATGAAAAAGAGTAATATGATATTTAAATAGTTATAAGGAGGCAGTTGTCATGAGTTTGAAACCTTTAGGTGACAGAGTAGTATTAAAACAGTTAGTTGCAGAGGAGACTACCAAGTCCGGTATCGTGCTCCCCGGTCAGAATAAGGAAAAGCCCCAGCAGGCAGAAGTTGTTGCTGTCGGCCCCGGCGGTGTCGTAGACGGTAAGGAAGTAAAGATGGAAGTTAAGGTTGGCGATCAGGTCATCTATTCCAAATACTCAGGAACCGAAGTAAAGCTGGATGATGAAGAGTACATCATCGTAAAGCAGAGCGACATCCTTGCAATCATTCAGTAATTGCAAACCTAAAAAGAAATTAAGACTAAGAACAAATAAATTGGAGGCTGATTATTATGGCAAAAGAGATTAAATACGGCGCAGAAGCCCGTGCAGCATTAGAGGCTGGTGTAAACCAGCTGGCAGATACCGTAAGAGTAACCTTAGGACCCAAAGGAAGAAACGTAGTACTGGATAAGTCCTTCGGCGCACCCCTGATCACCAACGATGGTGTTACCATTGCAAAAGAGATCGAGCTGGAAGATGCATTCGAGAACATGGGTGCACAGCTGGTAAAGGAAGTAGCTACCAAGACCAACGATGTAGCCGGTGATGGTACTACCACCGCAACCGTTCTGGCACAGGCTATGGTAAATGCAGGGATGAAGAACCTGGCAGCAGGTGCTAACCCCATCATCCTGAGAAAAGGTATGAAGAAAGCAACCGCATGTGCAGTAGAAGCCATCGGTAAGATGAGCCAGAAAGTAAACGGCAAGGAGCACATCGCAAGAGTAGCTGCAATCTCCGCAGGGGATGAGGCTGTAGGACAGCTGGTTGCAGATGCTATGGAGAAGGTAAGCAACAACGGTGTTATCACCATTGAAGAGTCCAAGACCATGCAGACCGAACTGGATCTGGTAGAAGGTATGCAGTTCGACAGAGGTTATATTTCCGCTTACATGGCAACCGATATGGATAAGATGGAAGCTGTTCTGGATAACCCTTATATCCTGATCACTGACAAGAAGATCTCCAACATTCAGGAGATCCTGCCTCTGTTAGAGCAGATCGTTCAGTCCGGCGCTAAGCTGCTGATCATCGCTGAGGATGTAGAGGGCGAGGCACTGACCACCCTGATCGTTAACAAGCTGCGTGGTACTTTCAACGTAGTAGCCGTTAAGGCTCCCGGCTATGGTGACAGAAGAAAAGCTATGCTGGAGGATATCGCAATCCTGACCGGTGGTACCGTGATCAGCTCCGAGCTTGGTTATGAACTGAAAGATACCACAATGGATATGCTGGGTCGTGCAAAATCCGTTAAGGTACAGAAAGAGAACACCGTGATCGTAGACGGTGAAGGCGATAAGGAAGCATTACAGTCCAGAATCGCACAGATCAAGAAGCAGATCGAAGAGACCACTTCTGATTTCGACAGAGAGAAATTACAGGAGAGACTGGCTAAGCTGTCCGGTGGTGTTGCAGTTATCCGTGTAGGTGCTGCTACCGAGACCGAGATGAAGGAAGCTAAGCTTCGTCTGGAAGATGCTCTGGCAGCTACCAGAGCAGCCGTAGAGGAAGGTATCATCTGTGGTGGCGGTTCCGCATACATTCATGCATCCAAGGAAGTTGCCAAACTGGCAGCAAGTCTGGAAGGTGATGAGAAGACCGGTGCAGGCATTGTCCTGAAAGCACTGGAAGCACCTCTGTATCACATCGCAGCAAACGCAGGACTGGAAGGCAGCGTTATCATCAACAAGGTACGTGAGTCTGAGGTCGGTGTCGGTTTCGATGCTCTGAAAGAGGAATATGTAGATATGGTAAGCGCAGGCATCCTGGATCCCGCTAAGGTTACCAGAAGCGCTCTGCAGAACGCTACCAGCGTAGCAAGCACACTACTTACTACCGAAAGCGTTGTAGCTAATATCAAAGAAGACACCCCCGCAATGCCCGCCGGCGGCGCAGGCATGGGCGGAATGATGTAAGCGTCAGGACCGCTTCGACGCAGCCGTGCTAAAAAGGGAGCACACTATGCAAGCTAGCTTGCAATAGTGCGCTTCTTTTTTAGTGCGGATATGGCGAAGTCCAGCGGATATCGCATGAATTGCGAAGCAATTTATGCGATAAGCCGCTGCTGCGTCAGATCCCCTTGACTCTCCCCCAAAAACCTCTTAAACTTATCTCAAACACATCAAAGAAAGAGGTATACCCTTATGAATCGTTTTGAATACATCGTAGAAAGCATTGACGGCGATTATGCCCATCTTCGCAGAACAGACATCGAATCCGATGAATTAAAGCTGGTGGCCCGCGCGCTGCTTCCGCCCGAGATCATGGAGGGCACGAAGCTGTTATACGAGTGGATGCAGTATTCCATTATGGAATAATTATGCCAAATTTTGAAATGTCCGGAGAAAACGCAATATTTGTCATAAAATAAAAGGGAAACTGGCACGACAGGAGAGTTGGTAAAGAATACACTTATAGTATGAGCGTGGTACACGCAGCTTTGCGCAAATAGAAAGACTAATACATGTAAAAAGGAGACTCCCTATGAGTGAACCTAGAACTTATCATAACCCTGTACAACGCGGTTTTTTCCCGGATCCTTCGGTGATCCGTGTCGGTAACGATTATTACATGGTGAATTCCAGTTTCCAGTATTTTCCGGCGATCCCCATTTCCCATTCCAGGGATATGGTACACTGGCATATTATCGGTCATGCCATCACGAATCCGGAATGGCTGGATCTCAGCGACATCCGGGATTCCCACGGAATCTGGGCACCGGATATTGAATATGTGGACGGAAAATACTATATCTATGTTACCTTACGCCTGAATGCGGACGGCAAGCGTGATAACAACGTAATGCGCAGACAACTGGTGATGGTGTCCGACAGGCCGGAGGGTCCTTATAGTAAGCCGGTATGTCTGGAAGTGGACGATATCGATCCGTCTCTGTTCGTGGATGATGACGGCAGCAGATATATGATCATTGCCAAGGCAGCACAGGCGGTTCCCCTGACGGCGGACGGACTGGCAGTGGCGGGTCCGGCGAAGACCGCATGGGAAGGCACGGGCGAGCGTTGCTCTGAAGGTCCCCATATCATGAAAAAGGACGGTTATTATTACGCTATCGTGGCTGAGGGTGGCACCGGTTACGGCCATGGCATCAATGTGGGAAGAAGTAAGAATTTCTACGGTCCTTATGAGTGTTCTCCCTATAATCCGGTCATGCGTCAGAAGGACCCTGCGGCACCCATTCAGAGAGCCGGACACGGCAAGCTGGTACAGGATCAGAACGGTCAGTGGTGGTGTTATTATCTCTGCGGAAGACCTAACGAGGGCAACTATACTACCGTAGGCAGAGAGTCTGCTCTGGATCCCGTACAGTGGACGGAGGACGGCTGGTTTACCGTCAACGAAGGAAAAGGCCCCAGCCTGACACAGATTGCACCGGATCTTCCCGAGTGTATCTACGAGAGAAACTTATTTGATGATTTTAACGATACCAGGCTGAATCTGGAATGGGAGTTCGTGCGCAACCCGGATAACGGATCCTGGTCACTGACGGAACGTCCCGGGTATTACAGGATCTGGACCAGAGACGGACAGTTGAATGAGATCCGTGCGAAAAATACGTTGTTACGCAGAGAACAGGAGTTGTCCTACGTGGCAGAGACGAAGCTGGAATTCTACCCGGATAAGGACGGAGAACAGGCGGGACTGACCTGCTACTACAGTACAGCCACCTATGCCAGATGCTCTCTGTGCTATGAGGGCGGACGGAAGATCCAACTGGTCATCAACCGCAACCACGGCGAGGAGCTGGTGGCGGAAGTGGACCATGTGAAGGAAGGCGCTCTGTATCTGAAAGTAGTGGTGGAGAAGCTGACCAGAACTTTCTATTACAGCTATGACGGAGAGAACTGGGAGCAGGTCGGAGTTCTGGAGAACTGCATTTACCTCTGTGACGAGGGTGTTCCCGATGATCCTAAACGCCATACCGGTACGCTGGTAGGCATCTATGCCAACAACGGAGGCTGTGGAAGCCGCAAAGCAGCGGATTTTGACTACTTTAAATATGAGGATTAGACAAAAAAGAAGTCCTGATTTTGGCTAAAAGTGCGAAAAACTCGCAACTGTAAGAAATCTGTTTGCCAAATAGTCGAAATAATGGTAGAATAATTATGATTCAAAATGTAAGAGCTTACATTATGGATCGACAGGAACAAATGCAACGCATAGTTTCATACATCTCTTTTCAAAGGATCCCGGGTGAGCAGCCCGGGATCTTTTGTGCATCTGAGGTTTGTGCATCCGAAGCAGTCTGGAATAGAAAATAATAGAAAATAATTTCAAAAAATTTATAAGATTTTGTCGAAAACTGTCACGTATATAATGTAGTGAGGTTTTAACATGACTAAAGACGAAGAAATCAGAATGATAAATGAAAAACTGGATTTTTTATGTAATGGAGGCAAGTGATGAGGAGTTCGATACCGAAGAGGCGGCCCGGTGGAACATGGGGTCGATGTAGTCCGGCCCGCACTTGACTTCGGCGTTGGCGGACCCTTTGACATGCGAGATTTGACCACCAAGATGGATTCCCTCTTCCTAGGGGATTTTGGCCACGTCATGGGCACAGACGATTTGGACGAACTGACCGAGCTGGTAGCCAAGGAATGCTCTCTGGCGGACGTCATCGCCGATCTGACCTGCCCGCTGATGATTATTCACGGCGATAAGGACCGCATCTGCGATTACGAGCAATCCCATGAGATTGTAGAAAAAAGCTCTTCCGTTGAGCCGCATCTGATTATCATTGAAAACGGAAACCATGTTTGCAATAACTATGTCTATCTTTACCGCCCGGTTATTGCCGATTGGCTGGTAGAAAAACTGTAATCCCTTCGAGGTGAAAGAACGATGTCCAAAAGCTATTATCAGGAAGGCGCCTGGTGGGCCAGTCCATTTAACGAAAAACCTGAGGTTCAAAAGGAGGCGCTGCCCGGACGCCCCGTAGAAATTCACGACGCTACTCTGCGCGATGGCGAACAGACGCCGGGGGTTGTCTTCTCCAAGGAGGATAAGCTTCACATCGCCGAAAAGCTGATTGAGGCCGGCGTTACCCGCATCGAGGCGGGCATGCCCGCCGTATCCCGGCAGGATTTCGAGGCGATGTATGAAATAGCCCGCCGCTTTCCTGAAGCCAAGATTTTTTCCTTCGCGCGCGCCACACATGGCGATATCGATATGGCAGCCGATTGCGGCGCAAAGGGCGTAGTAATTGAAACACCCGTAGGCTACCCCAAGCTGAAATATCAGTTCCACTGGGATGTGGAAAAGGTGCTGGAAAAGAGTGCCGACAGCATTCGCAACCGTGTGCTTTACAGCTTTTTCATCAACCTAAACACCGTTTCCATTATTTTCCTGTGCCTGCAACCGCAGCATTTCGATGCCCTCCTCGGTACGGTTATCGCATCTACTTCGCCCCTTATAGGGCACTTCTTTGCGCTGACCCACACCAAAATAACCAATTTCACTTTCAAGT
>OGYO01001097.1_pt1 | contig 14762 bp, 17 predicted proteins | sample 1576561 | NCBI WGS metagenome assembly OGYO01 (sample SAMEA3541507, study PRJEB24748) | human gut metagenome | biome: human gut; feature: human-associated habitat; material: faeces | place: China | collected 2012 | reverse complement strand
ATCTGGCAGTTTGATTTTACAAATATGCGTTTTACCGTAAGCGGACAGGAAGTGGAGTTAAGTAAAACCGAGCAGAAACTTCTGGCACTTCTTGTGCAGCATGCGGGGATGACCGTGCCGCGGGAAACTTTGATGGATCGCATCTGGACCGATGGCGCGGTGTACGTGGATGAAAACGCGCTTTCGGTTGCCATCAAGCGGCTGCGGGATAAATTACAGGCAAAGGAGCAGATCCGGACCGTGTATGGGATCGGATATGTATGGGAAGTATGATCGGATATTTTGTAATTATATTGCTTGCGGCAGGGAGTGTGCTTGCAGCAGCACTTTTCTTCAGACACCGGCAGAAACAGGTGATGGATGGACTTTCCGATATGCTTGAGGCGGCGATAAACGGCACCTTTTCCGAGACCACATTTGATGAGTCGCGGCAGTCATCGCTGGAAAACCGTCTGGCGCAGTATCTGGCGGCATCGGAACTTTCAGTGCGAAGCATAGATGCGGAGCGGGAAAAAATCAAAGAACTGATCGCAGATATTTCCCATCAGACGCGGACGCCGCTTTCAAATATTTTATTGTATACGGAACTGCTGGAGGAAGAACCGCTGGGGGAAGCAGCACAGGATTCCGTAAAAAAGCTGCGGCAGCAGAGTGAAAAATTACAGTTTTTAATGGATGCGCTTGTCAAACTTTCAAGGCTTGAGACAGGCGTTTTTGTGTTGCATCCAATCCGGCAGCCGCTGACAGAACTGGTGGTAGACGGTATGGAAAGTTACCGGGAAAAAGCAGCCGCCAAAGGACTTGCGATTGCGTTTTCCGGGACGAAAAAAGCAGAGAAAGACGCACCGGTTTATGCGTACTTTGATAAGAAATGGTCCATGGAGGCACTGGGAAATATTCTCGATAATGCGATCAAATATACGAACACAGGAGGGATTACCATAAAACTCTGTTCCTATGAACTGTTTGCCTGCGTGGAAGTGACGGATACGGGAATCGGCATCGGTGAGGAGGAGCATGCAGCGGTATTTGGGCGTTTTTACCGGGGAAACGCGGTTGCCGAAAAGAGCGGTGTGGGGATCGGACTGTATCTGGCACGTTTTATCATGCAGCAGCAGGGCGGATATATCCGGCTTTCGTCCACGCAGGGGGAAGGCTCAACGTTTGGGCTGTATTTTCCAACGGCAATTGTGTCAAAACTGTAAGAATCTTTTGTTTCCGGGACAGATTCTCGAAAGAATTCTGTGCGACAATCTTAAAAGAAGGCAGGAAATGCCAAATCAGGAGCAAAAGGAGATTACAGGATGGTCATTTTGGAAACCAGAGATTTGAAAAAACAGTATGGCACGGGGGAGACCGCCGTGCACGCGCTGGCGGGGGTAAACCTGTCGGTGGAAAACGGAGAATTTGTCGCGGTGGTAGGAACCTCCGGATCGGGAAAATCGACGCTTTTACATATGCTTGGCGGACTCGACCGGGCAACATCCGGCAAAGTCTATGTGGACGGCAAGGACATTTTTGCATTAAAGGATGAAGAACTGACGATTTTCCGCAGAAGAAAAATCGGATTTGTCTTTCAGTCCTTTAATTTAGTTCCGGTGCTGTCTGTCTATGAAAACATTGTGCTGCCATTGCAGCTTGACGGAAAAACCGTGGACAATGCATTTATCGGGGAGATCGCAGAGGCACTTGGATTGAAAGAAAAATTAAACGTGCTGCCAAACCAGCTTTCGGGAGGACAGCAGCAGCGCGTGGCGATCGCGCGGGCACTCGCAGCCAAACCGGCGATTCTATTAGCAGATGAACCGACCGGAAATCTCGACAGCTGTACCTCACAGGATGTGATGGGGCTGCTCAAAACGACCAGCACAAAATTTTCGCAGACCATTGTGATGATCACACACAACGAGGAGATTGCACAGCTTGCAGACCGGATCATCCGTATCGAGGATGGACGGATTGTGACAGGGAAAGCAGGTGAGGCATTATGATACAGGTAAAAAACCGTGCCTGTGTGCGTACCGTTGCCGTGCGCAGTCTGCGGGCTTCTAAAATGAGAAACCTGATTGCCGTGATTGCAATTATGCTGACCACGATGCTGTTTACCGCGCTGTTTACGATTGCAATTTCCATCAACGATTCGTTCCAGCAGTCCAACTTTCTTATGGTCGGAGGCGATGCGCACGGGTCTTTTAAGAAACTGACGGAAGAACAGATGGAAACCTTAAAAAAAGATCCGCTCATTCGGGAGACAGGTGCGCGGTTGTTTTTAGGAATGGGAACCGGGGATGCATTTCGCAAGACACAGGTGGAAGTCAGCTATATGGATGCGCATGAAGTAAAACATTATTTTTGCACACCAACGCACGGACATCGTCCCAAAGAGGGAAGCAATGAGGCGATGACAGATACCCGGGTGTTAAAACTGTTAGGAGTACAGCCAAAAATCGGCACCAAATTTACCGTGACGTATCAGATCGGAGGAGGTCAGTCAGAACCGAAAACGGTGACGCAGGAGTTTGTTCTCTCCGGCTGGTGGGATTACAACGGAGTTTCCCAGGCAAGCAATGTGATCGTGCCGGAAAGTTATGTGAAAAAGACATTGCAGCATGTGGATATCGGGGAGGATGAAGAGAGTGGAAAATGGTCACTTGACGTTATGTTTGGGAATGCACTTCATATCGAAAAAGATATGCGGCAGGTGATCAGAGACTGTGGATTTCAGTCAGAAGATGCTTCTAAACCGGGCTATATTGCATTTGGTGTAAACTGGGGATATACCGGTGCGCAGTCGGGCAGCAATCTGAATGCGGAAAGCATTGCAGCCATTGTGGCATTGCTTGTGCTTATTGTATTTACCGGCTATCTGGTCATTTACAATGTGTTTCAGATTTCTGTCACCAACGATATCCGTTTCTACGGACTGTTAAAAACGATCGGCATGACCGGGCGGCAGCTTAAGCGGATCATACGGCTGCAGGCAGTCCTTTTATCAGCCATTGGAATTCCGGCGGGACTTCTTCTGGGATTTGGAATCGGCGTGGGACTGACACCGGCTGTCATGGCACAGACGACTTACACGACGACGGTTATAAAATTGCATGCGTGGGTATTTGTGGGAGCAGCACTTTTTTCACTGGTCACCGTATTTTTATCCTGCAATAAGCCGGGGAGGATCGCTGCAAAGGTATCCCCGGTCGAAGCGGTGCGCTATACGGAGGCAGACTGTGGCAGAAAAAAAGCAAAAGCGGCAAAAAAACCGGCATCTTTGGGGCGTATGGCATGGGCAAACGTGGGACGGAACCGGAAGAAGACCGTTCTTGTTGTCATTTCCCTCTCCCTTGCGGTCGTTCTTTTAAATCTGACCGTTATGTTTGCAAATGGATTTGATATGGATCTGTATTTAAAAAAGTTCTGTGTGAGCGATTTTGTGTTTGCCAATGCGGATTATTTTAACGTGCAGAAAGGATTTCATTCTTCCGATGAAGCGGTGGAAGATTCTGCAATGCAGACCGTGCTCGCGCAAAATGGCGTTAAAGAGAGTGGATGTGTCTACGGACAGACAACCCGGGTTTTAGAAAAAATAAAGAAAAAAGATATGCTGGCGTATTTTACATCCATGGGAGATACCATGACAAAAGAGCAGGAAAAGGGTTATTTCAATTGGAAGGAACAGGCAGATGATGGCAGTTATTATGACGATATTCAGTTGTATGGAATGGATGCATTCCCGCTTCAGAAAGTAAAGGTGCTCAAAGGCGATGTCACAGCTCTGGATCAGGAGAATGCCATTGCGGCAGTCTATATGCGGGATGATTATGACAAAAAAGTTGATCACAGTAACTGGGCCGGGGTGGGCGATCAGGTGACACTCAGGTATGTAAACAGTTGGAAATATTTTAATGCAGAGACTGGAAAAGAGATCCCGGAGGAAGAGATTGACAGCTACGAAGGTGCATGTGACGTGGAAGCAGATGATTATACACAAAAAACCTATACGGTGGTGGCGGAGATTCTGGTGCCTTCCGCGATGAGCTGCCGGTATTATGGATCACCGCAGTTTGTGCTTGGAAGCGATACGTTTATCAAAGATACCGGGACAAAAGATGTCATGCATATGATGTTTGATATGAAAAACAATCAGAGTGCAAGAGCAATGGAAAGTTTTTTGAAAAATTATACGGAACAGGTCGAGCCGCTGTACAGCTATGAATCGAAATTTTCCTACGAAAAAGAGTTTGATTCGTTCCGTGGGATGTTTCTGCTGCTTGGAGGTGTTCTCTCCGGTGTGATTGCCGTGGTCGGAACATTAAATTTCCTGAATGCCATCCTCACGGGGATGATTGCAAGACGCAGGGAGTTTGCTGTGCTGCAGTCGGTTGGCATGACCAGACACCAGTTGAAGCGGATGCTTGTGTATGAGGGACTGTTGTATACGTTTGCGGCGGTTGTCATTTCGCTTATTCTTGTTGTGGCATCTGAGCCGTTTATGGGAAAGATGATTGAAAAAATGTTCTGGTTTTTCCGGTTTCAGTATACCATCGGTCCGGTCGTGCTTGCGGCACTGATCTTTACCGTGATCGGCGCGGGGGTTCCGCTTGTGGTCTATCGTGTGGTTGGAAAGCAGACGATCGTGGAGCGGCTGAGGGAGACGGAGTAAAAAAGAATAACAAAACATTTCCGAATAAAACCTGAATCCATGTGGCATAAGAAGCAATTCATTGGGTTACTTTGCTTTTCAGGACAGATGTGATATCTGCCGAAAGCGTTGCTGAATGTTCCAAAAACAGAGCAATAAAAATAAATATTTCTTTAATTTTGAAACCATACTATTTACATAAATGAAACCGTAAGGTAATCTTAAAAAATATGTAAAATATGCGGATCATAAGAAAGAGGTTTATGGATGAGGAAGAAACGGATCACAGTTATAATTGGCAGGATGTTTTGTGGCGGAGCGTTTAATCTATGGAACAGGCAGAATAAAACCAAAACGGCAATGAAATTATCAGCTGTTGTTATGCTCCTGTGCCTGATGCTGGGGGCATGTGCACAGAAACAGAAGATACCGGCTGCAACTTATATGGGAGGAAACCATACCATTACAGAAATTTGCAAAGAACTGGATACCGCGGGAGCTTCCCATGTAGATACATTCCGGGAATGGGTAACTGATTTTGCGGATTCGGCCGGGAAGAATGCAAAGCTTGAGGATGTCTGGTCTGATCCGGAAAACATGAAAGCAGATATCGGCAAATGTATGGATGGCTGGGAACAGAATCATGATTACTCCGACACGGACTGCAGAATGACAGCCTTTCTCTTACTGGATGGTCTGCTTCACGCAGAATCAACGGAAGACAATTATGAAGGTACTTATCTAATGTTTGATACAGAAGCAATAGATAATGTGGAAAGGTATGAAACCATAAAAGAGAACCGGGATATGTTTACCACACTCTATGGAGAAAAGAGTGTTGCGGATAAAAAACATCCGGAAACAGCATTTTCGGATAGTTGGAAACATTATGGATTTCAAATAGACAGTGACAGGATATCGCTCCTTAGTATCGTGATATATGACCCGTATTCGGATGTTACTTTCGTGGGTCATACAGGTATCCTGATAAAGGACAGGGACGATTACTTATTTGTAGAAAAGATTGCATTTGAACAGCCATATCAGGCAACAAAGGTGAAGACGGTGGATGAATTGCTCAATATTCTGTCATTGAGACCGGAATATTTCGGAGAAGAGGGAGAAGCCGGACCGTTTGTTTATAATAATGGGGAATATATTGGAACATTAAAGGCGAAGACTTATTAGCAAAAAACATTTGACATACCGGAAATATTCCCCTATAATCGTTCTAAAAAGAACGATGAAAGAGGAAGAGAAGATGTACTTCTGGGATAAGCATAAAACAATTACAAGTTATTATGAATTGCTTTCCGGAGAGGTATGTGACCGGTATGGGCTGACACAGATGGAATACGATATACTTATGTTCCTTCATAATAATCCGCATCACAATACCGCAGCGGAAATAGTAAAGGTTAGAAAATCAACGAAATCCCATGTTTCAACTTCGTTGAAAAAATTGGAAAATAAAGGACTGGTTGAAAGAATACAAAGTAAGGATAATAAAAAGCATGTAGAGATTATTCTGCTGGATCGGGCAGAACTTATAGTGGCGGCAGGAATAAACGCACAGAAACAGTTTGCAGGAAATGTTTTGAGCGGATTGACAGAAGAAGAAAAGCACATGTGTATCCAGATATTTGACCGGATCTGCAATAATGCGGAAGAACATTTAAGGGAATACAAGGAAAAAACGAATGAAAACGAATCCCTGGATATGAAGAGTACCGGGAATCATTTGTTTTACAGTCAATTGATGGAAAAGGAGCAGGATTAAAAGGATGGAAGAGAACAATTACAAACCACAGATTCCGGATGTGATGGAAGCAATATTTGATGCTGCGTATCTGATTTTCGATTTAGTTGCCGCAATTTTATTTTTTATATTTTCAAAGGGAAATATCTTATTTGTACTTTATGGAATATTAACATTGACACTTTGCGGAGGGGATGCTTTTCATCTGGTGCCAAGAATTATAAGGGCAGTGCGTGGAAGCGATGAGAAGATAAAGAGGCAGCTGGGAATTGGATTGCAGGTATCGTCTGTTACAATGACGGTGTTTTATATTATTTTAATGTATGTCTGGAAATTTACATTTCCGGAAATGATAATACCGACAATAGTGGAAGCGGTCGTGTGGATATCAGCGGTTGTCAGAATTGTGATATGCATGTTCCCACAGAACAATTGGTGTACAGATGAAGGAAATATGAAATTATCAATTGCCAGAAATGCTGTCTTTGCGGTGACGGGGATCGGAGTGATTATTCTGTATATCATTTCCGGGAATGCAAATGGGTATGGTATGACAAGAATGGTTGCAGCGATCATTCTTTCTTTTGGCTGTTATCTGCCGGTTACTTTATTCAGTAAAACGAAACCAAAGGTGGGATTATTAATGATTCCAAAAACCTGTGCATATATGTGGATGATTGCAATGGGACTACAACTGTTATTTTAAAAACAAAAATATTATAGAGGCAGGGCATTATAATGAAAATGGAAAAATTTGTAAAGCTTATGACGGGACATTTTGATAACAGAGAACAATTTACAGAAATGAAATCTGCAGGAAAATTATTTCCGTATGCCAGACATGTGAATACAGTCTGTAATGATAAGATAAATAATATTCCGGAAAATTTTACCGGAATATTTATTGTAGAAGAAAGTTATTATGAGACGGATGGAAAATGCCATGCATCACCGCATTTATTTCTTGTTACGGATTGTGACGGTGGAATTATGCTTTCTTCCTACGAAATTCCGGCAGGAGAAGACAAAAATACGTTTTCTTATGCTTCCATGAAGAACGTAGAATATAGTGACCTGAAAAGATCTGAGAAGTTTACCCCGGCATTGTATCAGGAAAAGGATGGTGTCTGGGAAGGGGGAAGTGTGAGTCAGTTTACCCCTGTGATGACATTCCGGTTATGGGAGAGATTCTCGGAGACATGTCTGGAGGTGTCAGAAAGTATGGAAGTGAATGGAAAGAAAACTTTCGGATATGATGTGCCGGTCATTTATAAAAGGGAACGAGGTGCCTGACACCAGTTCCGTGGGAAGCATAGATGCTGAAACGGTAGCGCTTGCACGATCAATTAAATAAGCACTAGATAAAAGAGTCATCCATCTGGATGGCTCTTTTATTGATCCTGATATCTGCGCGGATTTCGACAAACAGCTCTTATGGTAAATTTAAAGAAATTAAAAATTTTTATATCGCATGGTTTTCTTTTTCTGCTTGACAAATACCATTTGATTGTTCCTATACTTTTTTGAAAATTCTGGTATTTCTTTAGGTATGAAAAAGTTCATAGAAAATTCAGTTGATTCCGTAAAGTTCCTCGCTTATAATGATATTGAGGCAGAGAGCCTTTTGCGGAATTTTAGAAGTGTTATGCACAATACAAAAGGAGGGATGCCGACTTGAATACAGAAATAGCAAATGCTGTGAATGCAGCAGGAGATAAGGCACAATATGATACTCGTGTTAAAAGGTTACTGGCACAGAAGATTATATTAGCACATATTCTGGTGAAAACAGTCGATGAATTTAAAGGAATGAAGCCGGAAGATGTTGTGAAATACATCGAAGGCGAACCGAGTATTAGCGTTGTTCCGGTTGAGCCGGGATTAGCAAATATGGAAAAACAGATGCTACAGGACAGCGTATCGTAGGTTTTAATACGGAAAATGCTGAAATTAATGAAGGATTAGTCAGATTTGATATTATTTTTTATATCCGCATGCCATCCGTAGATGACACAAAAAATGGACTTTCGCAGATTATTGTGAATATTGAGGCTCAGAAGGATGAGCCGACGGAATATAAAATTTTAAATCGGGCAATCTTTTATGTGAGTAGGCTGATTTCGTCACAAAAGGAAAGAGATTTTGTAAATACTAACTACGACGACATTAAGCAGGTATTCAGCATATGGATATGTATGAACATGGATGATAACAGCTTAAGCCACATCCATTTGACAAAAGATGAGATGTTAAAACCATGTAACTGGAAAGGTAATCTCGATCTGTTAAATATTGTGTTAATAGGAATCACAAATGAGATTCCGGAACATGATGAAAAATATGAAATGCACCGCCTGATTGGGACTTTGCTTTCAGGCGAATTGAAAGAACAGGAAAAATTGGATATTATAGAACATGAATATAATATTCCAATCAGTCAAGAATTTAGAGAGGATGTGAGAATTATGTGTAATCTGAGTACAGGAATTGAAGAAAGAGCTACTGAAAGAGCAACTAAAAAGGCTACTGAAAAAACAAGCGAAAAGTTTATTCTGAATATGTATAAAAAGGGTTATACATTGGATCAGATCGCAGATGTAGCTGAAACAGGTGTTGATGAAGTTGAAGCGATTATTAAGAAGAAAGAGCCTGCAATGGCGTAAACATCATGGTAAAATAGTTTAAAATGAAGATGCGGCAAAATCGTCAACAGGTTGTTGAGGAGTTGCCGCTTCTTTGAATTTTATGTTATTTTGATAAATCTTAGTCTGGCATAAATTGTTGCCCCCATTCGCACATAGAGTCCAATAAAGGAATCAGTGTCTTGCCTAACTCGCTTAAGCTGTACTCTGTTTTTGGAGGAATTACAGGATATATTTTTTTAATGATTAAGTTATCGTTTTCAAGTTCGCGTAACTGCTGAGCCAGCATTTTATCAGTGATAGCTGGAATTTTTTTGTGGATTTGGTTATACCTTAGCGTGTTGTTGCCAAGATGATACAATATAACGGCTTTATATTTTCCACCAATTTTAGATATCGTTGCATCAACAGGACAATTATATTTGTTTTGCATTTTTACATTTTACACTTTCTTTTTAGTTAGTATATTACAAAAAAGTACGTTCTTGTCTTTTTTATATCGAATCCATTATAATCAAATTGTCTAGACAATACAATCATAATTTTAAGGAGATTATACAGAAATGAATATTTTAGATATTGCAAAACAGCGTTTTTCAGTAAGAAACTATCTGACTAAAGAGATTTCACAGGAGACATTGGAGACAATTTTAGAAGCAGCTCATGTAGCACCAACCGCAGCAAATATGCAGCCTGTTAAACTATTGGTTGTAAAAAGCGATGAAGCAAAAGAAAAACTGGCAAAGGCAGCCAATATTTACAGTGCTCCAGTTGCAATCATTGTGTGTGCAGATACGGATAAAGCATGGACGCGTCCATTTGATGGGATGAAAACAACGGATATAGATGCGTCAATCATTACCGATCATATGATGCTTACAGCTACAGAACTTGGCTTGGGCTCTGTTTGGATTTGTTACTTTAAACCAGATGTGATAAAAGAAGAATTTAAACTTCCGTTGGGACTTGAACCAATCAATATATTGGCGATTGGATATACGAATGAGAAAGCAGATGCAAATAGACATGAATCCCAGCGTATACCAATGAAAGAATTTGTTTCATTCCTTTAATATAAAAATTATATATCAGCTCAAATTGCAGATGTAACAGAAAAGAGCATATCTGAAATTGAGAAAATTGTAAAGAAAGAGCCAGCAATGGCGTAAATATCATTAACGAAATAATAAAAAATAAGAGACGGCAAATCGTCAACAAGTTGTTGATAATTTGCCGTCTTTGTTGGTATATGGGAGTTATTCCTCTTTTTTTCTAGCCCTAGTCTTATAGACATTATACTGATTCTTGCATTTCGGAGAGCAGAATTCATTTCCCTTACGGCTTGCGATAAATGCCCTGCCACAGTGCTTACACAGCTTCATATCGCAGTCAGAATCCTTAAGCATAAAAGAAAAGCACATCTGGATCATGACGAGCAGGGAATGGAAGTTCCATACGATAATTCTATTGAGGAGCTTGTGTATCATTAAGACAACAGGGAAACAAATTCCACACGCTGATCCATCCAGTTCCCGATAATTGCAATTCCTTTTCCCATGGTAAAAGCTGCAACAATGGTTCCGATGCCAAGTCCCATGATATGTCCGAGACAGAAGAACGTCATACATGCGGTAATAACCAGACAGGTTACATCAAAACCGATTTTGATGCGGGCATAGGGAACCTTTGTGATGTCTGCGGCTTCCCGCGGAAACAGATCGGTTGGGATGATCGGCAGTTTGCAGCGGTTTGACAGCGCAATTCCAAAACAGATGATAAGATAACTCAATACAAAGTAGAGGATGCGAAGTGGTATATTCAGCGGCAGCCGCGTAATCCACAGTTCATGCAGATCCATCATCTCTCCAAACGCAAACCCTACAACAAAACTAAATAAATAGGATGGGACAAATTTTTTTCGCATAATCATTAGAATGCAGATCAAAAGTCCCTGAAACAGGTAAGTCCAGGTGCCGAGTGTCAGTTTCGGGAAAACCTGTTGAAACGCATACGGCACGCTTGAAATGGCGGAGATTCCGGAGCCGGACTGAAGCATCAGAAGGACACCGAGGCTGTTAATGATAACGGCAAGGACAAGTGCTGCCTCACCACGTAAGATTTTTTTCTGTTGTTTCATGATAATAGTGCTCTTTTCCGATAGATTTTGTATGCATTGCACACGGTTGCGATTATAGTCCTTTTTTCACAGATTTTCAAGTGTGGGTTATGTAATGGATGCATTTCCAGTGCAGAAGGTAACCGATTGTGGAGAGATTGCGTAAAACAGAATAAATTCTGATAAAATTTCTTGCAAAGTAGGTTTCCTTGTGGTATATGGTATTAAAACGGTTAAACTATGGAAACAGAAACGAAGAAAAGAGGGCAATCACAATGTGTACAGCAGCAACATACAAGACAACGGATTTTTATTTTGGACGTACCCTGGATTATGAATTTTCCTATGGGGATGAAGTGGCAGTCCTGCCACGGAATTATGCGCTTACCTTCCGGCATATGGGTGTATTAAAAGCGCATTATGCGATCATCGGTATGGCATATGTAGTGGGCGATTATCCACTGTATTATGATGGAATCAATGAAAAAGGACTGGGTATGGCAGGGCTTAATTTTGTCGGCAATGCCGTGTATCAGAAAATTGAAGAAGGGCGGGAAAACATCGCACAGTTTGAATTTATCCCATGGATTTTAGCACAGTGCGCTTCGGTTTGTGAAGCAAGAGAAAAGCTGGAGAAGATGAATCTGGTAGGAACACAGTTCAGTGAGCAGCTTCCGGCGGCACAATTACACTGGATGATTGCGGATGAAAAGGAATGTATTGTAGTAGAATGTATGGCGGATGGATTGCATATATATGACAATCCGGCGGGAGTTTTGACGAACAATCCGCCATTTCCGCAACAGATGTTTTTGTTGAATCAGTATATGCATCTGTCACCGAAGCAGCCGGTCAATGCGTTTTCCAAGCAGCTTCCTCTGGAGCAGTACAGCCGCGGCATGGGAGCACTGGGCTTGCCGGGGGATTTGTCTTCTGCTTCACGGTTTGCCCGTGTGGCATTCACCCGGCTGCATGCGATGTCGGGTGAATCCGAAAAAGAGAGTATCAGTCAGTTTTTTCATATTTTAGGTTCGGTGGATCAGCAGCGTGGCTGCTGTGAGGTGGCAGATGGCAAATATGAGATTACGTTGTATACTTCCTGCTGTAATGCAACAAAGGGTATTTATTACTATACGACATATGAAAATCATCAGATTACTGCTGTGGATATGCATCGGGAGAATCTCGATGGGGAAACGCTGGTGCATTACCCAATTGTGACAGGAGAACATATTTTGTGGCAGAATTAAAAGGGTGACATACACGAGGAGATGGAAAGGGAAGTTTGAAATGAAATATATTCCGTTAATCATAATATTACTTCTGATTCTGGCAATTTTGGTTTTGATTTTTTACGGAGTGTACCGTGTGAAACGTTTTTCCAGACAATTGTTTGGCACAGATGATATTTTGCAGGGCGTAAAAAAAGCGCAGGAAGATCTGTCAACAACACCGCGTTCGGTATCGGCAATGACAAGAATTGCCCTGCCGCAGATCGTTTCCGATTTTCCGGATTTTGAGTACAATGAAATGAAGCAGCGTGCAGAAAATGCCCTGATGCAGTATTTCGAGGCAGTATCGGCACAGGATGTAACAATTTTACAGGAAGGAAATGAAGATTTGAAAGAACAGCTTCGTTCGCAGATTCGCGCATTGGTCTCACAGGAAAAATGGGAACATTTTACGCAGGTAAAGATTCATCAGACGGAGATCGCCCGGTATCGGAAAGAAGCTGGCCGTTGCATCGTGACATTCCAGTCGGCGGTGGAAAGTTTTCATTATGTGACAGATGCAGCACATGCCGTGGTGCGGGGATCGGATCATATCTTAGAGCAGAGCCGCTATAATGTTGATCTGGTTTATATTCAAAACCGTGATCTTGCAAAAGGAAACACGGATGGAGCACTTGGCATTACCTGTCCGAACTGTGGTGCGCCGATCACAAATCTCGGCGCAAAATTCTGTGAGTATTGCGGAGCAGGGGTTGTGGAGTTGAATGTACATGCATGGTCATTTGAGAATATTGAGGAAGCATAACTGTTTTGTATTTATTTGCAAGCATAGGTGAAATTGTTTTTAGTCTGCTTGCGTTTGCTGTGATATTGTGTTAAAGTACATATTGTTCTGAATATGAGAACCAGAGAGTGATGACAGAAGTCACACGAAGGGGTACACCACCGCGGGTGTAGCTTTCTTTGTGTGGCTTTTTTTGTTGCAATAATAAGTGATTGCGAAACTTTTTCCAGATTCTTCCGTAATCGCCTAAATAATTTCAAAATAAAAAGGAGGTCTTACATGGTACATATCAATGGAAAAGACATAGATGTGGCAGGGCAGTCCCTGATGGATTTTTTAAATGCAAATGATTATGAGATGGGTACGTTTGTTGTGGAATGCAATGAAGAGATTATTCATAAAGAGGATTATAAAACATATATCCTCAGGGATGGTGATGTTATAGAAGTTGTCCAGTTTATGGGGGGTGGCTGCGGTACATCTCTGATGTATCGCTCCATAATGTAGCGTTGGTCCATTTGCGAAGCAAATTTTTCAAATCATAGGAAATTCCTTCCTATGATTCAAAAACGCTCCGCGGGGATGCGCAGCTCGCGGAGTTGAAGGTTATGTTGAACATACCGCTCGCGCGCGAAAGTGTGCGGTCAAGCGCACACTTTATTTAAAGAAAAATACCAGAGAGAATACAAGAAAGAAGGAAGAAAAAATGAAGAATGACACATTTACACCCTGACAACCTGCTGCATAAGCATTTTCAATAAATGTTGTCATTGCACCAGTATCCTTTAATGCCTCTGAGAACATAAACTCGATGTTTAATGTAGGTCCAACTACTGTTTCATAAGCATTCTTCATTGTAACAAATGTTTCATCAACATTATTTGTTGCATATGCAACCTTAATTTTTTCAAATTCTGCACTTCCTGAATCATTAGCTTCTCCATCATTCTTTCCGCAGCCTGCGAACAATACTGACATTGTCATTACTGCTAAAACTACACATAAAAGCTTTTTAAATCTCTTCATAAAAATTCTCCTTTATTTTTTATTTTATTTAACCTTCCTTGCTTGGAAGCCCCTTAGGTCTTGCCTGACTCGCACAAACAAGAATAATAAATACAATACCATCTAAAAGAACTAATACAAGTGCATTAGCATAGCTTAACCCAAAATTAAAGCAGGCTGTATACACGAAAAAAGCATTAAGTCCCATACCTGATGCCAGACCTAGCGGAAGGTTAGCAAGAAATGCCATTGCAAATGTTCCAACAACTGCTGAAAGAGCTGTAGCAATGTATATAGCATTGTAGGATACTTCTGGAAGTGCAGAAAACATACCTGCATTAACCATAAGGATATACGACATTGCCATAAACGTTGTGATACCGGCAAGAACTTCAACCCTTACTGTTGAGCCGTGTTCTTTTACCTTAAAAAACTTTTCCATTATTAAGTCTCCGTTTCTTAAATTATTACGTATGCTTATATAGCGTTTACACTCGATTATAACATACATTTATTAACTTTGACCAGTCTATTTTTATAATTATTTAACAGACTTTAATAGAAAGTTTAATATTATTCAACCAT
>OGYO01001095.1_pt1 | contig 14768 bp, 10 predicted proteins | sample 1576561 | NCBI WGS metagenome assembly OGYO01 (sample SAMEA3541507, study PRJEB24748) | human gut metagenome | biome: human gut; feature: human-associated habitat; material: faeces | place: China | collected 2012 | reverse complement strand
GGCTATCTTATGATTATCCGGCAGCATTCTTTCTGCTGTTAATGCATCCGATTCTATTAATTCATATATTTTATTCACCTCTGCTTTTGGGGTATTGTAATTTATCTCATTCTCTGTGACTAGAGGTATACGTCCCCAAATGCGTACAAGCATAAAATAGTTTAATGCTCTTAAAAAGTAGGCTTGTCCCAGTCTCGGCTCCAGGAAAGATTTCTCAACCGGTGTTCTTTCTGCATTATTAATTACATAATTGCAAGCTTTGATTGTCTGATAATAAAGTTGATACATTTCAAGAATATCTGTATTTCCCGAGTTGAAATTAAACCGGTCATATTCCGAAAAACGTGACTTATTACCACCACTATGGGCTGTTACATCATCTGCACACCACACATAAATGGCTCTGAAGACGCGAGCATTAGTCTGGTAATATTTGTTGTACAATCTTCACGGTGGCAGGAACGCTGTGCAATACGGTCTCTCCGCTCGTGCTCGGTCAAGCAACCACCGAAGTGTTCAGCGCCTTCGAACGCGTGATGGCAGGCACTGGTGGACTCGATTTCATCGCGTTCAACCGTATCCTTCTCACGCTCGTGCTGCTCTACGTGGCCTATTCGATCTGCCAGTTCATCTGCCAATTCATCATGGCGAAGGTGACCCAGGAAGTCATCTATGGTTTGCGTCGCGATATGAAGGCGAAGCTCGATCGCGTGCCGCTTTCCTACTACGATGGCCGCCCTAAGGGAGAGATCCTCTCGCGCGTCACCAACGATGTCGACCTTATCTCTTCTACCTTGCAAGAAACGCTCGTGCAGATCATCTCGGCGGTGGTCACGCTCGTTTCTGTGGTCATCTTCATGTTCTCGATCTCGTGGATCTTGGCGCTCGTTGCGTTCGCCACGCTGCCGCTCTCGCTTCTGGCTACGGTAGGTATCGCAACGCGTTCGCAACGCTACTTCAAGAGCCAGCAGAAAGCACTCGGCAAGCTCAACGCGCATATCGAAGAGATGTACAGCGGCAATACTGAGGTGAAATCGTTCACGCGTGAAGATGCGGCCATCGATGAATTCAACGCACGCAATGGCGAATACTTCGCTCAGGCATGGAAAGCGCAATTCCTCGCCGGTGTGATCCGCCCTGTTATGGGCTTCATCGGCAACTTGGGCTACGTGCTCGTCTGCATCATCGGTGCCGTGCTCTACATCACCGGCGGGATCGCCACGGTCGGCGAGATCCAGGCGTTCGTGCAGTATATGCGTCAGTTCACGATGCCCATCACGCAGATCGCTTCGATCGCCAACACCATCCAGGCAACGCTCGCCGCATCCGAGCGCGTCTTCGAGGTGCTCGACGCAGAAGAGATGAGCGAGCCCGATCCTTCCACCGTCACGCAGATCGCAAAGCCTTGCAAGGGGGCGGTCAAGTTCGATCACGTGCGTTTCGGCTACGATGCGCAAAAGCCGGTCATCAAGGATTTCTCGCTTGAGGTCGAACCAGGACAGATGGTCGCGATCGTGGGACCGACCGGGGCGGGCAAGACCACGCTCGTGAATCTGCTCATGCGCTTCTACGATATCGATGCGGGCACGATCACGATCGATGGTGTGAACACCGCGCTCGATACGCGTAGCGATGTGCGCAGTAACTTCGGCATGGTGCTTCAAGATGCGTGGCTCTTCTCGGGTACGATCCGCGAGAACATCGCCTACGGGGCAAAAGACCCGAAGGAGAAGTACATTCGCCTGGCTGCCAAGCTCGCGCAGGCCGATCATTTCATCGAGCTTCTGCCCGATGGCTATGACACGGTCATCAAGGAAGACGGCACGAACCTCTCGCAAGGTCAGCGCCAGCTGCTCACGATCGCGCGCGCCATGCTCTCGAATCCTTCGATCATTGTGCTCGATGAGGCAACCTCTTCGATCGATACGCACACCGAAGCGCTCGTGCAGAAAGCGATGCGCGAATCGCTCGAAGGACGAACGAGCTTCGTTATCGCTCATCGTTTGAGTACGATCAGGCAAGCAGATATAATTCTTGTTATTCGCGAGGGGGATATCGTGGAGAAGGGTACGCACGAGGAGCTGCTCGCGCAGAACGGCTTCTATGCTGAACTCCACAACTCGCAATTTGTTGATTGTATCGATGAGGACGACTAGATAACGCATATGGCGAACAATGAAGAACATATTGAAGCGAAGCCTGAAGGGGTCGCTGTCTTCATCAAGGTTTCTGGGAGACTGGGGAAAAATTCCGATCACCTATGCCGGAGGCGTTCACAGTTTTGAAGATCTGGAAGAAATTTCACAACTTGGAAGAAACCGGCTGAACGTCACCATTGGAAGTGCGCTGGATCTGTTTGGCGGTCCGATGTCTTATGAACAGGTATTAACATATATCAGAAAATGTAACGCAGAAAAGGAGAAAAGTATATGAGCAGATATACCAAGGAAGATATTTTCAGAATTGTGGAAGAAGAGGATGTGGAATTCATCCGTCTGCAGTTTACGGATATTTTCGGAACATTAAAGAATGTAGCAATTACATCCAGTCAGCTGGAGAAAGCATTGAATAACAAGTGTATGTTTGACGGTTCTTCCATTGAGGGATTTGTACGGATTGAGGAGTCAGACATGTATCTGTATCCGGATCTGGACACATTTACCATTTTCCCATGGCGCCCGCAGCAGGGAAAAGTAGCACGTATTATCTGTGATATTTACTGTGCAGACAAAACACCGTTTACGGGGGACTCCCGTTATATCTTAAAACGTCAGATTGAGGAAGCAAAAAAACTTGGATATACATTTAATGTGGGACCGGAGTGTGAGTTTTTCCTGTTTCATCAGGATGAAAATGGCCAGCCGACAACACTTTCCCACGAAAAAGCCGGATATTTTGATCTCGGTCCGGTAGATCTGGGGGAAAATGCCAGACGTGATATGGTGCTGACACTTGAAGATATGGGGTATGAGATCGAAGCTTCCCACCATGAGGTAGCACCCGCACAGCATGAGATTGACTTTAAGTATGATGAGGCACTGCAGACGGCAGATAATATCATGACATTCAAACTGGCGGTTAAGACCATTGCAAAGCGGCACGGTCTGTTTGCAAGCTTTATGCCGAAGCCGAAATACGGGATTAATGGTTCCGGAATGCATATCAATATGTCCCTGTCCAAAGATGGACATAATATTTTCCACGATCCGGATGGAAAAATGGGCCTGAGTAAAGAAGCCTATTATTTTATTGGCGGTATCATGAAGCACATGAAAGGTGTGACTCTTATCATGAATCCGCTGGTAAATTCCTATAAGCGGCTGGTACCTGGATATGAGGCACCATGTTATATTGCATGGTCTGCGACAAACCGCAGCCCGCTCATCCGTATTCCTGCTTCCCGGGGAGAGGAAACCCGTGTGGAACTGCGCAGCCCGGACCCGGCAGCCAATCCGTATCTGGCCCTTGCGGTATGTCTTGCAGCCGGAATTGACGGTATCAGAAATAAAATTGAGCCACCGGAAGAAGTGCCGGAAAATGTCTATGAACTGAAGGAGGAAGAAAAAGCAAGCAGAGGAATCGAGTCGCTTCCGGCCGATCTTCATGCGGCCATCTGTGAATTGCAGAAAGATGCTTTTGTAAAAGAAGTGCTTGGAGAACATATCAGCAGCAAACTGATCGAGGCAAAAGAGGCAGAATGGATGCAGTACCGTACACAGGTAACCGGCTGGGAGATCGAAGAGTATCTGTATAAGATTTAACGGGAGATCGGATCGTGAGTAACATTGTAATTGCCTTTTCGAAACCGGAAGTGGCAGCGGGCATAAAAAAAATATTGACACAGAGCGGGTATTCCGTGCAGGCAGTCTGTACTACCGGTGCGCAGGCACTGGCAAGCGTAAACAATCTGGAGTGTGGAATACTGATCTGCGGATGCCGGTTTATGGATATGATGTATATGGAAATTCACGATTATCTGCCACCGGAGTTTCAGATGCTTCTGATCGCTTCTCCGTCTTCCATTCAGGAGAGAGAGGTAAGCAATCTGGTCTGTCTTTCCATGCCGATGAAAGTGCATGAACTGTTGCAGACAATTGAAATGATGGAGGGAGATATCCAGAGGCGCAGAAGGAGAATGCGGCAGCAGCCGAAACACCGTTCGCAGGAGGATCAGCAGATCATTCGCAAGGCAAAGGAACTCCTTATGGCACGAAACTCTTTTACGGAAGAGGAAGCACATAAATATATTCAGAAAAGAAGTATGGACAACGGAACCGGTCTGGTCGAGGTGGCACAGATGATCTTAAGTCTTCTGCAGGAAGGGTAGGGATCTTATCTGGCTTTTTTGGCTGGTCTTTACATTAAAAGAAGAAAATGTTAAAGTGATACTGATGGAAAATTAGAGAAGGAGAACGAAATTATGTTTCATGTAAATGAGAATTATCAGAAGCTGCCGGGCAGCTATTTATTCAGCACAATTGCAAAAAAAGTAAATGCATATCAGGAGGCAAATCCGGACAAGAACATTATCCGTCTGGGAATCGGTGATGTTACACAGCCACTGGCTCCTGCAATCATTGAGGCTATGCATAAAGCGGTAGATGAGATGGGACATGCCGAGACATTCCACGGCTATGCACCGGATCTGGGATATGAATTTTTGCGCAAGGCAATCGCAGAGAACGATTATGCAGCAAGAGGCTGTGAGGTTGCAGCAGATGAAATTTTTGTGTCTGACGGAGCAAAGAGCGATTCCGGAAATATTCAGGAGATTTTCGGACAGGACAACAAGATTGCGGTCTGTGATCCGGTATACCCGGTTTATGTGGATTCCAACGTTATGGCTGGAAGAACCGGTACTTACGACAAGGAGACCGGCACATGGAGCGATGTCATTTACATGCCATGTACAGCAGAAAATCATTTCGTACCGGAGTTCCCAAAGAAGACACCGGACATGATCTATCTGTGTCTGCCGAATAACCCGACCGGAACAACGCTTACAAAGGATCAGTTGCAGGAATGGGTGGACTATGCCAATAAAGTTGGCGCTGTAATCATTTATGATGCCGCTTATGAAGCTTATATCAGTGAGGACAATGTGGCACATTCCATTTATGAGTGCAAGGGTGCAAGAACCTGCGCCATTGAGCTGCACAGTTTCTCAAAGAATGCAGGATTTACCGGTGTTCGTCTTGGATATACCGTAGTTCCGAAGGATTTAAAATGCGGGGAAGTTTCTTTGCACGACATGTGGGCAAGACGTCACGGAACCAAATTCAACGGTGCTCCGTACATTGTGCAGCGTGCCGGTGAGGCTGTATATTCTGAGGCAGGAAAAGCACAGTTAAAGGAGCAGGTTGCTTACTATATGAAGAATGCAAAGACCATTAAGGAAGGATTAAAGGATGCCGGATATACCGTATTTGGTGGTGTAAATGCACCATACATCTGGTTAAAGACTCCGGATCAGATGACTTCCTGGGAGTTCTTTGATTATCTGCTGGAGAATGCAAATGTTGTTGGTACTCCGGGATCCGGTTTCGGACCGAGCGGAGAAGGATATTTCCGACTGACTGCATTTGGAAATTATGAAAACACCGTAAAGGCACTGGAGCGTATCAAAGCTCTGTAAAAGAGGGAATATGCGTATGAATCATAACATGAAAAAAAGAGGTCTGGCATTGCTGCTGGCATGCTGCTGTGTTTTTACAGCGGCACCGGTGGCGGTAAAAGCGGACAATGTATCCATTTCCACCAATCAGACACCGACCGGCACATACAGCAGCTACACCAAAGCAGAGGTGCTGAAGTCAGATACGGTGGTGTATGATACGCTGTCTACTTCCAATAATGTTCACTTTTATAAGTATACTGCGGAAAAAGCCGGATATTTTACTGTAAATCTTGCACAGACAAGCGGAAAAGGAAAGTGGAATTTTTCCGTATATGATGTGGACAATGGAAATCAGGAACTGGAAACAAAATCTCTGGCATCCAATTATACATCAAGAATTTATAACCTCAGACCGGGCAAAAGCGTATATATCAAAGTTGAGCGTGTGCAGTCTACGGATATTACCATTTTAGATTATCAGCTGACACAGGATTATCAGTATTCCCTTCAGGTGAAAACAACGGAGAGTGCACAGTGGGAACAGGAAGACAACGATACACCGGCGGCAGCGACAAGTCTGCAGAACGGCACATGGATCAATGGAAGTTCCTACAAAGCTTCGGATGTGGACTGGTATGAGTATACCATTCCGGAAAACGGATATTTCACATATGATTTTCAGGGGGAGGGATCTTCCGCACTCTGGAATCTGTATCTGTATGATGAAAATATGAATGAACTGCAGAAAGATACCAATACAAGAACCGTATCCTCCGGTAAATATGTCCTTCCGGTGGGATCAAAAGTGTATGTGAAAGTCACCTGCTACGGCGTTGGAAACCAGTACAAGATCCGTTCCAATTACTATGCAACGGAAGGCTGGGAAAAGGAATCCAACGATACCATGGCACTTGCCACGGATCTTACCGCCGGAAAGACACTGCATGGAAGTATCAACAGCAAAAAAGATGTGGATTACTACCGCTACGTTGCCACGGGCAGTGGATATTTCAATTTCAAATTTACAAATGCGGACGGTGGAAACAATCAGTACTGGAAACTTTCCGTATATGATGAGAAAAAGAAGCTGCTTCAGACCGTGGAAACAGAGGATGATCTGCAGATTTCCACTGCAAAGCTCAGTTTCCGGAAAGGCAAAGAGATTTACCTGAAGGTAGAACGGAATATCAATGATTATGCGTGCGGACACGAATACACGGTGACAGTCAATCAGTACAAGGCTGATAACTGGGAACAGGAATATAATGATTCTTTTGCCACAGCTACAACTGTAAAAAAGAATAAGACCTGTAGTGCGAATAATTATGCGGTAAAGGATAAAGATTATTTTGTATATAAGGCTGCAAAGAAGGGAAAGGTGACCATACAGGTAAGCCTTCCTGACAGCGGATACTGGAATGTGTGTGTATATAATCAGAAAAAGAAGCTGGTCAAACAGGAAGATTATGCACAGACCGGACAGAAGTTTACCGTAAAAGCTGCAAAGGGGCAGAAACTCTATGTGATGGTGAAGGCCAGAACAAAATCTGCCGTTGGAAAGACCTATCGTGTCACTGTGAAACAAAAATAAAGCAAACTATAAAGATTCTGTGAAAAGAACCGATATCTATAGTAGATACCAAAATAGTTTAACCGGAAACAAATGGAATTGACCGGTAGAATTCAGGGAGGATGAGAGTATGGGTGTAAACACAACAGGTTTGTTAAACACGCAGACAGAGGTATACGCATCCTATAAAAACGATGCGGTGACCAAAAATGAGACGGCTGCAAAGAAGGACTCCACAGCAAAGACGGAAGAAAAAAATGAGAGCGGTGTAGTCTATGATAAATCAGACAGCAGCAAGGACAATAAGAAAGCAACCTATTCGATTAATAAGATGGGCGCTGAGGATCGTGCAGCACTCGTACAGCAGATGAAAGCGGATACACAGTCCAGACAGCAGCTGCTGATCAGCATCGTGCAGAAAATGATGACCGGTCAGGCAGCTACTGCTTCTGTTGCAAACGGAACAAACAGTGATGATATATGGAAGTTCCTTGCAAAAGGAGATTTCACGGTAGATGCAGCAACCAAGGCACAGGCACAGAAGGATATTTCTGAGGATGGTTACTACGGTATAAAGCAGACATCAGAGAGATTATTTGATTTTGCAAGTGCCCTTGCCGGGGATGATGTGGAAAAGATGAAGAAGATGCAGACTGCCATGCAGAAGGGATTCAAACAGGCAACCGGTGCATGGGGCAAAGACCTTCCGGACATCTGCCAGAAGACATTGGATGCTGCAAATCAGAAGTTTGAGGATTATTATAAGTCCAAAGAGAGCACAACAAAGACCGAAGGCTGAAAACAGACTGCTGCAGCCCGGTGATTGTTTACAAAAGAAGGGAAAAAATACCGGAAAAAGAGGTGTTTTTTCCCTTCTTTTTCTGTTTCGGATGATACGGCAATGATTGAAGAAATGATGCAGAAGTGGTATGATTAGGCATTATAGAGAGACAGAAAAAAGGAGACCTGATGACTATGAAATATAATTTTGATAAAATACCAAACCGCAGAGGCACAAATTCCCTCAAGTGGGATGTGGATCGCAAAGAACTCCCGATGTGGGTGGCAGATATGGATTTTGAGACGGTGCCGGAAGTGCAGGAGGCACTGGTACAGCGCGTAGCACACGGGGTATATGGATATTCTGTCATCCCGGACGAATGGGCGGACAGCTATGTAAACTGGTGGGAAAAGCGTCATCATTTTCGGATGGACCCAAAGAAGCTGATCTTTACAACGGGAGTAATCCCTGCACTTTCTTCTGCTGTCCGAAAACTGACGACACCGGCAGAAAATGTGCTGATTCAGACACCTGTCTATAATAATTTCTTCAATTCCATTCGTAATAACGGAAGAAATGTCGTGGAAAACGAACTGTTTTATGATGGAAAAGAATACCGCATAGACTGGGAAAAACTTGAACAGCAGCTGGCAGATCCGCAGACGACGCTTATGATTTTGTGTAATCCGCAGAATCCGGCAGGAAACATCTGGGATCGTGAGACGCTGGCGAGGATCGGGGCATTATGTAAGCAGTATGATGTCATTGTTGTCTCGGATGAAATTCACTGTGATCTGACAAAACCCGGTACAGAATACATTCCGTTTGCCTCTGTGAATGATACCTGCAGGGACATCAGTGTTACCTGCATTGCGCCGACGAAGACATTTAATCTGGCAGGGCTGCAGACGGCTGCCGTCTATGCAGAAAACTCGATTCTGCATCACAGAATGTGGAGACAGCTCAACACCGACGAAGTAGCAGAACCGAACGCTTTTGCAATTCAGGCAACGATTGCCGCTTTTCAATACGGGGAAGAATGGCTCGATGAGCTGCGGGAATATGTGGAAAAGAACAAGCAGTATGTGACAGAATTTCTGCAGGAGAAAATTCCACTCATCCATCCGGTTGCAGGAGAGGCTACTTACCTCATGTGGCTGGACTGCCGCAAAATCACGGAGAGTGGCCGGCAGTTTGTAAAATTTATCCGCAAAACCAGCGGTCTGTATGTCAGCGGAGGCAATCAGTATGGTAGGGGAGGCGAAGGATTTTTGCGCGTGAATGTGGCTACCTCCAAGCTGGTTGTTGAAGATGGAATGCAGCGTCTGTATGAGAGCGTTGATGCATGGCTGAAAGAAGAAAGGGTATCAAAATAAGAATAATTCCTGATTTTAAGCAAACCTTAAAGGTTTGCCCCATTGGAAATTAAGAAAAAAACCGCTACAATGTATCTATGATTAATCATGAATACGAGGTGGCGGTTTTTTATGTATAATGTTTTAGTTTGTGACGATGAAAAGGATATTGTTTCTGCTTTGCAGATTTATTTAAAAAGTGAAGGATACCAGGTGTTTTCGGCTTATAACGGAAAGGAAGCCTTAAAAATTATAAACCGGGAGGATATCCAGCTGGTTCTGATGGATATTATGATGCCGGAAATGGACGGGATAGAAGCGATGTGCAAAATCCGTGAAATTTCCAATGTTCCGGTGATCTTACTGACGGCCAAAAGTGAGGATACCGATAAGGTACTCGGACTTACCGTGGGCGCGGACGATTATGTGACGAAACCATTCAATCCAGTGGAACTGCAGGCGAGAGTGAAATCCCAGATCCGGCGGTATATGCTGCTTGGAAGCGGACAGAAGGTGAGGACAAAACTGTCCGCCGGCGGCATCGAGCTGGATGATAAATTAAAGGAAGTCACTCTGGACGGAGAACCTGTCAGTCTGACCAGAACAGAGTACGATATTTTAAAACTTCTGATGGAACATCCGGGGGAAGTATATTCACCGAAACAGATTTACGAGGCCGTGTGGAAAGGCAGCCCGTGCGGCGTCGAAAACACGGTAGCAGTACATATCCGTCACCTTCGGGAAAAACTCGAATATAATCCTGCGGAGCCACGTTATTTAAAAGTTGTGTGGGGACGGGGATACAAGATGGAGGATGTAGAAAATGAATGAGAAAAAGGATAAAAAATTCCAAAAGCCGGAACATGTGTCCAAAAACTGGAAATCATCGCAGGGCATCAAACTACTGGCAATGGTACTTGCGATTGTGAGTGGATTTTTTGTGGCCGTGACCGGTGTGATAACAGTTGCACTGGGCATGGGGATGGCCGGCGATTTGCAGGGTTCACAGAAAGACATTGAAAAAACACTGGATACCGAGCTGCTCAGAAGCTATGCGTACTGGATGGGGGATGAAGTTATCGGGCAGGACGATGCAGCAGCAGCTCTGAAAAAATATGATGACGGAAATATCGTTTATTCACTTGTCAAAAAGAAGCCGAAAGGAAAAGAAACCGAACTTGTCTGTGGAAACAATACCGGTACCTTAAATAAGGAAAATGCACTTGCCTGGCTGAAATTTACAGATGAAAATGAGTTTAATACATATGATTGTTCTTTCTGGGATATGCTGTTTGGAAGATACCGGGGACTGCACATGCAGGAAATCAAGTATTATACGAAGGTGGATCATTTTATCTATGATGATGGTGTGATTTATTGTTATGCGGGTGATACCCTGTTTCGGATTGATTCTTTTTCTTTTTCCATGGTTCCAACGCAGTCGGATCTTGAACCGTATGTGGAATATACTTACCGGGAATCGGACGATGGTGGCGGATATTGCGCGGAAAATGGAGAACTGCTGAAAAAAGGTAAGCTCGAACCGTATTTAAAATCATCCGAACTGCGGTTTGATTTTGATGGGTTAGAGGCAGGTTACTTATGGTCAAAAAAGGATGGAATTTACCCGATCCGTCAGGAATCCATTGCGGAAACCTATCCGAAGGCAGAGGTCTTCCAGTGGCAGGATTTTTCATTTGCATACGAAGATAATCAGGGACTCATTTATTATAACCCGCATCAGGAGAAAGAAGTGACGGAGTATACGCTTTATCTTACGGTAGCGGATCCCCTGAAGGGAAGCAAAGTTTCGGTATCTTCTTTGTTTTCAAACGAAACCGGGAGTGGAAGTCGTATCGTGATTGATTCCGGGAAAACACAGTTTTTCCAGAAAGCACACACGCTTGCAGGCGTTGTGGTACAGCTGCGGAAGACATCGGGGTGGTGGCTGCTTTTGAGTGCTCTTGTATGGATGGTTTCGCTTGGCGTTTTGTTTGTATCGGTAGGATGGAAAAAAGGGTTTGATACGGTACAGATTCGAAGGATCGACCGTATACCGTTTGCAATTTATACAGGAATCACAGGACTTGTAGTAATTGGCTGTGGGCTGATATGCCTTTATATGGGAGATGGTCTGTTTCGAAATGCAAGAGCTGAATATTGCGTTGCGTATTTTGCAATTGCCTTTGCACTGGCAGAGCTGATTGTGTATGAATATGTGATCAGTATCATTGCAAGAATCCGCGCAGGAAAATTCTGGCATTATACGCTGTTGCGTCTGCTTTTAAACCCGTTTCGCCGGATAAAAAGAGAACTGCATGAAATCAGACTGGCGCTTTTGGCAAGTCTGTCTATGACGGTAAAAGTCACAGCTGTATTTCTTGTGGTCTTCCTCATAGAAGCATTTCTTTTACTGTGTGCCGGAGCGGATGGCGGAATTATCATGGTCTATCTCCTCTGGAAAGTTGTGGAATACGGCGTACTGTTAAAGATTGTGGTGCAGTTTCGACAGATATTCGACGGAGGGGAACGGATTGCAAAAGGTGATTATTCGCATCCGATCCATACAGAAAAAATGATGTATGAGCTGCGCACACATGCGGAAAATTTAAATAATGTACAGACCGGAGTTGCAGCGGCGGTAGAAGAAAAAATGAAGAGTGAGCGGTTTCGTACCGAACTGATCACCAATGTCTCCCATGATATTAAAACACCGCTTACTTCCATTATCAACTATGTGGATCTGATCAAAAAGGAGCCGACAGAGAGTGAAACAATGCGGGAGTACATTGAGGTGCTTGACCGACAGTCCAACCGTCTGAAAAAACTGATTGAGGATCTGATGGAGGCATCCAAAGCATCTACCGGAAATCTTCCGGTGAATCCGGAAGTATGTGATGCAACGGTCGTTCTGACACAGATTGTCGGGGAATTTTCAGAAAAGGCAGAGGCAAATCAGCTGGAGATGGTTGTAGAATGTCCGCAACCACCCGTTGAAATCTATGTGGATGGCAGACATTTGTGGCGGATCATTGACAACCTGATGGGAAATATATGTAAGTATGCACAGCCGGGAACACGTGTGTATGTTACGCTGGAAACATTTCACGGAATGGTGATTATGACCTTCCGCAATATTTCGAAGGATCGACTGAAAATGACCAGCGAGGAACTTTTCGGAAGATTTGTCCGTGGAGACAGTTCCCGGAATACGGAAGGACACGGACTGGGGCTTTCTATCGCAAAAAGCCTGACCGAGCTGATGCATGGAAATCTTGCGGTGCAGATGGACGGCGATCTGTTTAAAGTAATTCTCAGTTTTGAGGAATATCAGGAGGATAAGAAGCAGTAAAGACCAAAAACTCCTCGGTTGTATTTCTATATGCCATATGCTATAATGTGGGACGTCTAAATACAGAATATAAACGGAGGACAAATCTGTGAAAATAATAATCGCCGGTGATGGCAAGGTCGGACTCACGCTGACGCAGAAGCTTTCTGCGGCAGGACATGACCTGACTTTGATCGATTCGAACCAGCGTGTGCTGGATTCGAGTGTGGAGCGTTACGATGTTATGGGGGTACAGGGAAACTGTGCCTCCATGCGCGTGTTGGAGAGTGCGGATGTGAAAAAGGCGGATCTGCTCATTGCAGCCACCAGTTCGGATGAAGTCAATCTGCTCTGTGGTATGACTGCCCATGGCCTGAATCCGAGAATTCACACCATTGCAAGAATCCGTAATCCCGAATACGGCAAGCAGATTTTTACCATGCGGGATGTCTATTCCCTTTCGCTTATGGTGAATCCGGAAAAACAGGCGGCGCGCGAGATTGAACGGCTGATCCGCTATCCGGGCTTCCTGCAGAGGGAAACATTTGCAAAAAGCCGTGTGGAAATCGTGGAGCTGCGGATTCAAAAAGGAAGTAAACTTTGCGATGTGGCACTGATGAATCTGGAAAATGTTGTCAAATGCAAGGTGCTTGTCTGCGCAGTGAGCCGCGGAGGGGTTGTGGAGATTCCATCCGGACATTTTATTCTCCGGGAGGGGGATCATCTGTTTATTACGGCAACTGCTGAGATGCTGACACAGCTTCTGCGCAATCTTGGCATTATCACGCACAAGGCAAAGCGTGTAATTATCTGCGGTGGCGGAAGAATCGGTTATTATCTGTCGACCTGGCTGGCAAAAGAAGGTGTCGGTGTGCTGCTGATTGAGCAGGATGAAGCGCGCTGTGAAGAATTATCCGGCAAACTTCCACCGGAAGTATGTATCATACACGGGGATGCCAGCAGTCAGTTTCTGCTTGAAAGTGAAGGCATCCATGATTGTGACGCCGTTGTGACCATGACCGGCATGGATGAAATGAATATGATTATTTCGCTGTATGCGCAGACCTGTGGAGTGCCGCAGGTGATCACGAAAGTCGGTCATATGGAGAATAACAGTATGCAGGACAGTCTGGGACTTGGCAGTGTAATCTGCCCGAAAGAACTCTGCTGCAATACGATTGTCCGTTATGTCCGTGCCATGCAGAATACAACAGGTGCAGCACTGACACTGCACAATATTGCAGAAGGACAGGCAGAAGCATTGGAGTTTGTCGTAGATGCCGACACAAAACATATCGGGGAACCATTGCGTAATATCCGCCTGAAACGCAATATACTGATCGCATGTATCAGCCATGGAAGTAAAACGGAGATTCCAAACGGAGATTCCATGTATGAGGCTGGAAATTCCGTGATTATCGTTGCAAAGGGCGGGATGACACTTTTGCAGCTGAATGATATTTTCGAGTGAGGATGCTATGAATTATAAAATGATGGGGAAATTTCTTTCCCAGATCTTAATTGTGGAAGCAGGGTTTATGGTTCCGGCACTTTTAATCAGTCTGTATACCGGAAGCCGGGCAGCAGTTTACGGGTTTGGGCTGTCCATTCTGATCACTGCCGGAGTCGGGGCCTTAATGTATTATTTTTGCAGAAATTCCACCCGTCGTTTTTTTGCGAGGGAAGGGATGGTCTGCGTAGCCGGAAGCTGGATCGCAATCAGTTTTTTCGGGTGTCTTCCATTTGTTTTTTCCAGGGAAATTCCAAACTTTGTCGATGCCCTGTTTGAAATTGTATCGGGATTTACAACCACAGGTTCTTCGATTCTGGGAGAACAAGAATCCGCTAGCAGAATCCAACAGCCGGATTCTTCCAGGATGAAACAGTTGCTAGCATTATTCCCGATCTGCAGCACACGATCCGGAAGAATCCGCTAGCACTTTTACGCAGCTCGAGCACACGATCCGGAAACATCTGCTAGCAAATCTTTCATTGGCTAAGATCTTCCGGAGCGTATTTTGCTAGCAATCGTTTCCCCTACTCTTTCTCCCTGCCCGCTTTCTCCAACCTGTCGAGTGCCGACAGAAAACCCCGCACGGCTTCGCCCTGCTCCC
>OGYO01001084.1_pt1 | contig 14831 bp, 18 predicted proteins | sample 1576561 | NCBI WGS metagenome assembly OGYO01 (sample SAMEA3541507, study PRJEB24748) | human gut metagenome | biome: human gut; feature: human-associated habitat; material: faeces | place: China | collected 2012 | reverse complement strand
GACTACCTAAAAATGCCCGATAGAATGTCCCTATACGACTATGTAGAATTACCCCCTAAAGCTATGGAAGCCTACAGAACTTTCGAACGCGAGCAGATAATAGAGCTTATAAATTCGGATGAGCCGCTAACCGCCGCGACCGCTGCTGCCTTGGGTAACAAACTACAGCAAATGGCAGGTGGCCGGGTGTACGACTCGGATAGAAAGGTTATCGACGTTCACGATGAAAAGATAGAGAAGCTAAAGGAAATAGTAGAAGCTTCCAACGGCGAGCCTGTTCTTGTAGCGTACGCCTTCAAGCATGAACAAGCCCGTATAATGGAGGCCCTTAAGGAGTTCAAGCCTCGTAAACTGGAAACCGCTCAGGACATAGCAGACTGGAACGGAGGTAAAGCCCCCCTAATGGTAGCGCACCCGGCAAGCGTAGGGCACGGTATCAATATTCAGAAGGGTGGCCACATACTTGTGTGGTTCGGTAATACGTGGTCTCTTGAATTGTATCAGCAATTCAACGCACGTCTCTACAGACAGGGGCAAATGAAGCCCGTTATGATTCATCATATTGTCGCAAAGAATACAATCGATGAGAAGATAATAAAAGCCCTCAGCGGTAAGAAAGAAACGCAGGACGGGCTTATGAACAGTATTAAAGAATTAATGGAGAAGTATAAAAATTTAGCATTATGACAGATATTCAGTTTGCAAAGGAACATTTGGGAGAATACTTCCAGTACAGGAACTACAAGGTAAGAGTGATAGGATATGATGCGACAGGCATAGGCAATTCCGTGATAATAGACTATCCCCAAGGATGGCGGATAGAGGACACCAATTCTGCGGACGTTATTCACGAGGAGTTGTGCGAGACAGGGAAATGTTACTATGTACGTTGGGAGAAATTAATGCGATTATAAAATAATAGAAGAATGGTTAAGAACAACAGGAAATTTGCGGAAATGAATGCCGGAAAGGAATTTAATTATGAGGGAGAGCGCGTACGGGTGATCGGTCACACAAAAAGAAAACGGTTAGTGTATCTGATCGTATCGTGCAGAAAAAACGGGTGGGACACTTCTTGGCTTGATAGGATGCCTGATCACACCGTGTTGGTACGCACGCAAGCAAAGAAGTTCAAATATGTATTACCTAAAGATTTGACAACATGGAAGATGTAGTAGTTATAGCATTGGTGAAGGTTATTGTAATAGGTAGCACAGTATCGGCGTTCTTAATGGGAATCGCGTGTGTGTTGAAAGAAATCGCGGAAGAGTTAAGAAGACGGGAGGAAAACGATGATAAGTAAGAAGCAGGTACGGTTCGTGGATATCGCGCATTCGATGAATGTGCATATCTTTATTATTTGGGAGTTCGTACGGAAGTTCGGATACGAGCGAGGGACGCGAAAAGATAAATACGGTAGGGGCTATGTTAGTGCCGTGCAGTGTAGGAAATGGATTCAGAAACTTAAGGAGTACATAGATGAACAGGATTTCACATACAAGCAGGAGTTCAATAAACGCCAGTACCTATACCGGGATGAAACTAAACTTTCTATGGAGAAGAGGAACGAGCAGGATGCCCCCCGTGAATATTCGGTAGACAAGCAGGGAAACATCGTACGTTATACGTGGTTTAGCGAAGATCGTGCTACAGGTACTGAGTGGAGATGGGATGCTGACTTAAACGGGTGGACTTTTGTACAAACGTTAGAGAAAGTGCAAGGTAGGTAGCAAAATGATAGTGGCGTTTACGTATAGGGTGTACCGTTTAAAAATGATAGCAAAGGCGCAGGTTTGGCTTACAAAATGTCAAATCTGTGCTTTGTTTATTTATTTGAGTGGTGAACTTATGTTAATAAATGGTACCTATCGTTAATCCAGTGAGATAGGCCCTCTAAGGGCAAAAAAGTTGTAATTAAACAGTTGTTAATGTAACATAATTTGTAACACTTAACTCAAAGAGCTTCAAGTAGTTATGCGGTCGTCTCTGAAAAGTGTTACCAACCTTTTTCTTATGTATCCCCGTTTGTAACCCCTTTTGTAACACTTAACTCACTGTACTATAACTACTTATACAATATTTATAAGTATAACTATAATATTTGATATAAAAGACCTAATTAGAAAAACAGCATAATAGCCTATATTGCAATCTCAGAGATAGCAATACATGCTATAATTCCCTTGGAAGTGTTTGGAGCATTTTTTTTGTAACATACTTGTAATTTTCCCGTAACTTTCTGAGAGGTACGGGGTTAGGTGTTACAAAAGGGGTTACATTTTGGGTTACAAACTTTTGTGTAGAAATGTAAAGAACGGATAAGTGATTGAGTGATAAGTACTTAAGTGTTACAAAAGGGGTTACAAACTCGTTTTGTAAATTACTTTTTAATTTAGTCAGTATTGAAACACGCCCTGTAGATAGGTCTGAGGCACAAAAGTATGCATAATGTGTCGGAATACCCAATCTCAGAGAGTTATATTTAGAACTGACACGTATTTGCTTTTGTGTTTTAGCTGATGTACTTTTGTACCATCCATACGTGACTACAGAGGATCGCGCGCGCATATTAAACATAGTGTTCGCGCGTACATTACTAAATACCTATAATATTATGGCGGGGAAGAAAGAAAAGAATAATACTGATACGGCAAAAGGTATCAAGAAAGGGCAGGCAACGGGCAAAGCACCCAAGCCCAAAGCGAAAATAGACGCTTGCTCACAACTTTATGAAGTGATGCAGGTAAGAGGCGTACGGGGCGCACAGTTGAACACTATAGACGAATGTATAAATTACGTCGCTGAGTATATGCACTTCTGCGAGAATAACCCGTTTATTTCCTACGAAGTTCTTAAGGGCGGAAGCTTGGCGGGCACAAAGGTAGATGTAGAAAAGAAGCGTGCGCCATCGGTTGGCGGCTTCTGCCTGTTTATCGGGTGGAGCATTAAAGATTTCCAGAAGAACATGGAACGGCTTGAAAAGCTGGCAGACGAGAACGAAGATGCTGAAACACTGCTGCTTGGTTATTACCTTATTAAGGAACTCATAACTACAGAGATGGACGAGAGCGCGCTTGCAGGTATGGTAGATGCTACCTATATGGCGAAACTACGCGGTTTGCGTGACCTCAAAGACGTAACGAGCAACGGTAAAGAAGCGGGCACAAAAGCCATGCAAATAAACGTGTTGTCTACCGAGGCGGTCGAGAATCTTAAGAAGCTAGGGGGCATCTGATGAACGTGACATTCACATTCGAGAAGCTGCTGGCGGCATTCGTCAATCCGCGTATCCGCGGCGTGGCGAGCAAGGGCGGTACTCGTTCGGGCAAAACGTGGGCTGTGATGCAACTTCTCCACCTGCTTTGCAAACAGACCGATAAGCCGCTTATCGTGTCGTGCGTGGCCGCAACGCTGCCGATGGTTAAGCGAGGCATGCAGCGCGACTTTAAAACGATGCTGCTTGCTGAAAACGATTGGGAAGAGGAACGGTTTAATAAATCCGAGGGAACTTATACCTATCCTAATGGAAGCATGATAGAATTTTTCGGTGTCGACAATGCAAGCAAGGTTCACGGGTCTGCCCGCGATGTGCTGTTCGTCAATGAGGCTCAGAGCGTACCACGCGAGATATTCCGGCAGCTTGACATCCGTACCCGTAAGAAAGTTATCATTGACTTTAACCCTGTCCGCAAATTTTGGGGAGAAACGGAGTTCGTAGGCGACCGATACGTCACTATCCATTCAACGTACAAGGACAACCCGTATCTCAGCGCAGAGCAGGTTAGCGCAATCGAGAAGAACCAGAACGACGCGAACTGGTGGCGAGTATACGGTGAAGGTGAGACGGGCGGCGTGGAAGGAAATGTTTATCCTGAGTATGAAGTTATCGAGGATATGCCGGAAACGTTCACAGGGCGATGCCTCGGTCTTGACTTTGGGTTCGTTAATGACCCGACCGCGATAGTCGATATTCGATTTCAGGGTTGGGATTTGTATGTAGACCTGCTTTGCTACGAAACTGGACTGCTCAATTCGCATATCGCCGAGTACTTGACCGCCAATTCAATCAACCGCATAGTGACGGTGTGCGACAATGCCGAGCAAAAGTCTATCGCCGAGCTACAGGCAAAGCGTGTAAAAGCAATGCCATGTATCAAAGGGCGCGGTTCCGTTGCCGGGGGTATCGCACAGGTCAAACAGTTTAAACTGCACATTACCAAACGTTCAGTCAGATTGTTGGACGAGCTTGATAACTATAAGTGGATAAAAGACGAGGCAACCGATACATACACCAACGAGCCGATAGACGCGTGGAACCATGCATTGGACGCATTGCGATACGGAGTTGATTATTTAATTAGAAAATACCGACCGAAATGATAAAATTTATTAAAAACATGGGCTTTAAATTCAGCATGTTGTACAATCGTAAACTATTGCTGAGAATAGCTAACATGCCTGCTGATGGCACAGTGGCTCTTACAAGAGACGAAGAGAAGTTGCTAACTAAAATGGTGAAGTATATCCAGCCGTCGCAGGTAGTAACCCGTAACGGCAAAGCCGTGTTCCGGCTTAAGAACATTGAGGAAATAGGGCTGTGGGACATTCTGGAAACGCGTAGGGCTGAAACGCCCATCGGACGTATAGAAGCATGGACAAACTTTAATTATTCGCCTACGACGATCGCAGACGCTGCAAAGGCGGACAAGTATATCGTGCAGCAACTGGAAATTGCGGACGGCTTGGAACAGGTCATCTTTCAGAATATGCGTAACACGGGTGAAAGCGCGCTGACTGGGACAGAAGAAATCCGGCAGGCAAAGAACTTGCTCGGTCTGGTACAGGTCACTGCCGAACTATTTCACTGTTCGTTCGAGGACGCGAAGAAGATGAACTACTCAGACGCCATGCTCGCCATTGCCAAACGTAATGACGAGATAGAGAAAGAAAAGAAAGAACTTAAAAAGCAACAATCTAAATATAAGTAACATGGGTTTCGGAGACATACTTAACAGAGCAAGCGCGCGGGCTTTCCAGATGGGAAAAACCCTTGTGTTCGGGCCGACTGAGGTTCAGAACGTAGCCGCCAACGACATCAGCGATGACTTTTTCACACTGGACGTTACTTCTGGGTCATACACAGACCCTAACGTTCCTAATACCGTGGCTTATACGTTAGTCATTCGCTGTATGGGCATATCGGCTTATATGCGCGATGATGCGGTAGAGATTGACACGTTGGTACGCACAGACCTGCTATTGCAGGATTTCTTGAAAACATTCATCTGTACAACCGAGGTGAGCAACATCCGCATCAGCAAGGTTCAAAACCAGTATGATAGCATAAAGTCAGGGTGGGAAGCCGTATTGGATGTGTACCAGACTTAACGAGGTTTGCTTTGCTGGTATGCGCTTCGTACTTTTGTCGGAAACTTAATCGTCGACTATATGAAAATCATAAGAAACAACTTCATCCCTTTTCCGGGTTTTAAGGCTATCAACTTGTTTGGTATCCTGTTTGTGCGTGGCAACGCTACAATCAGTCAAGAAGTGATTAACCATGAGAGTATACACACAGCTCAAATGAAGGAGATGCTTTACATACCGTTCTATCTGTGGTACTGCATTGAATACGTTTACCGCATGTTCTGGTATGCGAAAAAATCGAATAAGCCCAAAGCCAAAGACCCGTACCATGCACTGAGCTTTGAACGCGAAGCGTATCAAAACGAGAACACGCCCGACTATCTCGAACATAGGTCTTTCTGGGCATGGACAAAATACTTTAAGTACTAATGGACAGCGAAGTAGTTAAAATAGTGCGAGGCGTTCGCGATGAAATCGTAGCTAACTACTACCGCATGAAGTTGAACGCGTCCGGCGAGTTTGCCGAAAAGACACAGGTAATTGAAGACGGTGGAAGCATTAAGATAGTCGCGCCTGCCTACATTTACCAGATGGAAGACGGTCGCCGGGCTGGCACTATGCCGCCCGTGTCCGTTATCAAGAAATGGATACGGGATAAGAACGCCAACGCTGGGACCGATATACCTGAAAGCGCGGCATGGGCTATCGCATATCACATCAAAAAGGACGGTATAAAAGTTCCTAACGATTATAACGCAGGTGGCGTAGCGAGCAGTATCCTTAACCCAGAAATGATTAAGCGCGTGACAGTCGAGATCAACCGTATAGTTGCCGCGAGAATATTAACGATTTTAACTAAATAATTATGATAGTCAGAAACTTACTAAACAACGCTGCTGCATCTGGAAATGGTACACTCACTTTGCAAGGCATAGGCGCGGGAATATACAGCCCTGTCCGTTTTGAGAGCGTTGGCAGCGTTATTTCTATCCGACTCATATACTATCGGGGCGGTTCGTCTACAGGCGTATATGCAACTGTCATACCATACGAGAATACCGTAGTGGATATATCGTCTATGGCTTCGGCCGTGCCATCTATAATGGAAGTGACTAAAACGTCCGCGAGTAATGTATGGGATTATATACTGGTTAACTACGTGGAAAGCGGAACTACCTATAATCTCACTTTGCAGATAGTTAACTGTTCTTCTGCCTATGCAAGATACGCTACGAGTTCCGGGTCTAACAATCTGAGCGACTACGGAAACGGAAAGTTCAATCGCTTGGATAACGTAATAAGTTTCGTATCCCCGCTTACAGGACAACCGTTCAATAACAAAGTCATGTTCGGTCAGACAGCGAATTCACAATCTTTGCAAGCCGGTGGTTCTAACCTGTCAAACGGGTATATGTGGAATATCGGCAGTCCTACCGGGGTAACTCTTTTGAATAATGGCGGCAACATTTGGGGTTACATATCCTACGAGCGAAAGCAACCGTATTGTCCCGATGTCAATAAACGTGTTACGCTTAAATGGCTTAACTCTTATGGCTTGTACGATAGCATGTACTTCTTGCAATACCGAATTCAGCCTACCTATCAGGCCAACTATTCGGGCGGTAACCGCGTAACGTCATATAACGTAACGGTGAGTGTAGTAGTCACAAGCGATAACGAGAAAGCGCTATACTGGTTATCACGGTCGGCGGATGTGCAAGGCGTGTTCCCAATAGCGACTAACCAATGGGCTAAAGTTACCATCACTAACCCAAACGCATTTATGTCTCAGGGTGGGGCATTGGGTCGCACAGTAAGTTATACATGTAAGTTTGAAATCGTAGAACCTTAAGATTATGGAAGTTAGTATTAGAATAAACGGAGTCAAGTTAGACGGTGTATCGGCAGGTGCGGTTAAATTGAATATCAACAACCCAGACCCGTTCTCGTTTTCTGACCCTACCGTCAGTTATACAGGCAGTATCGAAGTACCGCGGTCACAAGTAAATGACCGTGTGTTCCGTGCTGACAGATGGCCTTGGATGTTCACACGTACAGCACCATATACGGCAGAACTGGACTTTGGGGGACTTTCGGCTCCACGAGGCAGTAATGCCTACCGGGCACAGGTGACGGTTAACCCGGACAGCTATTCAATTACTTTGGTTGAAAGCGTTACAAAGCTGTCAAGCATACAAGGAGGCGTAATCGCCAAACCTTATGACGAGACACAGTTGGGGTTGTGGTGGGCGAATAGCTACGACTCGGCACTTGCATACGCTTATAACAGTCAGTTGACACGTCCGTCTCTGTTTAACTTCGGTAGCGTGTTCGTTTATCCGGGTTACACGGCTGAGAAAAAAGAAACAACGGCAGGTAGCTTTGTAGGTTCCGTGAGCCAGTTAGCCTATCGTATTGGGCACGATTACTTGCTCGGTGCTCGCTACCCGACTACAGATATGATTGCGCTGGATAACAACGTTGCTTGTGCTTTGGAGCGCATGACAGGTTCGACATTCACGCTGACATTCACACAGGACTGCTTCGTGTGGCTTCCCGCGTCTACAGCGTCGACCGTTTATCTCGGTAGTAATCGCTCAACTGGTAGTATTGCCATGACGCGTGACACATCAGTACTCATTAACGCCAATTACAAACATAAGATTGCCGCCGGGTCAAGCCTCGTAGTACAGCCCGTTGCGGGAAACAGTACTTTGTTCCACATACGAACGACTACCGCCGTAGCATCAACCAAGCTGACACCGGCCACTAACGTACCGACAGGCGAGGGTTACTATTTCAGTTTCGAGATAACCGCAGTAGGTGCTGAGGCTTATAGTAAGATGTTAGCACCCGACACAGGGTTTACCAGCGCATACGACCTTGTACAAGCATATTGTAAGGCATTTTTCTGGACTTATGATTTCCGGCCGTTTCCGTTCGCTATTGAACTTAAGCCCTACATAAATACCTCAGCGATAAACATATACCGTCAGATATGGACTGGTAAAATAGACATGGGCTCTGTGAAGATAGGAGAACCTTCGGGTATTGCAAGGACGTACAAAAGTACTGCGGGTGAGGCTATGTGCATAGTTGATGGTTCGGTACGTTCTATGCAGTCGCAGGGTCAAGGTGCTGAGAGTTCTATGCCTGTCTCGTTCGGAGAACCGCCATTCGCCACGATGTACCATCTGACTGAAGGGCTGCCTTATAAGAACTCGTTTTACATAAGTGCGTCCGGCTATCGTGCAAGGGCAGAAGCCCATTACAAATGGTTCACACCCGGATGGCAGGTTAGTGCAAAAATGAGGCTGTCTTATTTCGACATCCTGAATATGACATCTGACGGCCTGTATTTCGTAGGTGAATTAAACAGTTGGTTCTATCTCCGTGCAATTCAGAACTGGAACGCAGCAGATTCAACCGCAACATGTACATTAATCGCAGTTAACAATTCATAATATGGCAGACCAAGTAACATTATTAGACCTTTCGTTCGACACTTCGGGCGCATTAGACGGGCTGGACGCGCTTATCGCGAAATCGTTAGAACTGTCCGAGCAAAAGAAGCAGTTGAGTGCCGCGTTGAAAGACGAACAGGCGCAGGTAAACGCCGCGGCAAAAGCATACAAGGCGGGTTCTATCTCACAGGAGGAATATAGAAAGATAGTTTCCAACTCGACCAAAGCACAGACCGACCTAACCAAACAGATGATAGAGACTAACAAGTCTATATCGGATAACAACTCTGAAATCAAGGTCAACACTACTTTGCTGACAAGTCAAGAAACGAGTGTTAACGCACTCCGTGCCCAACTTGCAAAGAATACTAAGGAGTTGAACGCCATGAGCGCGGCAACGCGTAACAATACGGCTGAGGGTAAGAAACTTGTAACCGAGACAAAGGAAATCTCCGACAAATTAAAGGAGATGGAGAAAGCCGCAGGCGACACGAGACGAAACGTAGGTAACTACGCGGAAAGCGTGCAGGAAGCTTTATCCAGCACCAAAGGTCTGTCGGGTGCAACAGGTACGTTGGCCTCAAGCATGTCCGGCGCGGTAGGGTCAGTTAAGGCTTTTACCACCGCGTTGATGGCAAACCCTATCGTTGCTATTGTCGGTCTGGTGCTGACGCTCATATCTACTATCGAAAAGCTGATGAAGCGCAACACGGAGATGGCTACAAACCTAAAAGCCGCGTTCGCACCGTTCGAGGTTATCTTTTCCCGCATATTGGATGGCGTAACCGACCTTTTGAATGGTGTCGCAAAGGCGATTGACTGGGTATCAACTAAAGTAGTGTCCCTGTTATCATCCATCGGGCTTATATCGGAAGAGACAGCAAAGGCCGCTAACGCGGCAAAAGAGTTGACGAAGCAAGAGCAGGCCATCTATGAGGCGCAAACCGATTCGATAGTCACTTTGTCCGAGATGTCACGCGAGTTGGCGAACCAAAAGACCATTATCGCAGACCAAACCAAGTCAGTTAAGGAAAGAAACGCCGCTGCTAACCAAGGATTGTCAGTATTGAAGCAGATGCAGAACATAGAGGTTGGCATCCTGCAGCAGCAGTATGAACAGATAAAAGCTCAGAACGAGTTAAGCTATACGAGTGCCGAGGACAGGCGTAAAGAGATGGAAGCTCTTGCAGCATTAAATGCTAAAAAGGCCGAGTATGCGGATAAAGAAAGAGAGCTTATATCACAAAGAAGCTCCTTTGAGACTCAAGAGATTGCTAAAAACTCAGCAGCGGCACAGGCCGCGGAACTTGCAAAAGCCAATGCAGCCGTTAAAGCATCTCAGGAAGCTGAGAAAGCCAAACGAGAGATGCAGGCTGAGACCATCAAGCAGATGGAGATAGCTTTAACCACCCTTGACCTGTCGATTAAGGAGCGCGAGCTAAACAGTAGCACTACGGCAGATAAGCTTAAGAACCAAGAAGAATATAACGCTGAAAGTCTTAAGTTGGAGCGATACCGTTTGGAGCAAGGCTTGATAACCCAACAGGAGTATGATAACAAGGCAACCCAATTAAGACTGCAAGAGTTGCAAACGAGGCAGCAATTGGAGGCCGAGCAGGAGAAGCTAAATCAAGAACGCAAAGCAATGGACGAGGCCAACCGTAAAGAGTTGGAAATGTCTAACGTAGCTACTGAGTATGAGATGCGGCAGGCGCAGTTGGATGCCCAATACCAGCAAGAGTTGGCCGCAGCCGAGAAGATAGGCGCGGATACTACATTGGTTCAGCAGAAGTATGAGAAAGCCAAAGAAGACCTCACCAAAGCGCGTGTTAACTCAGAGTTGACAATGACAGCCGGGTTGGCAGGTCAGATGTCAGACCTGCTCGGTGAAGAGAGTGCAGCAGGTAAAGCGTTTGGTGTTGTGCAGGCCACAATCAATACATATCTCGGCGCAACCAAAGCACTGGCGCAGGGTGGCATCCTCGGCATAGCACAGGCAGCTATTGTTATTGCATTCGGTATGAAGCAGGTTCTTTCCATTGCCAAACAGAAAGACCCGGATACAAAAATTAACACAAGTGTTAAAAAGTATGCAAAAGGCGGACAGATTTACGGCAAATCCCATGCGCAGGGCGGCGTAACTTTCCGAGGTGATAACGGACAGGTATTCGAGGCCGAGGGTGGTGAGAACGTGTACATTATGAAGAAGACGGCGAGCGCGGAAATAAACGCCCTATCGGCGTTGAATGAAGCACATGGAGGCAACTCGTTCGCTACTTCCGGCCTGTATAAGTTTGCCGATGGCGGTATGGTAGCGAGCATCTCGGAAGCTAACCGCTTAACCCGTCAGATAGATAATATACGCCTATCGAATGAAAGTATAAACCAATTGGCGGGCGTGGTTATCGAGGCGGTTGCAAGCATGCCTAATCCTATAGTATCCGTTCAGGATATCAATAGCGGGCAATATGATGTTGCTGTAGTGCAGGATTTATCGAGATATTGATTTAATAAACTCATGTAGAGATGGTAGTTAAAAACCAACTATCTATCTTTGCATGAGTTACAACTACAAGTGCACTTGCTAACTATATGTTATCATACTGCACTATAAAAAATAGTAAGAATGATTTTTGAAAAACTGAGAATTATAGAGGCCGGACAGACCGCTAACTTTGGCGAGTGGGACGGACAGATGTACCCGTTGGTTATGACTGACGAGGCCGTTCGCAGCGTTGTAACTTTGGGAAATGCCAAACCAGTACATTGCAGACGTACCCACAATGGAACTGACATGTTGGACGGATATCTCGGAAAGTTCGTTAACTTCGTTTATGAGGATGGCGTAGCCTATGCAGATTTCGAGATGTCTGAGGCACTTGAAACCGCCTATCCACAAGAGGCAAAGTTTATCGAAACCATGATATTGAAAGAACCAGATATGCTCGGCGTTTCGGTCATGGGTCTGGATAATAGAGAATTAAACGGTGAAAGCATAGACGTTACAAACTTCGCAGAATTGTACTCATGCGATATTGTAGGTCTTCCTGCCGCTACTACAAGTCTATATAGTAATAATCAAAAAGAAAAAACAATGAACAAATTTTTCAGTGCTTTTGCATCTATGCTAAAAAAGAGCAGCTACGCCACTGAGACGGTAGAAACCGTATCTGGTGACAAAATCACAATCGAGGCCGAGGGCGAAGTTATGGCAATCGGTGACAAAGTATTTGACGATGCTGGAAATCCGCATCCCGATGGCGAGGTTCGTATCAAGGTCGGTGATTCAATTCTTGTACTTCGTATCGAGGACGGACGTATCGCTGAGGTAAAACCGTCAGAAGACCCGCGCGATGAACAAGAGGACGAGATCAGAGACGAACGCGAAATCGGTCGTGAGACATCACGCGTACCCGATGAGTTCGCAACCCGTTTTGAAAAGATGGAACGCAGCCTGTTCGTAATGAGTAAAACCTTGGAAAGCCTGAACGCTCAATTCAGCAAGGTAACTCCGAAACCTAATACTCCGACTGGTGGGATGCCCGTTAACGGCAAAACGAAGCTGAGTAAAGAAGCTGTGGCCGAGGCTGCAAAGAAGTTCTACAATCGCTAACCTTTAAAAGAAAAAGAAATTATGGCTTTTACATTTACAGACTTAAACAAACTTAACCTTAACTCACTGAGTGAGGTTATATCGCTCACCGTAGGTTTGGCAGGAGAACTTGCTAACGGCTTAACGGTTCTTAACGGTATCGCTAACAACACACCTGTTGTTTCTCTTACTGCTGCTGACAAGGCATTGCGCAAATCGGCAGGTTGTAACGGTACGTACTTTTACGACTCTATCGAGGACAAAACGAAGTACTACACGCACGCACCTATCGAACTGCCAATTGAAATCTGTTTGCAGTCGTTGTGGGGAAAGATGGTAGCCAAAGGCATCAATCTGGACGACAATTTCTCCGAAACCGAATTGGCAGGCTTCATCCAAGCTGAGGTACTGAAAGTATTGGAGGCCGACTTGCTTCGCCTGTCTTGGTTGGACGGTGACGTTACAGGTTCAGCTACTGGTTACGGTATCTTTACTTTGGGCGGTTTCATCAAACAGTTTGAAGACTCTACACAGACAGCAGGTGCATTGACACTTACTACCGAGGGAGTTCTTGCAGCTTTACGCGCTTGTATCGACGGACAGAGACCCGATACCTTGGACGAGTCAGAATTCTTTGTATCTTCAAACGTTATGCGTCTTTACAAAAACCTGTTGGAAGATAAGGGCAACAGCGTTGCTCAGAGCTTCTTGGTTGACGGTCGCCCGACATATTACTTTGAGGGCTACAAAGTTACCGAACTTCGCCACGTGTCTAACGCAGCGTTGACCGATGGTAACAACACAGCGTTCATTGCGTTTACTCCGAAAACCAACCTGCATCTGGCAATGGAAAGTTCAGCAGTTTCAATCGCCCCGTTTGTGCAAGACGCGAAGAGCAGAAACTACTATTCACAGACTTTGTTTGCGGCAAGTGCCATGTTGGTAGCACCCGAAAAGATGCAATTGTATCTGACCGCGAGGGCATAACATTACAATTAATATTCACTAACAAAAGGGTTTGGGACTTAAAACCCAAACCCTTTTTAATTAATAATATTATGGCAAGAACTTGTTTAAATAAAATCCCATCAAATTTTTTAACAACATGCGATCTACCTATTCATGGTGTGAAAAACATATACCTTATGCACACCGGAGACGTTACCGTAACTCTAACTACAGATGCAACAGTATCATCTGCCGTTTTTGCAGAGGGTACGAGAGCTTACAGAGTGGAGGGATATAAGCAGAATATTCAGATAACCGCCGCCGCACGGACATTGGATGCGTCTAACAAATTGGATGTATCGGTAATGTTTAAGATAAAGCCGAACGCTTTTGCAGGTCTTAATTCGATATTAACAAGCAGATTCTATGTATTAGTCGTGTATAATGATGCATCTTTGCCGTCTCAGTTTCTTGGTTATGTGTCTCCATTAGAGTGTTCCGCAATAGATTATGACAGTAACGCCAACGGCATGTATGTTACTGTCACGTTAACTGCACCCGATGGCTCGGCAGGAAATTATTTAACACCCGCGTCAAACACTGTGCGAGACGCTATAATCTCAAAAGCTTAAAAATATGGCATGTATATCAAAATTATCAGCCGGGTTCGCATATGATTGCGATACAGGCGCAACGGGAATAGAAAACGCATTTATCATCAACAAAGAAGATATTGCATCATTTACGGTTGACCCTACGGCTCCTGTTGTTGTCAGCTCGGTTACATTAATATCTGGGGCAAAAGCCTATAAGATAGATACACCTAAAAGTACTTTAGTAGTTACGGAAAGCCTAAAAACAAATGAGGGCGCACCTAATGCTTTTAGTTTTTCAGCTAACCTTGTTATAACTGGTTCGCAAACTTACCCTTTAAGGCTTTCTGTTTTACAGTCATTACCTAACGGGTCTTATGTGCTGTTTACGAAAGAAAGTAGTGGCGTACCAAGAGTGTACGGGCTATACTACGGATTGTCCTCTACCGCATATGACCGTGGTACTCACGCTAATGGCGGGTGGGTAACGGTAACATTGGCCACACCAGAACAGGTTATCGGTGAAGACAGTTTGCAGGTACAACAAAGCACTTATAATGCTCTTTATGAGGCAGCAGTTTACTAATTAAAGAAAGGGGAAAAATAATATGGCATGTTTAACAATTATTAGCACTAGTTCCAAAATGGCCTGCGGCGCGCCACCGGCGGGTCATCTTGCATCTCTCAAAGGGATGGCAATTATAAACGCATCAGATGTATCGAGCTTTTCAGTATCCGAGACAGGGGTTGTTATTTCTATGGCAGCCGGAAAAAGGGGCTATGCTTTAGAGACCGTGAACAATTCGACGGTGCCGGGTTCTCCTTGGCAATCGCTTTCGGGCTGATTTCGCCGAAAATCAGCACGAC
>OGYO01001083.1_pt1 | contig 14834 bp, 12 predicted proteins | sample 1576561 | NCBI WGS metagenome assembly OGYO01 (sample SAMEA3541507, study PRJEB24748) | human gut metagenome | biome: human gut; feature: human-associated habitat; material: faeces | place: China | collected 2012 | reverse complement strand
CGGCAAGCGCGCTTGTCCTGTCCCTTGGCATCGCCATTCAGAATTTCCCCGAGGGCGCGATCATCTCCATGCCGCTCCGGGCGGAGGGAGAGAGCAAGAGCAGGGCATTTCTCGGCGGCGTGCTCTCCGGCGTGGTGGAGCCTATCGGCGCGGTGCTGACGATTCTTGCGGCGCAGCTCGTGATCCCGGCGCTGCCGTATTTTCTGAGCTTCGCGGCGGGAGCCATGCTCTACGTCGTGGTGGAGGAGCTTATCCCAGAGATGTCACAGGGAAAGCACTCCAACATCGGCACGATTTTCTTTGCCGTCGGTTTCAGCGTCATGATGACACTGGATGTGGCGTTGGGATAGTAGGACTATCCCACGTGATGCTGCAGCTATGCGGTACTATGAAGGATCGTCGATGTTTATAAGGAGCGATCGATTTACGTTATCAACCTCGCCATTGTAGAAAGCGCAGATGGCTGGTAGTGGGATGTGTACAGAATATGCGGCTCATTTCCAGCATTTTTTGCAATGTTTTCAGCATCTTCGGCGGTTTACTGTGCAAAAAATTCCTTTATAATAGTCCCATAAAAACCAGGAAGGTGCTGTGCTTTGCGAACTCTTATTTACGGCGGACATCTCATAGACCCGGCAAACAGGGTCGATGCCCATCTCAATATACTGATAGAAAACGGGCGTGTGGCATCTGTTACGGAGGATATGCCTAATGCGGATGAGCGCATTGACGCAACCGGCAAGGTCGTTTGTCCCGGTTTTATCGACATACATATACATGAAGACCCCATTGAGAACGGTCGAATCTACGCAGATACAGACCGCTCGATCTTTCACTGCATGCTGCGCATGGGCGTGACCACGGCCCTCGGCGGCAACTGCGGTGACAACTGCTGCGATCCGGCAGATTATCTGGATATCGTTGATCAAAGCGGAGCTGCTGTAAATGTAGGTATGCTCGCGGGACACACCTATTTTCGCCGGCGTGCCGGTGTAATGGATCGCTATTCTCCGGCGACAGCTGCTCAGCGCGAATTGATAAACACAGGGATAGATCGTGCGCTTATGCGCGGCTGTCTTGGCGTGTCGTATGGGATGCGATATTCTCCCGGCACGAACCGTGAGGAGATCATCGCCGCTGCGCGCCCGTGCTGCGGCAGCGGTAAAATGATTGCCGCACATATTCGTTCTGACGCACAGGAGGTCTTTGCCGCCGGGAGAGAAATTCTTGATGTTGGCGTAGAGCTCGGCATCCCCGTACAGCTCTCCCATATAGGAAGCATGGCAGGGTTCGGTCAGATGGAGAGCTTTCTGCGCATGATCGACCGCTACCGTATGAATGGGCTTGACGTGAGCTGTGACTGCTATCCATACGATGCATTTTCAACCTCAATAGGCTCCGCCACTTATGACGACGGCTGGATGGAGCGTTATGGCTGTTCCTACGATGCCGTGGAGCTGTGTGAGGGAAAATATAAGGGGCAGCGCTGCACCGAGGCTATTTTCAACGAGGTGCGAAGTGCACATCCGGAATGTCTAACTGTGTGTTATGTCATGAGAGTGGATGATGTGGACCGTGCCTTTACCCACCCAAATGTCATGCTGGCGAGCGACGGGATACTGTCTCACGGTCAGGGACATCCGCGTGCCGCCGGGGCTTTTCCTCGGTTCCTTTCGCAGTATGCTCGTCGCGGAAAGCTCAGCCTATATGACGCGATAAGCCGAATGACCGCCATGCCGGCCGCTCGTCTCGGGCTTACATCCAAGGGATGCCTGCGCGTCGGAGCCGATGCCGACGCAGTGATATTCGACCCCGACAGCATCATGGACTGCGCGGATTTTCAGCATCCCGTCTGTGCGCCGACAGGAATAGACAGGGTTCTTATTGGCGGAGTTACCGCTGTAGAAAAAGGCCGTATCGTTCAAAACGATCTCGGCAGAAGTATAAGAAAATAAAGGAGGAGTACTTTTCATGCAGTACGGTTTCTGGTCAGTTGTTCCACCCATTCTCACGATTGTGTTGGCGCTGGTGACGAAAAATGTCTTTTTCTCGCTGCTCATCGGTATTTTCACGAGTTCCATGGTACTGTGCGGGGGATCTCCTCTAACAGGCCTCAATGACGCCTTCTACAGCTTCATTCACACCTTTGAGAGCAGCGGGAATACAATCACGCTCATTTCCTTCCTGCTCATCGGCGCACTCATATACCTTATAGAGAAATCCGGCGGCGTAGAGGGGTTTACAGAGGTCATGCTGAAGAAGCGTGCGCTTATCAAGACAAAGCGCGGCGCGAGTATTTTTACCTGGCTTCTTGGCATAATCATCTTTACTTCCGGGTCTCTCAGCTGTATGGTTACAGGATCCGTCTCACGCCCGTTCAATGACGCGCTCAAGGTTCCCCATGAAAAATCGGCATTCATCGTCCACGCAACCTCAACGCCGTGGTGCGTCCTCTTTCCGCTCAGCGGCTGGCTTGCCGCCCTAGCGGGTTACCTCACCTCCGGCGGTGTTCCGGAAAACGAAGCTATCTCGGTTCTGCTCCGGTCGATCCCGCTTAATTTCTATTGTATCCTTGCCGTGTTTGGCACGCTCGCTGTCTCTTTATTCGGAATAAACATAGGACCGATGCGAAAAGCCGAAGAACGCGCAGAGAAAACGGGTGCGCTTGATAATCCCGGCCGCGGCGGCACACTCACCGAGGAGACAACGTCTCCCAGCAAGGCAAAGCCCCGCGTTCTGAATATGCTGCTGCCAATGGGGGTGCTTATTGCCACGATTCTTGCCGTACTCACCATCACCGGCAAGGGAAACCCCACGCAGGGCGCCGGTATGCAAAGCCTCCTCTGGGGCTGTATTCTCGCTGTTGTGACGATATGTATTCTGTGTGTAGCCCAAAAGCTGTTTTCTGTGGATGAAGTGATAAATGAGATGTTCAAAGGAATGGGCACCATGCTCCCGGTGGCGGGGATCTTGCTTTTCGGTTTTACAATGGGAAATCTCGTGAAGGACCTCGATACCGGAAACTACCTCACTTCCGTCTTTATGGGCGTTCTCAGCCCGGCACTCCTTCCCGCACTCAGCTTTCTTCTTTGTATGCTTCTCTCCTTTGCAACAGGAACCTCCATGGGGACTATGGCCATCATGTCGGTCATCTGCCTGCCCATGGCCATCAGCATGGGAATAAGTATCCCGCTTGTTGCCGGAGCGGTGTTTGGAGGAGCAATCTTTGGAGATCACGCCTCGCCGATATCCGATACGACGATCATGTCATGCGCCACCACTGGCTGCGATATTATTGATCATGTCAAGACGCAGATGCCTTATGTGCTTATATTTGCCGCAATTTCCCTTGTGCTGTATGTGGTGCTTGGCTTTGTGATGTGACAATAACCAGAATCTTTTAAATTGGTGCCGGGCGGAGATCCAGTTTCTTCGCCCGGTGCTTTTTGCATTGACTGAGAGATTATGAGGAAACAATAAAAAATCGTTGCGGCTCGATGGCCACAATCTGTTTGTAATATTTTAGCGAGCGTCTTTCCGCTTCCCTAACATCCCACTATTTGAATCTGCAAAGACTATTTGCTGTAATTCATCTCTCCCGTCCGTGTAATTAGGTAGCGGTCATCGACCGGGCCAATGTTTGCAAAGACAATTGACGTGGGTGCAGGGATATTCTATAATATCGCAGAATTTCAAAGCACACTTCATCCAAATTGGCATACCGTGAGGAGATAGGAGATAATCCTAAAGAGTTGTCCGCTGTTGTAAACAAAGCATTTGCGCCCCAAAAATGCCTCCACCGGATAAGCCGTGAAATGGGTGAAGTGATCGGTTAATCTGAGGCTCAAAATCTTAAAATCCCCAGTAAAATCAATGGTTTTCGCCCGCAAGGCAGAAAGCAGTAAGGTCAAAAAGCCGCCCGCCGCGCTCCGCAGTTCAGCAAGCGCTGATCCCCCGGTTATTGCATGCTTAAAAGGCACCGTTTTTGCGAACGGTGCCTTGAGCTTTTTAAAATACTTTTTTGACAAGCTCAGCCCCGCCGGTCAGGAGGATTCCTGACCGGCGGGGCCTTTTGCTTTGCGCCTTATTTCTCTTTTTTCTTAAAGATGAAGAACTTGCTCAAAATGTAGTTCAAAATAACGACGATGACGTTCGACGCGAGCTTCATCACCATGTCGTTCCAGCCGAGAAGATCGACGCACAGGTACATGATGAGCATATCCAGAAGCCCCGTGCCGAGGCGCGCGCCGAGAAACGCGGCAAATTCTTTTCCGATCGCCTTTGCGCCCTTCGCCTCGCTGTGGAACACCCAGCGGCGATTCGTTACATACGCGAACAGTACGCTCAAAACCCACGCAACGGCGGTGCTGAATACCGTACCGCAGCCGAGCGGGTGCGCAAACAGCCAGTAGGATACATAGTTTACGATCGTCGTCAGCACGCCGAAGATCACGTAGGGGATAAGATCCTTGTACTTTTCATAGAGAGCCTTCAGCTTTTCGTTCACTTTCTCACCTCAAAATTCGATCGTGCGCGGGACTTTTTGCGGGCCGTGCCGAAGAGCACGGCGGCGCAGAGCGCGGATGCGAACGCCATTTTCATTGCGTTCTGCCGCTGGATTTTTACGTTTTACTTCTTTTCGAGGTGATCCTTGCCGCCCATGTAGGGACGCAGGACCTCGGGAATATCGACGCTGCCGTCGGCGTGCAGGTGGTTCTCGAGGAACGCGATGAGCATACGCGGGGGAGCGACGACGGTGTTGTTGAGCGTGTGGGCGAGATAGAGCTTGCCGTCCTCGCCGCGGACGCGGATCTTCAGTCGGCGCGCCTGCGCGTCGCCGAGATTCGAGCAGGAGCATACCTCAAAGTACTTCTGCTGGCGCGGGCTCCACGCTTCGATATCGCAGCTCTTGACCTTGAGATCGGCAAGATCGCCCGAGCAGCACTCAAGCTGACGCACCGGAATCTCCAGCGAGCGGAACAGCTCCACGCTGTAGCGCCACATCTTTTCGTACCAGTCCATGCTCTCCTCGGGCTTGCAGACAACGATCATTTCCTGCTTTTCAAACTGGTGGATGCGGTAAACGCCGCGCTCCTCGATGCCGTGCGCGCCCTTCTCCTTGCGGAAGCAGGGGGAATAGCTCGTATAGGTGATGGGGAGCTCCTTCTCGGGGACGATGCGGTCGATGAACGAGCCGATCATGGAGTGCTCGCTCGTGCCGATCAGATAGAGATCCTCTCCCTCGATCTTGTACATCATGGCGTCCATGTCGGTCTGGGACATGACGCCCTGCACCACGTCGCCGTGGATCATGTAGGGGGGAATGTAGTACACAAAGCCCTTGTCGATCATAAAGTCGCGCGCATACGCGAGCACCGCGGAGTGCAGGCGGGCGATGTCGCCGCGCAGATAGTAGAAGCCGTTGCCGGAAACGCGGCGCGCCGCGTCCAGATCGACGCCGTTGAAGCTCTCCATGATCTCCGTGTGGTAGGGGATCTCGAAATCGGGCACAGTCGCCTCGCCGAAGCGCTGCACCTCGACATTGCAGCTGTCGTCCGGGCCGATGGGGACGCTCGGGTCGATCATCTGCGGGATGACCATCATGCGTTTGGTGAGTTCCGCCTCGTATTCCGGCTCGAGCTTTTCCAGCTCGGCCAGACGCGCGGCCTCGCGCGCGACCTCGGCCTTGACGTCCTCGGCCTCCTCCAGCTTGGAGGGGTCCTTCTTCGCCTGTCCCATCAGCATGCCGATCTTCTTGGAAAGGGCGTTGCGGTTGGCGCGAAGCTCGTTCGCCTCGGTCTTCGCCGCGCGCAGCTTCTCATCGAGCTCCAGTACCTCATCCACGAGGGGGAGCTTCTTGTCCTGGAACTTTTTGCGGATGTTCTCGCGCACGAGCTCCGGGTTCTCACGGATAAAACGAATGTCCAGCATGATATATTCTCCTCAATTTTATTTCTTTTTCCAGGGCTTGTCCATATGCTTGAGCGCTTCCATCAGCGCCTCGCGGTCGTCCGCAGAATAAAACTCCAGCGCGATGCGGCCTTTTTTCTGCCCGCCCTGGAATTTGACGCCGCGGCCCAGCGCGTCGCTGAGCGCCTTTTCCGCCTCACGGACGTAATCCACGACCGGCGGTTTCTTCTCTTCCTTTTCCGGCTGTTCCGCCTGACGGAGCAGGGAAGCGACGAGCGTTTCCGTCTGCCGGACGCTCAGACCGCGGGATTCGACCTCCGCGGCAGCCTTTTCGCGCAGCGTTTCGGTTTTGAGCGGCAGAAGCGCCCGCGCGTGGCCGGCGGAGAGCTTTCCGGAAGATACTTTTTTCTGCAGCGTCTCGCCGAGAGAAAGAAGCCGCAGTGCGTTCGTGACCGCGGGGCGCGATTTCTGCACGCGCGAGGCGACCTGCTCCTGCGTGAGACCGTAATCGTCCATGAGCTTTTTATAGCCCGCGGCCTCTTCCATGGGGTTCAGGTCCTCGCGCTGGAGGTTTTCCACGAGCGCGAGCTCCATAGCGAGCTTGTCGTCCGCCTCCAGAATACGCACCGGCACTTCCTTGAGCCCGGCGGCGCGGGACGCGCGCCAGCGGCGCTCGCCGGCGATGATCTGATAGTAACCCTTGTCGAGCGGACGCACCGTGATCGGCTGGATCAGCCCGTATTCGCGGATGGACGCCGCCAGTTCCTCGATCGCCGCGGGGTCAAACTCCCGGCGCGGCTGATCCTTGCGCGGCTCGACCCGCGAGATCGGCAGGGTCTGCACCGTTTCGTTTTCGAGGACGTTTTCCTCCTCGCCGAACAGGGCGGAAAGCCCGGTCCCAAGCCGTGATGTCTTTTCTTTTGCCATCTTCATCCCTGCCTCTGCAAAAATTCTTCGGCGGCGGCGAGATACGCGCGCGCGCCCTTTGATCCGGCGTCGTATTCCGTGATCGGGCGGCCGTGGCTCGGCGCCTCGGCCAGGCGGACGTTGCGCGGGATGACCGTGTCGTACACGCGCGCGCCGAAATACCGGCGCAACTCTTCCGCCACCTGCGTGGAAAAGTTCAGCCGGTTATCGTACATCGTGAGCAGCATGCCCTCAATGTAGAGATTCTTGTTCAGCCGCCGGTTGGCGATCTTCACCGACGTGGTGAGATCGGCCACGCCCTCCATCGCGTAATACTCGCACTGCAGCGGCACGAGCAGGCTGTCCGCCGCGGTGAAGGCGTTGAGCGTCAGAATGCCCAGCGACGGCGGGCAGTCGATGAATATGTAGTCGAAATCGTCCCGGATCGTGTCGATCGCTTCGCGCAGGCGGTATTCGCGCCGCTCCACGTTGGCGAGCTCGACCTCCGCGCCCGAAAGATCGGTGTTCGACGGCAGCACCCAGCCGTATGGCAGACGGATGACGGCGTCCTCCGCGCTCGCGCTGCCCATCACGACGTCGTACGCCGTCGGATTGCTCCGCTTGGACACGCCCATGCCGGACGTGCTGTTGCCCTGCGGGTCGAAGTCCACAAGCAGCGTTTTCTTTCCGAGTCTCGCCAGCGCCGCTGTAAGATTCACGCTTGTTGTCGTTTTGCCGACGCCGCCCTTCTGGTTGGCGACGGCGATCACTTTGCCCATCTCTTTGCCCCCTTTGGGTCTCTCAACGTCCGGCGCGGGCGGAGCAGAGCCCCGCCCCTGCGTGCGCGGTTGCTTCGCCGCCGAACTTTCGTTTCTGTTTTATAGCACCGTTTATTATAATGATGCGCTTTCCATTTTGCAACTGTTTCACGTGAAACATTTTCAGCGGCCGAGCGCTTTGAGGGATGTTTCACGTGAAACACTGGTTTTTGTCAAAAAGGCGCGGCCTGACGTTTCACGTGAAACATCAGGCGAGGAACATGTCGACATCCTCGATGGTGAGCGCGTCGTGCAGCGCGAGATCGATCGCGTAGCCGACGAGGCGGGCGCTGTCGCGCACGCGGGTGTCGATATCCCGCGGCGTGACGAAAAGCTCCGTATCCTCGGGCAGATCGATCTCCGCGCCGGAAAGATCGGCGCAGAGCGTGCGCGCATCTACGACCGTCGGCACCCCGACGGCGACGACCGGAACGCCGAGCGTCTTCTCCGTGAGAGCGCTGCGCGCGTTGCCGACGCCGGAGCCGGGGACGATGCCCGCATCCGTTACCTGCACCGCGCGGCAAAGCCGCGCCGCCTCGCGCGCCGAAAGCGCGTCTACAGCGATCACACGATCCGGCCGGACGAGCGATACAACGCCGCGGACGAGCGCCGCGCTTTCGATGCCGGTCGTGCCGAGAACGCCGGTACGGAAAACGCTCACCGGGCGAAACGCCGCGAACTCTTCCGGGAGCCGTGTTTTCAAATGGCGCGTGACGAGAACGCACTCGGCGGCGAGCGGCCCGACGGCGTCCGGGGTAATATCCGGATTCCCCAGACCGACAACAAGAACGCTTTCCTCCGGCTCCATGGCAAGCTGCGTGCGGATCTCGCGCGCGAGCACGCCGCAGGCGCGGCGGAAGGCGTCCTCCTCGCGCCGGACGAGCGCGTCGAGCGAGATCGTGACATAGCGCCCCATCGGTTTACATAACTTTTCGGCAGCTCCCTCGTCCAGTATCTCCACGGTCTCAACGCCGAGACCGTCGCGCGTCTCCTGCCGGGCCGAGACGCCCGCGAGAGCGGCGCCGCGCGTTCGGAGCCATACGTCGCGCGACTCGCACGCGAGATCGGTTCGGAAAGAATTCTTCAAGAAATTTTCCTCCTGTGCCATATCTTGTGGTCAGTATTTGAAGGAGACACAAAAGTATGCAAAATTTTTCGGGAGAAAACGAAAAAAGTGCTTGCAAATTCAGGAATCCTCCTTTATAATATCAAAACGCGGGTTCGTCGATCCGCAGGAGTATTGAATGGAGGAGGTGGCTAAAGAATGGCCAACATCAAGTCTTCGGCCAAGAGGGTTCTCGTCTCCCGTGTTCGCGCCGAGCGCAACAAGGCGGACAAGTCTGAGCTCAAGACCACGATCAAAAAGTTTGACGCCGCTGCGACGGAAGGAAATAAGGAGAACGCCGAGGCTGCCTACAAAGCCGCTGTCAAGACGGTTGACCGCGCGGTATCCAAGGGTCTGCTCCACAAGAACAACGCAGCTCGCAAGAAGTCCAGCATGGCTTCCAAAATGAACGCGCTGAGCGAATAATCCTCAAAACCGGACAGTGCGGCAGATATCTGCCGCACTGTTTTTTTATATAGTATAAAGATTTTGCAAATTTGCAAAAAAGACATAAATTTTAAGAGAAGATACATTATAATATCCATGCAGGCAGGGCAGCGCCCCTGCATAAACGAAACGACAACTTTTGCGAGGTATCTACTATGGCCAAGTCCTTAATGATGCTGGTGAACCCCGCCGCCGGGCGGTCAATGTCCGATCTCAATCTCGGCACGGCAGTTTCGACGTTCGCTCTGAACGGGTATTGCCCGACCGTCTTTTATACGACCGCGCCGGGCACGGCGTCGAAGATCGTCGAAGAGAACGCCGCGAACTACGAGCGGCTCGTCTGTCTCGGCGGCGACGGCACGCTCTCCGACACGATCGCGGGCCTGATGACGCTGCCGCAGGAGAAGCGCCCCAAGCTCGGGTACATCCCGATGGGCACGGCGAACGACGTGGCAAACACGCTCGGCCTGCCGATGCGCCAGCCGGGGCGCGCCGCAGAAATGATCCTCGCCGGAACGCCGCTGCACTACGACGTCGGCGAGATGGACGGCGTTGGCTTCTTTACCTATATCGCCGCATTCGGCGCGTTCACCGAGGTGAGCTACAAGACCGACCAGGAGCTCAAGCGAACGCTCGGCCATCTGGCGTATGTGCTCGGCGGGCTGAACGCCCTTTCCACCATCAAGAGCTACAAGGCCGTCATTGAGCACGAAAACGGTGTCGTCGAAGGTGAATTCATTTACGGCGCGATGTCCAACTCCCTGAGCGTCGCGGGCATGGTGCGCCTGAACGACGATCTCGTCGATCTCTCGGACGGCAAGTTTGAGATTTTGCTCGTCCGCCGCCCGAAGGACGTGATGGAGGTCAACAGCATCCTCACGGGCGTGCTGAACAAGACTTACGACAGCCCGTGCCTCACCGTAGCGCAGTCGAGCTTCGTGAAATTCACGTTTGAGGAGCCCGTGCCCTGGACGCGCGACGGCGAGGACGGCGGCGCACACCAGACGCTTACTCTGCGCTCCCACCGCCACGCCGTGGATATCTACTGCTGAAAAACAAAATATAGTGGTTCGCCGCCGCTCTTCCGGCGGCGATCTTCCATATATGCCCCCGCGCCGTATCCTTTCCGGAGACCGGCGCGGGGGCATTTTGCTGTTCTGCACAGTTTCCGGATTTACTCTGCTAAATTTTTTGCATAATAATTTCTCTTAAAATTCAAATTTGTTCTTGCAATCGGCGTTTTCAGCGTTTATAATGCGTTCATACGAAAGTTATTTCCTGCGGCTTGCAAATTTCGCGGTTTTGCGGGAAGTGCATCCGTCAGAATGAAAAGGAGGAAATGAAAATGAAAAAAATTCTGGCTCTGGTTCTGGCTCTGTGCATGGTGTTCGCGCTGTGCGCCTGCGGCAGCAGCTCGGGGGATTCCGACACCCCGGCGGCAAGCACCGTTTCGCTGAACGTCGGCACCGGCGGTGAGAGCGGCACCTATTACGGCTACACCGGCATCCTCGGCACCGTGATCGGACAGAAGACCGATGTTAAGCTCACGGTCGTTGCGACCGGCGGCTCCAAGGATAACCTTGTGAGCATGCAGGACGGCATGTACGATCTTGCGACCGTCCAGTCCGACGTTATGACCTACGCCTACAACGGCACGAACTCCTTTGCCGACTCCGGCAAGATCGACGGCTTCCGCGTTCTGTGCGCTCTGTATCCCGAAACGGTGCAGATCGTCACGACCGATCCCACACTCAAGACCGTGGAAGACCTGCGCGGCAAGCGCGTGTGCGTCGGCGACGTCGGCAGCGGCACGTACTTCAACGCCGTCGATGTGTTCGCCGCCTACGACATGACCATCGACGATGTTTCCCCCGTGTACCAGTCCTTCGGCGACAGCACCGAGAGCCTCAAGGACGGCAAGATCGACGCCGCGTTCCTCTGCGCCGGCGCTCCGACCCCGTCCGTTACCGAGCTCGCCGCCTCCAAGACCGTGTACATGATCGGCTTTGACGACGCGCACATAGAAAAGCTGCTCGCTTCCTGCCCGTGGTACGCCAAGCTCGTTCTGCCCGCCGGTACCTATACCGGGTTTGACGAGGACTGCGCCACCGTCACCGTGAAGGCTACGCTCGTCTGCCGCGCCGATCTTGACGACGACACCGCTTACACCATCGTCAAGACCATCATGGAGAGCAAGGACGACATCGCCGCCCTGCACGAGAAAGGCAACAGCATCGATCTGACCTTCGCCACCGAGGGCATCGCCGTTCCGTTCGCCGCGGGAGCCGCGAAGTACTTTGCCGAAAACGGCATCACTGTCGAGACCGCCGGCTGATCCTCCCGGCCGTCTCCTCTCACCGGGGGCGCAAGGCCCCTCGGGCGGAGCAGATCCCGCCCCTACAGGATAACCTGGAATTCCCGTAGGGGAGGGGCTCTGCTCCTCCCCTTTGCGTATGTAAAAGATTCTTTTTTCGGGAGGTAGCCCCATGTCTCACGACGCGACAAAAAATCTCAACGATGTCATGCGCAAGTATGACCGCGAATCGAATACCCGTGCCTGGGAGGGCAAGCCGAAGATCGCTGTGCAGGCGTATCTCGCGGCATTCGCCATTTTCGAGGTGTATGTCACGCTGTTTGGCACGATGCTCGACGAGGTGCGGCTCACGTCGTTCGTCGGCGGGCTGCTGATCGCAGGCTTTCTCATTTTCCCCAGCCACAAGCACGAGTTCCGCGTGAACTATGTCCCCTGGTACGACTGGGTCATCATGGCGCTCGGCGCGGTATCGTTCTTCTATTTCTGCTTCAACGCCAACACCATCGTGCAGCAGCTCCCGGCGCTCAAGACGTACGAGGTCGTACTCGGCGTGATCGGCATTCTCGCGCTTTTTGAGCTCTGCCGCCGGAGCACCGGCGTGCCCATCATGATCGTGGCGGGCGTCTTCATTGCGTACGCGCTCTACTACTACGGCGTCAAGCGCGGGCTCGGCGCGGGGGCGTTCAAGTCGCTCGTCTGCTCGCTCTTCTATAAAAAGACGGGCATTCTCTCCACGCCGATCAACGTCTGCTCCAAGTACATCGCCGTATTCATCATCTTCGGCGCGTTTCTTGAGCGTACCGGCATTTCCGATTTCTTCATCCAGCTCGCAAACTCGCTGGCCGGCTCGTCCGCCGGCGGCCCGGCGAAGGTCGCCGTTATTTCGAGCGCGCTGTGCGGCATGGTGTCCGGTTCGTCCGTTGGAAACACCGTAACGACCGGCAGCGTCACGATCCCGATGATGAAAAAGACCGGGTATAGAGGCGAATTTGCCGGTGCGGTCGAAGCGGCGGCATCTACCGGCGGGCAGATCATGCCCCCGATCATGGGCGCGGCGGCGTTCCTGATGGTAGACTACGTAAGTCTCCCGTATTCAAACATCGTCGTCCGGGCGATCCTCCCGGCGGTGCTGTATTTTACCGGCATTTTCATCTGCGTGCATCTCGAGGCGAAGAAATCCGGGCTGCAGGGTGTGCCCCGCCGCGAGCTGCCTCCCGTGATGCCGCTTCTGAAAAAGACGTATCTGCTGCTGCCGCTCGTGATCCTCGTGTATCTCGTCTCGTCCGGCAGCCGGACAATGGCCTTTGCCGCCGCGGTAGCAACCGTCGCCGCGATCGTCGTAAGCATGTTTTCCAAAGAAACACGCATGACTCCGAAGAAATTCTTTGAAGCTTTGGCCGGCGGTACGCAGGGGTGCATCTCGGTCGGCGTCGCCTGCTGCGTGGCGGGCATCGTCGCGGGCTGTCTCACGATGACCGGTCTCGCCAACCAGATCCTGCACGCCATCATCGGCGTTAGCGGCAACGCGAAGCTCCTCGCGCTCTTCCTCACAATGCTCTGCTGCATCGTGCTCGGCATGGGCGTTCCGACGACCGCCAACTACTGCATCATGGCCACGACCTGCGCGCCCATTCTCGTACAGATGGGCATCCCGACGGTCGCGGCGCACTTCTTTGTGTTCTACTTCGGCATCGTCGCCGACCTCACGCCGCCGGTCGCCCTCGCAGCCTACGCCGGCGCCGCCATTGCGGGCGCAAATCCGATGAAGACCGCCTTCAACGCAACAAAGCTCGCTATCGCAGCGTTCATCATCCCGTATATCCTCGCCTACAATCCCGCGATGGTGCTCGTCGATACGACCGTCGTGGAGGTCGTTATGATTGCTATCACGTCGCTCATCGGCATGTTCGGTCTCGGGATGGCGCTCGAGGGCTACTACCGCGGGAGCATCCCCTGGTATCTGAGGATCCTCTCCGCCGCCGGCGGACTGTGCCTTGTGTACCCCGGCACGGTGACGGACGTGATCGGCATCGTCGTTGTCGGCGCGATCGTCGTCATGCAGATCCTCCGGGCGAAGAAGACGCTCAAAGCCGCATGAAACATCCGGGCAAAGCAGCGCCCCCGCGATACCCCTTGAAAAACCCCGCAGGAGAGGGGCTCTGCCCCTCCCGCAAATAAAGGCCCTGTCAAGACGCAGCCAAGATCCGGCTGCGTCTTGTTTTTTCATTAAAATTCAATGAAAATTCACGATTTTGCGGCGGTGCGGTGCTATCATGGAAAGAATGAATTCGATTCCCGAAAGGATCCTGCCCGATGACTTCCTTCAGCGTAAAAAAGCCGTTTACCGTGTTCGTAGCGGTGGTAGCCATTCTGGTGTTCGGCGTGATGTCGTATGTCAAGATGACCCCCGACCTGATGCCGAACATGGACTACCCCTACGTCGTCGTGGTGACGACGTATCCGGGCGCCGCGCCGGAGGAGGTCGAAGCCGTCGTCACCAAGCCGATGGAGCAGAGCATGGCGACGCTCAATGATATCAAGACCGTGACCTCCACCTCGGCGGAGAACTATTCGATGCTTGTACTGGAGTTTGAGCAGAGCACGAATATGGACAGCGCCGTGGTGGACATTCTGCAGAAAACGCAGATGCTCACCGGCCGCTGGGACGATTCCATCGGCACGCCGAGCATCATCCGCATCAACCCGAACATGATCCCCGTGATGGTCGCGGCGGTCGATTCCTCCGAAATGGACCGCTACGAGCTCTCGCGGTTTGCCAAGGACACCGTCATCCCCGCGCTGGAAGGCACGACGGGCGTGGCGAGCATCACGACCGGCGGCATGATCGAGCGGACAATGACCATCGAGGTAAACGAGGCCAAGCTCGACAAAATGAACGCAAAGATCGCCGAAGCTATCGACAAGGCGATGGAAGACGCCAGAAAGCAGCTCGAGGACGCGCAGAAGGAGCTGGACGAGAACCGCGAGAAGGTCGAGGCCGGCACGAACCAGCTTCTCAGCGCATCGAGCGGCATCTCCGATTCCATCAAGCAGGGCGAGGACGATCTCGCCGACACGCTCACCGCCGCCGGAGAGACCGCGGCGAAGCTCGCCTCCGCGCGCGCCGCCATCGACGCGCTCAACGCCCAGCTCGAACAGGCGGAGGCCGCGCTCGCGGAGGCCGAGGCGCGTCTGGCCGAAACCGACGCGCGCATCGCCTCGCTGGAAGCGGACAGCGCGCTTTATGCCAAAGCGCTCGGCGAGCCCTACGACTCCATGGACGCCTCCACGACCTGCTGGATGTCATCGAAGTGGTGTTTCACATCCTCCATGC
>OGYO01001080.1_pt1 | contig 14840 bp, 10 predicted proteins | sample 1576561 | NCBI WGS metagenome assembly OGYO01 (sample SAMEA3541507, study PRJEB24748) | human gut metagenome | biome: human gut; feature: human-associated habitat; material: faeces | place: China | collected 2012 | reverse complement strand
TTCGCTTAACCGCTCGCATCCAACCTTTGCTCCGAGGCCACAAATAGGGAGTCTTTATCTGTTGGGGTTCTGTTTTTTGGAAGACAGAAGTTATTTTAAACGTTTTCCAAATTTAAATTTGTTAACTCTATGAGTGTGTTGTAGAATTATTTCAGGTAGCGACAAGAGCGAGTAGTTTTGAATTTGAGGAAGTTGGAAATATAGATAGCATTTTTTCCTCAAAAAGAAGTGTAAGAAGTAGGGTGGGAGTGGGGAGATGTAGGAAAGACTGTTATTTAACTTCCGAGCAAGCAGAAATCTACAGCTCTCAACCCCAAAAATTCCCCACATCCTCTTGTTATTTAGCACAAATTTTGTTAGAATAGTGGTGAAAGAATTGGAAGATATGTCAATATAACTAGCAAACAAGAGAGAAACACAGAGGGGAGAAGAACGGTGTTAAAGGATTTTATGACTGAGTACAGACAAAAGCTTTGTACACCGGAAGAGGCGGTAGAAGTAGTAAAGAGTGGAGACTGGGTGGATTATACCAGCTCGCTCGGAAAGCCGGTTCTTTTAGATAAGGCTCTTGCTAAGAGGAGAGACGAACTTTTTGATGTAAAGATTCGGGGGAATCTTGTCCGGCGAGATCTTGGCTTTGTTCGAGCCGTACAGCTCGAGATATTCCTCGGGTATTCCGGCGCGTTCGGCGATCTTTGTTATATGCTCGGCTTTTGCCGCCTGAGCGATTTCGATATCGGTCATGTTTTCCTCCGGATTTTGATTGAATTATTGATTTCATTATATCAGAAAAGCCGCGCTTTTTCAATAAGGAGGGGGCAAAACAAAAAAATTGAAAATTTTTCGGAAAAATTTGCGTTTCGGTGCAACCTTTGCGAATTTTTATCGTGTATAATAGTGAAAGAGGCTATACGGCATAACTTTGTTCCGCACTTTCGGCGGAAAAAGTCCGTGCGCCGTCCGCAAAACGGGAACGGATGGTGCGGGGCTGATGCGGTATTGCATTAAAGATGAAGGAGACATCCATGGACGACAACGCAATACTTGATTTGTTCCGTGAACGGTCGGAAGACGCGATCGTCCAGGTTCAGATAAAATACGGGAATTACTGCAGAAGCATAGCCTACGGCATTCTTTCTTCCGAGGAGGATTCCGAGGAATGTGTAAACGACACATATATGCGCGCGTGGAATTCGATCCCGCCGCACATTCCCGAACGCCTGTCCGCGTATCTCGGAAAGATAACGAGAAATCTCTCGATCGACCGCCTGCGGAGAAAGGGAACCGGTAAGCGCGGCGGAGGCCAATTCGAGGTCGCGCTGAGCGAGCTTGAGGAATGTCTGCCGTCACCGTCGGAAGCCGGGACGGAGGAGGCGGCGGACAGTGCGGCTCTTTCGGAGATCATAAACCGCTTTCTCCGCACTCTTTCGCTTGAAAAGAGAACGGTTTTTATCGCGAGGTATTGGAACATGCGCAGCGTATCCGATATTGCATCGGAGCTGTGCACATCCGAGGCAAAGGTGAAATCGATCCTGCACCGCCTGCGGGCGGGGCTGCGTGCCGAGCTTGAAATGGAGGGCTACAGCGTATGAAGAACATGGAAAACAAAAACGGGGAAAATAAGATGAAAAAGATAGACGCGAACAGACTTTCCGACGCGATCGGAGAAATAGACGAGAGCCTTATCGCGGAATACGAAACCAAAAAGGATTTCCGCGCATACAGGATCAGAATGCGCACCCGCATTATTGCCGCCGCGGCTTCCGTGGCGATAGTCGTTGCCGCAGTCCCGCTTACCCTGCATTTCATGAGGCCTCATGATGCCGACGATATCCCTCCGCAGGAGACGACTGCTCCCGACAATGCGAACAATAAGCCCTCGGACGATATCCCGGATGACAGCCTTTTCTCGATAGTGTCCGTCACCGCATCGTCGAGCTCGTCGAGCTTTATCGACGGGGATACCTCGTTTGTCGTAAAGACCGAGAACGGATCGAAGGAGCTTGTCGAGCGTCATCTTATGCTCGAACCCGCGATCGACTATACCGTGCAGCAGACGGGCAGCGATGAGTTTACGGTGACACCGAAGAAGAGCCTCGGCGACAATACGGTCGTCAGCCTTTCGTATGTGAAGAATAAAGAGGTCGACTACAGCTGGGCTTTTCAGACGAAGAGCGAGCTTTCGGTGACCGAAACGTATCCCGCCTCCGGCGCGATGACGGTGAGCGAAAACGCGGTCATCGAGATCGAGCTTTCCTGCCCGGACGCTGAAAATCTGCCCGAGGAGACCGTGATAACTCCCGCGCTTGAGGGCGAGTGGCTCCACCTCGGCAGAGTATGGCGTTTCACTCCGTCGGCTCCGATGGAACCGGACACAACGTATACCGTAAGCCTTTCCGACAGAATCTCGGCTGACGGAACGGAGATGAAGAATCCGTATTCGTTTACCTTCTCAACTTACAAAAACGAGATGAATGGCAGTATTTATCCGGAGCTTCTCAGTGCGGACGGAATAAACACATACCGCCCAGACGACGCGATAAAGATCCGCTACAGCGTCACCGAAAACTTCAGCGGAGAGGTCACGTCCGTAAAGCTTAAGCGCTTTGCCGATGCGGACGATTTCGAAAAGTATATCTCCGGCGCAAGCGACGTCCGTGCCGAGGATCTCGGCGAGGTCGCTTTCACCGAATCCGACGATGTCGCAGCGCGCGTCCGCACGATAACTCTCGATAAAAATCCCGGTACCGGATACTACGCGGCAAGCGTGTACTGCGGACGCTTTGCCGTGTTCGAGTGGACGGTGCAGATAAACCCGATCTCGGTGTACGCCGCTATGACCGGGGAAGATATCTTCGTGTGGGCGATCGAGGACGGAAAGACCCCGATCGATAAAATGACCGTTGAATTCGGTTCGGCGGAATATACGACCGACGGCGACGGAATACTGACGATAAGCGGCGCAAAGGCTGACAGCGGCGATTTCCTTGTCGTCGGCGGCGACACCCCCGTTTTCGTCGGAGCACAGGTCTACAATACGGCGACCTACCCGAACACATACATTTACCTCGATAGAAATCTCTATAAGCCAACGGATAAGGTGAACGTATGGGGATACGTCCCGATGTCGCGCTTTCCCGACGGTGCCGACGGAGTGTTCACACTCCGCATAATCGGAAACTCGCGCACCGCAGAGCAGAGCGTCAGAGTGACTCCCGACGAAAACGGCGCGTTCACCGCATCGTTTGAATTGAACTCTCATCTTGAGGGCAGCATTTACGTCGAGCTTTTATACGACGGAGTTATCCTCAACTCCCACAGTCTTGAGATCGAAAATTACGAAAACGAGTACTATAAATACGAGATCGTCTCGGAGCGCGATTACGCAGCCGAGGGCGAAGCGTTTGAATTCGGCGTGACCGTTACTCATATCACCGGCATGAAGGCGGTCGGAAAGAAGGTCTGCCTCTCCTTCTCAGGCACCGGAGAGGACGAGATCACCGCAGTTACCGACGAAAACGGAGTCGCACACTTCTCGGCAGTGCCCGACCTCGGCAATTCCTTCGAGGGAATCGCATATGTGCCGGTTTATCTGAGAAGCGCGGAGAGCGGAAAATATCCGCAGTCCCCCGCAAAGACCGTTCACGTTCTGCGGCGTGACTGCCGCGGAAATTGGAGCGGAGATGACGGCGAATATGTGCTCGATATCGAGCGTCTCGACATGGATTCCTTCAGAAAATCCGTAAGTGCAGCCGATCTGAAGTACGTTCCGTACGATACAAATGTCACCCTGACCGTCACGGAAACACGGACGGAGAAATATCTCGCGGGATATGAGTACAACGAATACACAAAGGAAAACGAGCCGACATACGGCTATGCGACTTCTTCGCAGACGGTGTATTCGGAGAGCTTTGACACCGAGGACGGAAAGCTTGAATTCTCCGCCGATTCGGTCGAACTCCGTGAATCCGAAGGCAACGTCACATATTCCTATCAGCTGTACGCGACCTTCAGCGATACCGAGGGACGCCCGATCAAGGTGACGGATTACGGCTTCGGCATAAAGCGTCAGAACGAAAAAATCTTCTATACCGGAATCCTTTCCGAGGGTGAATGGTACATCTCGGACAACTTTGCATACGGACTTTACGGATATGAATTCGTTATAAAAAACGGTACCGACCTTTCCTCCTATATGCAGAGCGGTCTTGCATCCTACGGCCTCTCGTACGGCGAAACTGCAAAGATAGATCTTCTTGCCGATGGCAGGAAGAAGGTCGAAGGCGGCACGGTCGTAAGGATAGTTTCCGCAAACGGAATACTTTCGGCGGATAAACTCGACGCGGGAGACGATCTCTCGTTCGAATTCGCGGACGACTGCTTCCCGAATTCAACGGTGTCCGGCGTTTACCTGAAGGACGGCGTGTTCAACAGGATCAAGCCCGTATTTATCAGCGCAAAACCCGAGAGCCGCACGCTTAACGTGTCGGTCGAAAGCGATAAGAAATCCTACGCTCCCGGAGATGAGGTAACTCTCAGAATAAAGACCGCCGAGAGCGACGGAAGCGGACGGCGTGCGGCGGTGAATGTAAGCGTGGTCAACGAAGCGGTGTTCGCAAACGTTTGGGATCGGTCGGATATCATTTCCGAAATCTACGCTCCCGTGTATTATCCCGTGTATACCTTCTCCTCCGACCGCGATTTCAACCTGACCGGAACAATGTGCGGCGGACGCGGCGGCGGTCCGGAAGAGGTGAGAGGCAATTTCGGAGACACGGTGTATTTCGGTCAGGTAACGACAGATGAAAACGGCGAGGCTGAGGTGACCTTCACGCTTCCCGACAACGTGACCGAGTACCGTATCACCCTTCAGGCCGCAGATGCGGAGATGTACGTCGGCAAGACGGAAAGCTCCGTTGACGCATCGCTTGATTTCTTCATAAGCTCGGAGCCGCCGAAAAAGGTAAAGACTGCGGACGATTTTGCAGTAAGCGCATCCGCCGTTTGTGAAAGAAACCTTGACGCGGAGTTCGAGTTCACTCTCGACGGAGAGAAAACACGCAGAGTGTCCGCCAAGACGAATACCCCCGTCTCCGTGAATTTCGGAAAGCTCGATGCGGGAGAGCACACCGTCCGTATCAAGGTGTCGGCGGGCGAGCTTACGGATGCGATCATCTATACGGCGGACGTTATCCGCACGGCACAGGGCATCGCGGAAAGAAGCTTCTGCACACTGACCGACGGTGCGGGCGTGATAGAGACGCTCTCCGATCCCGCGATGCTTGAGATATCGTCGGAAAACACGGTCCGTGCAAAGCACCTCGTCGAATTCCTCAAGAATAACGTGTCGCCGCGCTTTGATACGATGATCGGCGCGAGATACGGCGCACAGCTTTGCAATTCGGGTTTCGGCGACGACTGCGCGGTGCCGCAGATCAAGCTGTATAAGTATACCGATTCGTTCATGCTCAAACAGCTCGAAAATTCCGAGCCGGATGAGGTGCTCACCGCACTCTCGCTCTACTTTACACCGGAAACCGTTTCTCAGGTGTCTCTTTCGCCGCGGCCGATATCCGAGGTGTCGGATATCGATGCTCTGCTCAGAAGCTGCCTCATCGGCGCGGCAAAGCGCAGCGCGGTGCTCGACGATCTGCTTTATCTGAAAGCACTGCTTGAGAATGACGAGGATGCCGATTCCGGAGACTTCGCACTGCTTTCGCTTTCGTTTGCGATGCTCGGCGAATACAAAACCGCGTCGGAAATGTACGACACGGCGAAAGACCTTCCCGAGTCGGACGAATGGTCGGCGATCCTTGCGTTATGCGCGTCGTTCGTTGACCGCAGCGGACTTTATGAAAAGGTAAGCGCCATGATCGATGAGGACCCGGCGCGCGAGTATCTCCCGTTCGCGGCGATCGCCTGCCTGAAAGCGCTCGTTTCCTCGGATGACGATGTATACAGCGTTACCGTTGAATCCGGTGATTTCAAAAAGAAGATCGAGGTGTCGGGATTCGAGACGGTCATGCTGCCCGTCCCCACCGGCGGAGCCGCCGAGGTGAAGCTCAGCGATGCTGCGGAGGGAATAAGCGTCGCATACTGCTGCGAGAGAAAGCCCGACGGGGATCGGGAGAATGAAAAGGATTACGGGATTTCGCTTTCGCTGCCCGATCGCATCAGCCAATACGGAGACGCAGTGCTTACGGTCGATCTTTCCGCATCCGAAATAAAGAGCGGAGAGCTCAGAATAGCTTTGCCGAATTCGCTCGAGACGGTCTACTCGTATATTTCCGTGGGTGACGGCAACGTGTTCGCGGACTCAAGTATCAACGGAAAACTCACTCTCTATATCGGAAAAGATTCTCCCCGTGTATTTACTGTTCCGCTTGTTGCGTCCGAGGTCGGCGAGTATGTCCTTGAAGAGGCGGTGCTTATTTCGGACGGAATAAAGACATTCTCTCACGAGGTTTTGTTTGAAGTCGAATAAACCGTTTAAAGCTGACACAGAATATTAACAACTGCGTTAAATATATCATAAAACTACATGGTATTATATTATTAAAACGTATTTAAAAGGCGGCGCCGCACATGAGATACGGTAAATCGGAATTGCGCGGTGCCGCCGCAGACCTCGGCAAAAGGAGGAGAAATGAAAAAACTTGTCAAGGCGGCGGCAGCCGCACTTTCGCTTGCCGCATTGCTCTCGTCCTGTACACTGCGGAAGCTCGACGGAGCATCGGGAACGGAGGATTTATCAAATCATACGGAAAGCGTCGTCACGGCGCTTCCGTCGGATACAGACGGAACATCCGGGAGCACGCCGCAGACAGCGCAGACGACGGAAAGCACCGGAGAGACGGATGTCGATCCCGTTACGGATACTGTGGAGCCCGAGCCCGAACCGGACCCGGAACCCGCACCTGTGCCGGAGCCCGATCCCGATCCCGATCCCGACCTGACTCCGACATATACCCCCGTGGTGCTTATGTACCATCTTATCATGGACGAGCCGTACAGTCCGTATGTGAATCTGTTCGTCCGTCCGAAGGATTTTGCCGCGCAGATGGATATCCTGAATTCCTACGGATACACCTACCTTTTCGCGGATGAGTATACGCAAAACTGCGATAAGCCGTCGGTCGTTCTCACATTCGACGACGGATACGTCGATAACTATACGGATATGTTCCCGATACTGAAGGAAAAGAGCGGGCGTGCCACGGTATTCCTTGTGACATCGCTGATCGGTACGCCTCAGTACCTCAACGAGGACCAGATACGCGAGATGGCGCAGTCGGGGCTTGTGAGATTTGAGACCCATACCGTTTCGCATAACGCGATGGGGAATATGGATATAACGCGCCTCGAAAAGGAAATGTCCGAATCCGTCGCGTATATATCGGAGCTTACGGGACATCAGGTGGACGCGCTCGCATATCCCGCGGGCAGCTACAGCGACGAGGCGGTCGCTGTAGCATCGAAGTATGTGCGTTTCGCGTATACGACGAAATCTCCGTACAATGTGAAGCCCGATAATATGATGCTCATTCCGAGATTCGGTGTGCCGCGCGACTGTACCGAAGGCACATTCAGATCATTTGTCGCTCCGCGCCCTTCGTGAAAAACGCACCTGCGGAATGAAGGCTAATCTTCGATAAAGGTTTTGCCGATGCACAATGCGCTTCTTGAACGCAAAATGCATACGGCTTCGGTGAAAGATCCGTAAATCGCCCGAGCCCGGGGAGGTTTTACTCCTTCCGCCTCCTTCGCTTTGCGATTTCCTCTTTCACGCCGCCGCGCCGATTCCCGTCGGGGCGGCGGCACTTTTGATTTCGGACATCCCGTGCGCTTGTTACGGGGGAGTGACCGCCCGACAAATAAATTTCCGCGTCGAAAAAAGGTTTTGATTGACTAATCGGAAAAAGTGGTATATAATTATGTTGCTACATATGTAAATCCATACTTCGGAGGTATCAGAATATGGCAAAAACAATCAACGTAACGATCTGGAACGAGTACAGACACGAGAAGAGCGACGAGAATGTCGCAAAGCTTTATCCGAACGGACTTCATGCGGCGATCGGCGAGTTTCTCTCGAAGAACGACGATATGAAGATCACCCTTGCGGCGCTTGACGATCCCGATCAGGGACTGCCGGATGAGGTGCTCAATAACACCGATGTCCTTCTTTGGTGGGGTCACATGAACCACGGCGAAGTCAAGGACGATCTCGTTGAGCGCATCCGCCAGAGAGTTTATGTCGGCGGCATGGGATTTATCGCACTCCACAGCGCGCATCATTCCAAGCCCTTCCGCGCAATCGTCGGCACCACGGGCAACCTTCTCTGGGGCGACAATCAGAAGGAGATCATCTGGAACATCATGCCGTCTCATCCGATCGCGGCAGGTATCCCGTCTCATTTCGAGCTTCCCGAAGAGGAGCTTTACGCAGAGCCCTTCCAGATTCCGCAGCCCGACGCACATATCTTCGAGGGATGGTATGAGCACGGATATGTGTTCCGCACCGGATGCACCTTCCTCCGCGGCGCGGGACGTGTGTTCTACTTCCAGCCCGGTCATGAGACCTGCCCGTCGTTCTACGACGCAAACGTACAGCGCATAATCACGAACGGTGTACGTTGGGCGGCACCGAACGATTTCGGCTACGAGATCGAGTCCGGATGCCCCTACGTTACGGCGCTTGTCTGAGTCGGAAATGTCCGAAATAAATAACAAAAACGGCGCTTCCTCCGAATTTTCGGGGGAACGCGCTTGTTTAGGGGAAATGAGGCTCAGACTTGTGTCCGAGCAGACGGAGCTCTTTTCTCCTTCAGTCGGCGGACGCGGAGGAGGGCTTTTTCTGGAGGAAGAGGACGGGGGCGGAATTAGCTTTCCGCCCGACGATGTCCCCGATGTGGAGAAAAGCACGACCGAAATGAGCTGCATCGCATCGGCTGAGATCTGCGGAGGACGTATGGAGATCGTGTACGACGATGCATCGGTCGATCCCGATTCGCCCGCCGTGAAGACGAAGATATCGTTTGAGCTTTCCTCTCCCGGAACCGTTGTGATCGAACGAAGCGGGACAGTCGGCTCCGTCATGATCTTTGAGCAGGGCAGATTCCATCGCTGCGAGTACATTACACCCATTCTCAGATTCGAAGCCGCCGTGTTTTCGAGAACCGTGGAGAATACGGTCGGCGAGGCGGGCGGACGCCTTTATCTCGACTATGCAGTCGAGTTAAAGGGCGGCGCGGCGATAAGAACAAAAATGAATATCGAGATTGCTCCTCTTGCGGGAGCGTGAAAAACGAATGTTTGGTACGGCGCCGCGCCGACGGGCAAAGCCCGCGTCCGCCCGCCGGAGAACATCCGCCGAAATAAGATAAGGAGGAAAGCCTTGCCGAAAGGTTTACGATAAAATGACCGATTCAGAATTCAAGCGTATTCTTTCGAATCCCGATAAGCTTTCCGGACCTTATCTTTTCTTCGGCGAGGAGGAGCTCATCAAATCACGATATGCGGAAATGCTTGCCGCCGCCGTGTGCGGCGAGGATACGTTTTCGCGCACCGTGCTCGACGGGGACAGCACGTCTCCGGGAGAGCTTGAGGCGGCGGTGGCTGCGTTTCCGATGATGTCCGAGAGAAATTTCGTACACCTTCGCGCAGCGCCCGTTTCGTCGTGGAAGGACGCACAGCTTTCCGAATATATCGCGGTCTTCGGACGCGCAAAGGATTATCCTCAAACGGTGCTTCTCGTTACGGCGGACGCATCGGCGGATTTCGGAAACGTGGCGAGGAATAAGCCGAATACGCTTTATAAAAAGCTCAGCGCAGTGCTTGAAACGGTGCAGTTTGACAGAAAGGGCGGAGCACAGCTCCGCCGCTGGGTCGAACGCCACTTCACCGCAGCGGGCGTGCCGTTCGGATACAATACGGCGGACGCGCTGATTTCGCGCTCGGGCAGCGATATGTTCGTGCTCAGCGGCGAATGCGAAAAGCTGATCGCTTATTCGAAATCGCACGGCGAATGCGAGATAACGCCGGAAACCGTTGATTTTGTGGCGTGCCCCGACCTTTCCGAAGAGGCTTTCGCACTGTCGAACGCTATCCTCTCCGGAGATCGCGCGGCGGCGCTTGACGCGCTTTCCAAGGCAAAGAACAGACGCGAAGAGCCTATCGCGCTCCTTTATTCGGTGAGTAAGGTCATGAGCGATATGCTTTCGGTCGCAACGTATGCTTCGGCGGGAATGACGAAGCAGGAGATATCGAAAAAGCTGAAAATGCACGAATACAAAACGGGACTGTATATGCGCGCGGCGGGAAACGACACCGCGAAGCTTGAACGGTCGATAAACCGATGCCTCGAAGCCGATCTTGCAATGAAAAGCTCGACGCTCGGATATATTGCGCTTGAACGGCTGATCTGCGGATAAGCCGGAGTCATTATACGAAAGGAGCAGCAGCGTGGCTGAACGGACGGAGAGAATACATATCCCGATCCCCGTGGTCGTCGAGGGCAAGTACGACAAGATAAAGCTTTCCTCCGTCATAGACGCGAATGTCATAACAACGGGAGGCTTCGGGATCTTCAATAAGAAAGAAAAGCTTGCCCTGATCAGAACTCTTGCCGAAAAGGGCGGGATAGTCATACTGACGGACAGCGACGGCGCGGGCGGAGTGATCCGGTCGTATATAAAATCCGCACTGCCCAAGGAAAAGATATATAATCTGTATATTCCTCAGATTGAGGGAAAGGAACGCCGCAAGAGCACCTCATCGAAGGAGGGTACGCTCGGCGTCGAGGGAATGACCGACGAAGTGCTTCGCGGACTGTTTTCCTCTTTTTCCGACAGAATGGGATTCTCCGGTTCGGCGGCGCACACCGTGCGCGAAAGCATAACAAAAGCCGATCTCTTTGAGCTAGGACTTACGGGGGCGGGCTCGGCGGCTCGGAGAGACGCACTCTGCCGCAGGCTTTCGCTTCCCGCCAAAATGACGCCGAATGCGTTTCTCGGCGCACTGAACATCCTTCTCTCGAAGGAAGAGCTTTACGAAATATGCAAAAACGAAGCGGCTGATGCGTAAAGCCGTGCTCTGCCGCCGAAAGAGCGGCGCTGATTCATCGGAAGTATCGCACATCATGTGCGTTATATAAAGGACGGTACGTATGATTACGAAAATCAAAAATCTGTACTTCAGATACAAGGAGCTTATAAATTATGTGATATTCGGCGGAGCAACGACCGTCGTCAATATGGTGCTGTACTATATTCTCATGCTGATCCCGTTTTTCTCGACTGACATATCGCTTGAGTTTTTCGGCTCCGCATATAAGATCGGCTATCTTATAGCAAATGCGATCGCCTTTGTCGGCGCCGTGATATTCTCGTATGTGATGAACAGACATTTTGTGTTCGGAAACCGTGTTTCCGGAGCAAAAGCGGTGGCAAGGCAGTTTTTCTCCTTCTTTACCACGCGCCTTCTCTCGTTTATTATCGAGGAAGTTCTCCTGTTCGTCCTCGTTGAAAAGCTTCTGGTCAGCGAATACATCGCAAAATGGCCCGTCGCCGTGCTTGTCGTCATAATAAACTATGCCTTCGGCAAGCTTCTTGTGTTCCGCAAGCGTGACGAGAACGGCCGCATCGTGACAAAATCAAAACAAGGATTCGATAACTGATGACTTACGGTTTTCTGCCTGCAACAAAAGAGGAATTCGACCGCTCCGGGATCGGCGTTCCCGATTTTGTCTACGTTTCCGGAGACGCATATGTGGATCACCCGTCCTTCGGTGCCGCGATAATCACGCGGATCCTCGATGCGGCGGGATTTTCCGTCGCCGTTCTCGCTCAGCCGAACTTTCGTTCGACCGAGGATTTCATGCGCTACGGGAAGCCGCGCCTCGGATTTCTCGTTTCCTCGGGAAACGTGGATTCGATGGTCGCGCACTATACCGCCGCAAAGAAGAAGCGCTCGGACGATTGGTATTCACCCGGCAGGCGCGCGGGACTCCGTCCCGACCGTGCGGTCGTAGTCTATACCAACCGCATCCGAGAGGCGTACGGAGATATTCCCGTGATAATCGGCGGACTTGAAGCGTCGCTGCGCCGCTTTGCACATTACGATTACTGGTCGGATAAGGTGAGACGGAGCATTCTCGTGGATTCGCGCGCGGATATCCTTTCGTACGGAATGGGCGAGAACAGCATAAGGCGTATTGCCGAGCTTCTTGCACGCGGTGTTCCCGTGAAGAAGATACGCGATGTCCGCGGAACGGCGTACCTCTGCCGCCGCGGAGAAAAGCTGAACTTCGATCCCGTGCGCGGTACGCGTGAGGAGCCGGAGGGATACGATTACGACGAGCTCAAAACGTCAAAGGCAGCGTATGCGGCGGCGTTTGCCGAGCAGTATGCGAATAACGACGCGGTAAACGGACGCGCGCTTGTGGAGTATTACGACGACCGTATGCTTGCGGTCAATCCACCCGCATTCCCGCTCGAGCGTGAGGAGCTTGACCGGGTGTACGCTCTTCCTTATCAGAGAACCTATCACCCGATGTACGAGAAGGACGGCGGAGTTCCCGCGATACAGGAGGTTCGCTTCTCCATAACCCACAACCGCGGATGCTTCGGCGGCTGCAACTTCTGCGCGATCGCGTACCATCAGGGACGCTCGGTGAGATCGCGCAGCGAGGAAAGCGTGCTTGAGGAAGCGCGCCTTCTCACGACATTGCCGGACTTCAAGGGGTACATCCACGATATCGGCGGTCCTACCGCGAATTTCCGCAATCCCGCATGCGAGCATCAGAAGGAGAACGGTGTATGTCAGAAGAGGCGGTGCCTCGTGCCGAAGCCGTGCCCCAACCTTATTGCCGATCATATCGAGTATATGAACCTTCTGAAGAAGGTCAGTGCGCTTCCCGGTATGAAGAAGGTCTTTGTCCGCTCCGGAATACGGTATGACTATATGATGGCGGATAAGGACGATACGTTTTTCAGATATCTTGTCGAGAATCACGTCAGCGGACAGCTCAAGGTCGCACCGGAGCATTGCTCCCCGAACGTGCTTTCATACATGGGCAAGCCGAAGATCGAGGTGTACGAGAAATTCAGAAAGAAGTTTCTTGCGTTTTCGGCGGATTGCGGCAAGGAACAGTATATCGTGCCTTATCTGATGTCGGGGCATCCCGGCAGTACGCTTGAGGACGCGATCTCTCTTGCGCTGTATACGAAGGAGATCGGGCTGAATCCCGAGCAGGTTCAGGATTTCTATCCTACGCCGGGCAGCGCATCCACGGTCATGTATTATACCGGGATTGATCCGTTTACGGGTAAGAAGGTGCATATCCCGGACGCGAGGGAAAAGGTGCTTCAGCGTGCGCTTCTTCAATACAGACGCCCGGAGAACCGCGCCCGCGTGCGCGAAGCTCTCGCCGCCGCAGGCAGACTTGACCTGATCGGTAATTCTCCCGAATGCCTGATACGTCTCGCGCATCCGCACGGAGAAGGGAAGGGCAAGTCCGCACCGGCTGCGAAAAAAACGCACGGCAGCGGAAATTCCGATAAACCGCACACTTCAAAGCACTCCGGATCGGACAGAAGAGATGACCGCAGTTCCCGCGGAGCAAACGGAAAGGGCGGCGGACGAAATCCCGGCGGAAAGAGCACAAATGCCTCACGGGGCGGGAAGAACGCATCCCGCGGTGCAAAGAAGAAATGAGCCAAGACCGCCTTTGCCGGGGCGCTCACCGCAGAGTTTGAAAACGCTTCCGATGATACCCGCGTCCCGCCGTAAACATCAGAATAAAAGGAGGATCGTGAGATCCTCCTTTTTGCGTTTTCGGATTATTTTCCGCTGTCTCCGTAGTTTGAAAGAACGCGCGCGGACGGATCGTCCACATCGCAGCCCTCCCACGATTTGTTCGGCATCCAGAAATCCGCGACCATTTCCGCCTGTCCGGGATAGTACTTCTCGAAAATTTCGCGGTAAAGCAGCGATTCCTTGGTGAACGGGCGTGCAAAGTCATACTTTTCCGACAGACGCGCGAAATCCTCATCCGAATAAAGCGAGTTTGCGTATTCCTTCAGATAATCAACCATAGAGTGACCGACGGCATCGGAGAATGCCGCCTTCTCGCGCATGAGAAGATCCTCCGGCAGATAATCCCCGATGAAGGCGCGGCGCAGGAGATATTTGCCCTTGCCGTAGCGGTTCATTTTCAGCTCGGGGTCGATGCTCATCACATAGGACGCGAAGTCGAGATCGCCGAACGGTACGCGCGCCTCCATCGAGTTTACCGAAATGCATCGATCGGCGCGGAGCACGTCGTACATGTAAAGCTCTCTGACGCGCTTTACCGCCTCGCGCTGGAATTCCTCGGCGGACGGCGCAAAGTCGGTGTACTTGTAGCCGAAAAGCTCGTCGGATATCTCGCCCGTCATGAGCACGCGCACATCGGTGGTGCGGTGTATTTCGCGGCAGATAAGGTACATTCCCATCGACGCGCGTATCGTCGTTATGTCATAGGTGCCGAGCGCGGCGATGACCTCCTCGAGAGACGAAATAACGTCATCCTTCGTGATGATTATCTCGCTGTGATCGCTGCCGATGAAATCGGCTGCCTCGCGCGCGTATTTCAGGTCGATCGCGTCCTCGCTCATGCCGATCGCAAAGGTGCGGATCGGCTTTTTGAGAAGCTTCTGAGAGATCGCGCATACGAGAGAGGAGTCAAGTCCGCCGGAGAGAAGGAATCCGAGCGGCGCGTCCGCGTCGAGTCTTTTCTCGACTCCCGCGACAAGCTTGTCGTGTATGCTTTTGCAGATCGTGTCAAGATCGCCGGA
>OGYO01001077.1_pt1 | contig 14852 bp, 12 predicted proteins | sample 1576561 | NCBI WGS metagenome assembly OGYO01 (sample SAMEA3541507, study PRJEB24748) | human gut metagenome | biome: human gut; feature: human-associated habitat; material: faeces | place: China | collected 2012 | reverse complement strand
CTGGAGCAGGCACCGCCGGCGTATCTGGCAGACATCCGTGACGGCTACGCCGAGCAGATCGAGCGGATCGTGACGGATGATGAGCAGCTATATACACAGGCGGAGACGTATCTGAAGGAGTATTCTCCGCAGGAACAGGACAAGCTTGTGCACTGGGATCTAAAGGACGGTAAGCTTGACGCGGTCTATAATGTGACAAGAACCATAGAGCACGCCCTGATGCCGAAGGTATGGCTGAAAAGCGGGGCGTATCTGGTGATCCAGCCGACTGAGGCTCTGATCTCGATCGATGTCAACACCGGAAAGGCAGTCTCTAAGAAGAAGGATGTCCAGAAGACCTTTGCAAAGATCAATCTGGAGTCTGCTTTTTTGATAGAAAACAATACTTTCATAGGGTTTAAGAATTCCTTTTTGATGTTGATTATAGTTTTGAATCAATACTTTTTCATTATTTAAAATAGATGCATCATAGCTTACTTCCTTATCCGTAAAATTACAATAAACATAAAGTTCTTCATCTTGATAAAGACGTTTATAGGCATAAATATTTTCATCATTTTTCATTATTAACTCATATTTACCTAAAGTAATGATTTCATATTCTTTTCTTAATTGAATTAATTTTTGATAAGTATGAAAAATAGAATTTGTATCTTTCATTTCTGCTTCAGCATTGATTGTTTGATAATTTGGATTCATCATAATCCAAGGAATATGTTCACTAAACCCTGCATTTTTTTCTTTGTTCCATTGCATTGGTGTTCTAGCGTTATCTCTACTTGATTTTCTCATATAGCGTAACATATCTTCATGACTTACCGATTTTTCTATTTCTACAAGTTGTTTATAACTATTGAATGTTTCAATATCTCGATAATCATCAAGTGAATTAAAAGGTACATTTGTCATCCCCAATTCTTCCCCTTGATAAATATAAGGTGTCCCTTGCATCATATGTAAACATATCGCCAACATTTTTGCTGATTTTTCATGACACAAAGGAGAAGAAGTATCACCAAATCTTGAAACACATCGTGGTTGATCATGATTATTCCAGAACAAAGAATTCCAAGCCTGTTGATACATTCCTACTTGCCATCTCGACATAATTTGTTTTAAATCTTTTAAAGAAAATCTTTGATCTGTCCATTTATTAACTTCTGCACCATCAACATTCATTAGTTCAAACTGAAAGACCATGCTTAATTCTTTATTATCTAAAGGAGCATATTTTTTAGCATCCTCGATTGTTACAGCAGGGGTTTCTCCTACTGTCAAAAGTTCTTTTCTAGAAAATACTTTTTGATTCATTTCTTGAATATATTCATGAATATGTGGTCCATTTGCACATACTTGATGACCTTTAATAGTACTGTCTACATAGTATTGACTTTCATCCTTACTAATAAGATTAATGACATCTAAACGAAAACCATCAACACCTTTATCTACCCAGTAATTCATAATATCAATACATTCTTGTCTTACCTTAGGATTTTGCCAATTTAAATCAGGTTGTTTTTTAGAAAATAAATGCAAATAATACTCATTTGTCTTTTCATCAAGTTCCCAAGCTGAGCCTTGAAAGCAGCTTGTCCAATTATTTGGAACATCTCCCTCATTTCCTTCTTTCCAAATATAATAATCTCGATAAGGATTATTTTTAGATTTTTTACTTTCTTGAAACCAAAAATGTTCATCACTTGTATGATTAAAAACTAAATCAAGAATAATTTTGATATCTTTTTGATGCGCTTTATCTAATAATTCCTCAAAATCACTCATTGTTCCAAATTCACTTTGAATACTTCTATAATCAGAAATATCATAGCCATTATCATCATTTGGAGATTTAAAAATAGGGGTTAACCATAATACATCAACACCTAATGTTTTTAAATAATCAAGTCTTGAAATAATACCTTGTAGATCTCCCACACCATCATTATTACTATCTTGAAAGCTTTTTACATAAATTTGATAAACAACACTCTTTTTCCACCATTCCATATTGATTCCTCCTGCTTTTATTATTCTCTTTTTATAAAGGAAATTCATTGCCTTTTTTAACAATTTATAGTCAATTATTAACTTTTCGATATTTTGTTGGTGTTGTATGATATTCTTTTTTAAAAACATTTTCAAATGATTTTACATTTTTAAATCCATGATTTAAAGCAATATCAATGATTTTCATGTTAGTATGTATTAAATCATAATAAGCATGTTTTAATCTTATTTTTTGTAAATATTGATAAAAGGAAATCGTTGTTTGTCTTTTAAATAATCGTGATAAAGAATTAGGATGAAAGTGAAATTGTTCAGCTATAATTTCAAGTGTTAAATCTTGGTTATATCTTTTTTCTATTTCTTCTATTATTTTATAAATTTCTTTTGTATTTTCTTCTTGTTTTTTATCTAATAAACAATCCTGTATGAGTTTTTGATAGAGTTGATACATTAAAATATGTTGTTCTATTGGTAAAAGATGGTGAATATATTTCATTTCTAACCAAGGTTTAAACCATTCTTTGTTTGATGGAGCTTTTAATTTAAAGAAATAAGATTGAATTTGAAATTCTTTAAAGACATCAACTGACAATAAATATGTATATAAATGTGTAAATTCAGGAAAATTGAATTGATGTACACTATGTGAGTTAATAATAAACATTTCCCCTTGATAAAATATTTCTTTCTTTCCATCAATACATGCTTCTATTTTTCCTGAAACGACATATACAACTTCAATATCTTGATGATAGTGGGAACTTACTGGTCGACTTTTATTAAATTGATGATTATAAAAAACAATAGGATATTTAATATTTGTTTTAACAATTTCTAGATGATGATCCATTTTATTCACCTCTTTTTTATTATATAAGAAAAAAGCCTACATTGTAGACTTTTTGATCATATTTATAAAATACTGATGAATTGAATCATCTTCATCAAGTTCAGGATGAAATGCAAGTGCTAATTGTTTTTTATATTGAACAGCAATAATATTGTCATTCACTTTAGAAAGAATATCAACACCATCTTGTACACTTTCGATATAAGGTGCGCGAATAAAAGTCATAGGTACTTTTCCTATTCCTTTCATTTCTTCAATGGTGTGAAAACTTCCTAGTTGTCTACCATAAGCATTTCTTTTAACCGTCATAGGTATTGTTGAAAAATAAGTATGATCTTGATTGACAATTTTATCAGCTAATAAAATGAGTCCTGCGCATGTAGCAAGTGTCGGTAAGCCATCTTGAATACGTTTTTGTAAAATATCAAACATATCCAATTCTTTTAAGAGCTTTCCTTGAACAGTACTTTCTCCACCAGGAAGAATTAAACCATCAAAATCTTGTTCCAAATCTTTTTTTTGCCTTAATTCAATACACTCTACTCCCAACTTTTCTAACTTTTTTTCATGTTCAATAAAAGCACCTTGTAAAGCCAATACTCCTACTTTCATTATTTTCCTCTTTCTGCCATTAAAATTTCAATTTCTTGTTCATTAATCCCAACCATTGCTTCTCCTAAATCTTTTGATAACTCTGCTATCAATTTTGCATCTTTATAATTTGTAACTGCTTTAACAATTGCTTCTGCACGTTTTTTAGGATTTCCTGATTTAAAGATTCCTGAACCAACAAAGACTCCTTCTGCGCCTAATTGCATCATTAATGCAGCATCTGCAGGTGTAGCAACTCCACCAGCAGCAAAGTTAACAACTGGTAATTTTTTATGATCGTGAACATATTCTACAAGTTCATATGGTACTTGTAATTGTTTTGCAACTTCGAAAAGTTCATCTTTTCGAAGAGCCGAAATTTGGGCAATTTGTTTATTCATCATTCTCATATGACGAACGGCTTGAACGATATCTCCTGTTCCTGGTTCTCCTTTGGTACGAATCATACTTGCTCCTTCATTGATACGACGAAGTGCTTCTCCTAAATCTTTAGCTCCACAAACAAATGGTACTTCAAATTCTCTTTTGTTGACATGATAAACATCATCAGCTGGTGATAAAACTTCACTTTCATCAATATAATCAATTTCAATTGCTTGTAAAAGCTGTGCTTCTACAAAGTGTCCAATACGACATTTTGCCATAACTGGAATACTTACTGCTGCTTGAATTTCTTGAATCATTTTTGGATCAGACATTCTTGCAACTCCCCCTGCTGCACGAATATCTGCAGGAATTCTTTCAAGTGCCATAACAGCACAGGCACCAGCCGCCTCAGCAATCTTAGCCTGTTCAGGAGTTGTTACGTCCATAATAACTCCGCCCTTTAACATCTGTGCAAGACCTTTGTTTAATTCATATTGTGAATTTGTTGTCATAACTGACCTCCTTGAAAATGAATTTTATGAATTGATTTTCACATATAATATTGCACAACTGGTCATGAAGGAATATCCAATTTAATAAAAATGTCGCATGCCAGTATAAGGTCAGAATAGATCAGGAATATGGTCAGATGAAAACTGATTATAAAAAAATTGTCGAATTATGTCGTACGAAAACTGTCAGTCTGATTAGTAATCAGCAGCTTTTTGTATTATAATAGAACATATTTTAAAAATATGTAGGAGAGGGAAAGTAAGTGCGTAGGATTAAAAGTTTTTTGATTATAATATGTCTGTTGAGCATATATGCAGCTTCTTTTTATGGTTGTGAAAAAAAAGAAAGGTCAGACGGTCACAATAATGAGACAGAATTACCGGAAATAGTCATAGGAAGTGACAACTATCCGCCATATAATTATGTCGATACAGATGGCAATGCTACCGGAATTGATGTTGAGCTTGCTACGGAAGCATTTAAAAGAATGGGCTATAAGGCCAGATTCATATATATTGACTGGGAGGATAAGAAGAATCTTCTTGCTGACAGAACAATTGATTGTGCATGGGGAAGCTTTAGCATGGATGGCAGGGAGAATGAATACAGATGGGCAGGACCTTATATGATCAGCCGTCAGGTTGTTGCTGTGAATATGGAAAGTGATATATATTCTCTTGAGGATCTGGAAGGAAAGACGATTGCAGTACAGACTACAACAAGACCTGAGAAGATATTTCTTAGCAAGACTGATGAGCGTATCCCGGCTATAAGGTCATTAATAGCTTTGCAGAAAAGAGAACTTATATATCCTTTTTTAAGCAAAGGCTATGCAGATGCTCTGGCAGCTCATGAAACTGCAATATGCCAGTACATGGAAGATTATAATATTAAGTTCAGGATTCTTGACGAACCATTAGAGACAGTAGGACTGGGAGTAGCATTTGACAAAAATGATGACCGTGGGATAGAAAAGCAGCTTACAGAAATTCTTAACCAGATGAGGAATGATGGTACAGAGAAGAAGATAATCAGCAGATATATTTCTGATGCTGATAAATATCTGGAGGTGGACAGTTATGGGAAATAATACCATTACCAGAAAGAAAAGAAAAAGAATATGGCCGATTGAGATTATAGCAGGTCTGTTTATAATGATGATTGTGTTTTTTATTGCTGTAAATGTTGATATAAAAACTACACAGGAAACACTTTCAGATACTGCGCATTATATCAATGAACAGTGCAACAGCTTTACAAGACATAATCTTGCGTCAGAAACCAAGAGCCTGCTCAGGGTAATTGAAAGTGCGCAGCAGATAAAACATAATATCACATATGAACGCAGCCTTTCAGATAAAGATATATTTACAGAAGAATTTATCAAAAAGAATATGCAGGAATGTTATCTGACGGCAGTTATAATCATGGATTCAAAAGGTAATCTTATAGCACAGGAATATACAGATGAATATGGTGCAGATGAGCTTAACGAATATCTTGACAGTACTTCACTTATTGATGTTGTTGATAATACTGAAAAAACATACGCAATAAGAATTGACTGTGAAGATGGTTCATATGTTGACCTTGCAGCATGTGGTATGGCGGATTCAAGTGGGATAGTTGTTGTTTATTACCACACACCGGCAGAGTATGTTAATAATTACAATCTTTCATTTACACATATATTATCAGGTTATGATGACAGGGAAGATGGAAAGATTGTTGTTACAAAGGGAAATCAGATAATAGCGTCTAATGATGACAGTATGGTTGGTGAAGATGTTGACAAATATAATGTAATTAAGAAGATAAAGGAGACCGGTGCAAGTGGAAAAATAGTACATGCTGATAGTAACAGAAGGTGGGGCTCGCATAATTATGGTCTTATGGAACGTGGCAGAGATTATTATGTGTATGTTTATATGCCGGAAAGAAATGTTTTTAAGACAACACCAAGAAATATGCAGTATACATTTGTTGCCTATATGTTTGCTGTACTTGTGCTTAATATGATGCGCTGGAAAACGGTTCAGGGATATGAGCGTGAACAGTATGAAATGCAGCAGCAGTATGCAAAGACACTGCAGGAAAAAAATGAACAGCTACAGGAGGCAGTACGCCGAGAGGAAAAGGCTAATGCTGCCAAGACTGATTTCTTATCAAGAATGACACATGATATAAGGACGCCGCTTAATGGCATAATTGGTCTGTTAAGAATTGATGAGAGTCATAAAGAAGATACAGATATGATTAATACTAACAGAAAGAAAATGTCAATAGCTGCTAATCATCTTTTATCACTTATTAATGACATTCTCCAGATGAGTAAGTTAGAGGATGGCCAGATTGAGCTTTCAAGAGAGATTGTGGATCTTAACAAGCTTGCAAAGGATATTATTACTATAGTTGAACAGCGTGCCTCAGATTCAGGTGTCAATCTTAAGTATGACAAGGTTGCAGGAAAAGTTATGTATCCATATGTATACGGAAGTCCTCTGCATTTACGCCAGTTATTTCTAAATATATACGCTAACTGCATCAAATATAATAAAGCAGGAGGAATGGTTTCAACATATTTTAAATGTATTGGAACACAGGATGGAATTGTTACATATGAATGGACTGTTACTGATACGGGAATTGGCATGAGTGAAGAATTTCTTGAACATATATTTGAACCATTTGTACAGGAAAAGACTGATGCCAGAAGTGTTTATCAGGGAACAGGACTTGGGATGGCTATTGTTAAGAGTCTGGTTGACAAAATGAATGGAACAATTAGTGTCACAAGCAAGGAAGGGGAAGGCTCAACATTTGTAATCAGAATTCCTTTCGAGATTGCAAGCAAAGTTGAAGAAATAACGGATGATAAGGAAAAAAGCAGTAATGATATTTCGGGAATTAAGATTCTGCTGGCAGAGGATAATGAACTTAATGCAGAGATTGCACAGACTCTTCTGGTGGATGAAGGCGCTAATGTTACTGTTGTCAGTGATGGTGAGCAGGCTGTCAGGGAATTTACAAGGTGTGCACCACATACATATGATGTGATTCTTATGGATATTATGATGCCAAAGCTTGACGGAATTGCCGCAACAAAAGCTATAAGAGATATGGAAAGACCTGATGCTGTGGAGATTCCGATAATTGCAATGACAGCCAATGCATTTGAGGAGGATGCCAGAAAATGCGTTGAAGCCGGAATGAATGCTCATCTGTCAAAACCTTTACAGATGGATGTTGTAGTTGGTACAATTGCAGAGTATTATAAAAGATAATTATGCAGGATAAAGGAGCCTCTGCATAATACAATAACTGATAAAAGGGGATAGCTATGATATGTAGTAATTGTGGAGCAGATATAGGAGATAACGAGACTGCATGCCCATATTGTGGTGCTATGCAGTATGAGAATTCTGAACAGAAGTACATGAAAGACCTGTACAATCTGAATGAAGGAATGGAGAAGCTGGATAAGAATACCAGAAAATACATCATAAAAAGTACAATGAAAAGTGTAGGTATAGTATGTGCGGCAATAGCGGCAGCAGTTCTTGCCGGAAGTATGTTTGGATATGGTTCATATAAGAGTATGTATAATTCTTCACATAACAGGAAAGAGATACACAAGTCATTAGATTGGTACAATAATAATATAGGTGAACTTAATTCATTATATGAAAAGCGGGACTATGCAGGCATTTCAGAACTGACAGATAGTTATAAGGGCAGTTCAAGTGTTTTGGAAAAGTGGAGTCATTACAATTTTTTTAATATTTATGATTATTATTATAAAAGGGTGGCAGACATCTACATTATGGTTCATAAAGGCGAAAAACTGAGTGATTATCAGTTTGGAACAGGCTTTGAAAAGTCACTTGACATGATATATTTCATTAATAATAAAAACGGATATAATTACCGTAGGTATGAGGGCTGTACGGCAGAAGAAAAAGAAACTGTGGACGGCTGGGTTGCAGAAGCACAGAATTATCTTAAGAATGTTGCAAAGGCGACGGACAAAGAAATTAATGATATGCTTAATGAATTGTATCAGAATGGCTATTATGATTACAAGCTTGGAAAGAGCTACGAAGAGTCATTTTATAAAAAATATAATGAGGGAGGGAACAACTGATGAAATGTAATAATTGCGGCGCACCTATACAGATGAATCAGAAGTTCTGTCCTAATTGCGGATCACCAAATGTGGAATTTAAGAAGCATATTGATGATATGGAACAATATAATAAAAAGTTTAACAGCACACGTTCCAAAGTAATTGGTAACAGCAAATGGTTTGTGAATTATATTGCACCAATAACAGCTCTTGTTATAACAATGACAGCACTTACACTGGCTATTATTGGTAAAAATTCAATGATTGGATATGATATAGCAAAAAAAAATCAGCAGAAATATTATTCATCCCATAGTGATGAAATCCAGACAAAACTAAAGCTTCTGTTAGAAGCAGGAGACTATGCAACTCTGTACAGTATGGATTATGTGGGAGATTGTTCAATAAAGGATAATGATGATAAATATGCATGGAATGATTTTTACAATGTCGCAGGTGATTATGTGTATATAAGAAAAGGTATAATAAGTATGATGGAAAGGAATAATTCATCATATTATGGCGACGAATATATGAATACGATTTCAAGGGCTGTTGCTGATATGGAAGATATTGTCAGCAGACGTTTAAATTTATCATATCATAGTGTATCGAAAGAAAGTATTAAGTATATAAATGATATATATGAAAAATCACATGAACTGTTAAAGGCATACTGCAATCTGACAGATGAGGACATAGCCGGACTTCCTGATATGTCACAGGCAGATATACTTACACTCATTACAAGGAGGAGCTTTGAATGAGAAAAAAGAAGAAATTTAATATATCACTTCTGGCTTATGTACTGTGTGCAATTATGATTATTATTATAATCCCATGTGTTTCAGATATATCAGGTGATGTATTCAGGAGTAAAGGAAGAATGTCGGGCTATGAAGAAGACAGTCTTTATAATGATTTTATAGAAAATAATTATGAAGGGCTTCTTGAAAAGACAGAATATAACACAGGCATAGGCAAAGATATTGATAAAGATACGCAGGACTACTATACATTTGCCATTGCATATAAAAAAGCTGTTGATTACAGGGTGTATGTGAATAATGGAGAAAATGAGAAAGCAGAACAGGTGGTTAAAGATATAGATAATGCACAGTTTAATAATGTGCTGTTTAAGGAAGCACTTGAAAATGTAAAAAAAATATATATTAGTAACGGACTGTCACAATAATGTGTTAATGTAATTGACTTTAAAAGAAAGATAACGAAGATAAACAGAGGATGATGAAGATGAGTAACACAGGAAGGAATAATATCATGACCGACAGGGTGTCATATTATTTTAAATCCCAGTGGAATATACTTCTGATAATAACGATATCTGGTCTTATATACAATCTCGGACTTCTTGCAGGTCCGTGGTTTGAAGGAAGAATGACAGGCTGTCTTGTTAATATACTTGGTGGAAAATCAACATTTACAGATATGCTTATTCTTGTAATATGTTATGTGATTGCAATTGCAGTAGTGCAGATATCAAGGTATATAAAAAGATTCTATGTAAGAAGATTCGCTAATAATGTTAATAAGAACATGAAAGAGGTTTTGTATAACAGCCTTGTACATAAGAGCAGACCACAGTCACAGGAAGAAGGAGCGGGAGATATTCTTACCAAGGCTATCCTGGATGTTGATGATTGTGCTGAAGGGATGAGAAAGTTCACGACTGAGATATTTGATACGGGTGTTGCACTTGCAGCATATGCAGGAATGCTTCTTTTCTATGACTGGAGACTTGGGCTTATATGTATGATATTCCCGCCAATATCTTATATTATTGCAGAGAAGATGAAGGCTGTTGTACAAAAGACAGGTGCAGAATATAAGGTACAGTCAGGAAGGCTTAGTGAAGCAACGCTTGAAAGAGCAGAAAATGCGGTTACATATCGTGTATATGGCTGTGAGCAGGAAAGAAAACAGGCGTATGAAGATAATCTTACAGCCTATGAAAAGTCGGCAGTAAGGGCTAATATATGGGGAACAGCATTTCCTCCGATATACAAGGTTATAGCACTTGCCGGAGTTATATTTATATTATATTTCGGAAGCAGAAATGTTCTGGGAACAGGCTGGAAAGAATGGGATATTGCTATTTTAGCTACATATGTATCATGCTTTGCAAAGCTTTCTAAGAAGTCCTCACATGCAGCAAAGCTGTTTAATGCAGTACATAAGGCACAGGTGTCATGGAAGAGAATCAAACCGCTTATGAAGCATGAAAATTATGAAGATGCGGATAACAGTGTAAAGTGTGACTCACTTGAAGTAAAAGGACTTACATTTGCTTATCCGGGAGGCCATGATATATTCGAAAATGTAACATTTGAAGCAGAAAAAGGCAGCATCATTGGTGTTACAGGTTCTGTTGCATGTGGCAAGTCAACTCTTGGAAAGGTGTTTTTATGTGAATATCCATATAAGGGGAGCATTAAGATTGCTGGCAATGAACTTTCAGAACTTGATGATGCGAAAAAGGCAGGACTTGCAGCATATCTGGGACATGATCCGGAATTGTTTAATGATACAATTAGAAACAATATTCTTATGGGTGATGATGAGGATGTGGCTAAGCTTCTTAAGGCAGTGTGCTTTGACAAAGAAGTAAATGATATGGAAAACGGACAGGACACTTATGTTGGGAATACAGGTGTGAGACTGTCAGGAGGACAGGCACAGAGACTTGCACTTGCCAGAACACTCTGCCATAAGAAGCCGTTAATTATATTAGATGATCCATTTTCAGCACTTGATAAGGACACTGAAAGAGAGGTATTTGCTAATATTAAAGAATACACCAAGGATTGTATTGTGATTCTTATTTCACACAGATTATATCTGTTCCCACAGATGGATAAGGTTATATGGATGGAGAACGGAAAAACCATAGCCGGTACACATGATGAGATTATGAATAAATGCCCACAGTATGCGGTTCTTTATAATGAACAGAAGGGAGGCGCATCTGATGAAGAATAAAAGTGTTGGCAGAGTTATATTGAACACAATAAAAGAAAAGTGGATGCTTACAGCAGGAATTGCAATTACTGTTGTTGGCGCAATTGTAATGGCACTGTTTCCACCACTTATTCTTGCAAAGATTATTGATACAGTTGCATCAGGTACAATGCCCACATTTTATATGGTTCTTATGTATTTCGGATTTCTTCTTGTAACCGGTTTTATGGAGAGTGCAAGAGAAACTTTTCTTACAGTATTCGGACAGAAGATTACACATTCATTAAGGAGTGCGTTGATGTATAAGTACAGCTGTCTTACAACAAGCGGTCTTACAAGTCAGGAGCCGGGAACTGTTGTTTCAAGATTCGTTGGTGATGCTGATACAGTTGAGAATTTGTTTACATCAGGAATTATCAGTATGTTTGCTGATGCCTGTAAGATAATAAGTATAGTTGCTGTTATATGGTTTAAGAATAAGGGACTTGCCATTGTGCTTCTTGTTATTCTTCCATTCCTGTTCGTATTCACAAGAATTATTCAGAAAAATATGCTGGCAGCACAGATTGAGAACAGAAGAGCTGTAGGAAGAGCATCAGGACATGTGCCGGAAACTCTTCACAACATAAGAACAATACATACACTTGGCAAGGAAAATTATATGGCAGAAAGATACGATGAATATATATGTGAAAGTTACGCAGCAGTTGAGAAAACTAATTTCTATGATGCAGTATATTCACCTGTAATTCTTACTCTCAATGCAATTGTTGTTGCTGTGGTAATGCTTTTTTCAGCATCAGGTAACCAGACAGTGCTTGCATTTTTTGGCATGTCAGCAGGTACAGCAGTTGCGGTAATTAATTATATTTCACAGATATTTGCTCCTGTTGAGAGCCTTGGTATGGAGATTCAGACTATACAGTCAGCAATAGCCGGAGTACATAGAATAAATGAATTTTTCGAGATGGATGAATTATCAGTTAAGATGGATTCATACATTGCAGAGAATACAGCCATGGAAGCTGACAGTGATGTGATTGTCGATTTCAATAATGTAACATTTGCATATGATGATAAAAATGTTGTGGAGAACTTAAGTTTTTCTGTTAAGGAGGGCGAGCAGGTTACTCTGTCGGGAAGAACAGGTACAGGAAAGAGTACAATATTCAAGCTTCTTCTTGGGCTTTACGAGCCGGATAAAGGAAGCGTATCAATTGCAGGTCAGAAGGCTACGGCTATTCCGGATAGTGAAAAGAGGAGAATATATGGATATGTTGAGCAGACTTTTCATATGGTTCCAGGAACTGTCAAAGACCAGATAACACTGTATGATGTATCAATTACTGATGAAGATGTAATTGAAGCAGCTAAGGCAGCAGGTATTCATGATGCAATTATGGAACTTGACAATGGATATGATACTATATGCAAGCTGGAAGATTTCTCACAGGGACAGTGGCAGTTATTATCAATTGCAAGGGCTGCAGCAGCAAAGCCTGAACTGCTTCTGCTAGATGAGATAACAGCTAATCTTGATGCTGATACTGAGAAAAATGTACTTGAAGCATTGAATAGGGTAAGTGAGAACAGAACAGTTATATCAATTTCCCACAGATCCAATGCGAGAACCGGAAGAATTATCGAAATAGCTTGATTTTCTTAATGATTTTACTGGCTTATTATGCATTAAAGAAGTATAATACCCATACAATATTATGTTCAAATGAGAAAGCTGGTAATTGATATGAAGAAAAGATGGGCAAAAGGTCTGATTACAGGTCTTGTTATGATTTTTATTATACTGACTATAGTTTTTATAGTGAAATCAGTCAGGGATAGTAAGATTGAGATACGATGCCCCGATACTATAGTTGTTGAATATGGAAGCGATTTTGATGAATCAGTTATTAAGACAGCAACTAAGAGACATTTATTTGATGAGAAGGACAAAACAGATATTGAAATCGAAGGAGATGTAGATGTTACAAAGCTTGGAAAGTATGAGATAAAGGTTGTCGCTTCAAGAAAGAAGAAACATGTTTCTAAAAATGTGGTTGTAGATGTTGTGGATACACAGGCGCCAGTTATCAGTCTTGCATGTGACAGTGACGTTACTATCGAAGCTGGTGAATCTTATGAAGATGCTGGCTTTAGTGCTAATGATAACTATGATGGAGATATAACTGATAAGGTTGAGGCTGATATACAGATAGATACAAGAATAGTCGGTGATACTACGATTGTATATTCAGTAAAGGACTCGTCAGGTAATGAAGCATTTGCAGAAAGAATAGTACATGTGGTAGATACGACAGCACCAGGTATATTTCTTGATGGTGGAGATGTTTACTATGTAAAGAAAGGATCTGAATATAAAGAACCTGGATATTCTGCGGTTGATATATGTGATGGGGATGTTACGGATAAGGTGTGTGTATCTGGAGATGTTGATACTGAGAATACAGGCAGATATACTATAACATACACAGTGTCTGACAGTTCAGGTAATGAAGCGAGAGCAGAAAGAACGATTAAGGTATATATGCCTATGCCGGATAATGTTGTTAATCCGGGTGATAAGGTTGTTTATCTGACATTCGATGATGGTCCGGGACCATATACAGATAAGCTTCTGGATATTCTTGATAGATATAATGTGAAAGTAACATTCTTTGTAACTAATGGAAAACCTGATTATCAGAATCTTATTGCAAAGGAAGCGCAGAGAGGGCATACTGTAGCCATACATTCAGCATCACATGATTATGCGAGAATATATCAAAGTATTGATGCGTATTTTGATGACCTGAATGAGATGAATGATATAATAATTGCACAGACAGGAAAGAGCTGCGGTTCTTACAACAAGCGCGAAATCGTTAAGGTTGAGGCTTAAACAATAGAATCACACTCTGTGAGATTCTATTGTCATGAACAATAGAATACACAATCTGCGAGTATTTTATTGTTATGAATAACAGACGAGCAAACAAAAGGGCTTCCGGAATTTTTCGGGAGCCTCATTTTTTTGCCCGAAACCGTCAGGAAAATTGACTTTTCTACGGTATTTTAGTATAGTAAAAGATGCTATAGTTCGCCCACGCCATTTGTAAAAAGGCACGAACGAACTGTAACAAAAACAAGAAAGGGCAGGTGCTTTAAGATGGCAGAGCTGGTCAGAGTTGCTGTGGACGCGATGGGCGGAGACAACGCGCCGACAGAGATTATAAAAGGTGCCAGCTGCAACCGTCTCATAAACTGCCTGACTCTTGTCGGCTTCCTCTGACGCCAGCGCATAGCTGATTGCTTCCCACGCCTGCTCTCCGAGACGTCTCCGCAGGGTTCGTGCTACCTTCGCCGCGCACTCTGCATCCGGCATTACCTCCCAGTCTT
>OGYO01001076.1_pt1 | contig 14855 bp, 20 predicted proteins | sample 1576561 | NCBI WGS metagenome assembly OGYO01 (sample SAMEA3541507, study PRJEB24748) | human gut metagenome | biome: human gut; feature: human-associated habitat; material: faeces | place: China | collected 2012 | reverse complement strand
AGCTTAATTTCCGAAAAAGATTTTGTGATTTTATTCGGAGGAAATGGTATGAAAAGACATGAGGCCAGAGAACAGGCGTTTTTCCTGATTTTCGAGAGAACATTTCAAGAGGCTTCCTTAGAGGAACTGGTAGAAAGCGCTCAGCTGGCCAGAGATATTACCATATGCGATTTCGCTCAGAACGTGTTTCATGGCGTTGAGAAGCACGGCGAGAAAATCGATGGAATGATTGAAAAGCACTGTATCGGCTGGACCAAAAACCGTTTATCCCGTGTCGCGGTTTCTGTGCTGCGTACCGCTGTTTATGAAATGCTGTATGAGGAAGATGTACCGGCGAAAGTTGCAATCAACGAGGCGGTGGAACTGACGAAAAAGTATGGTGCGGACGAAGATTACCAGTTCGTGAACGGTCTGCTTGGCGCAGTGGCCCGGGATCACGGTCTGGATGCGGAGCAGGCCGAACAGTGAGCCGTTATACGCTTGGCATTGATACAAGCAACTATGCAACCTCTCTGGCAGTGTTTGATACAGCTGGAGAGGTTGTTTGCGCAAAGAAGCGCTTTTTGCCGGTAAAAGCGTGAGGTGCATCGCTGGAACAAACTTCAGCAGGATTCACTGTTGAAAGCCATCGAAGAAGGGATCATCAAGTTTATCGGGAGCACGACAGAAAATCCGTATTTTTCGGTAAATAATGCGATTCTAAGCAGAGTGAGAAATATTTACGAGTTTAAACGTTTGAGTCCGAATGACATCATGGTGCTTCTTAAGAGGACCCTTGAGGATACAGACAAAGGGTTTGGAGCTTTGCAGATTTCTTATGATGAGAATGCACTGCGAACGCTGGCGGAAATGAGCGGTGGAGACTGTCCCAGGCAAAGCGGGAACAGATGGGGCTGCGGGCAACGGATCTGATGGACGTCCTCCCACCGCCCGGTCATGCCCCGATCCGGGGATCGGTGCTGTCGTTGAACGATGTCTCCCTGCGCTATAAGAGGCGTACCATCCTTCACGGAATCGGCCTTTCCGCCGGAAGGGGAGAAGTCATCGGCGTAGTGGGCCACAACGGGGCCGGAAAGACCACATTCTCCCGGGCCCTGTGCGGGCTCCACAAGGACTGTGACGGTCAGTTCCAGTGGGATGGCGGGCCAATGGAGCGCAGGGATCGGCTCAAGCAATCCTACATGGTGATGCAGGATGTGAACTACGAGCTGTTTGCCGAGAGCGTGGAGGCGGAGTGCTCCTTCGGCATCCGGAACCCGGACAAAGCCTTGGTAGACGCTACCCTGGAGGAACTGGGGCTGGCCCCATACCGGGAGCGCCACCCCAATACCCTGTCCGGCGGGCAAAAACAGCGGGTGGCCGTAGCCGTCAGCATGATCTGCGGAAAGGATCTGCTGGTATTTGATGAACCCACCAGCGGCCTGGACTTTGACAGCATGACCCAGGTAGCGGGGCTGATCCGCCGCTTGTCCGACATGGGAAAGGTCATCTTCATCGTCACCCACGACTTTGAATTTGTCTGCCGCACTTGCTCCCGGGTCCTGCATTTTGACGAGGGCGAGATGCCCGATGATGTACCCGTTATCATGGAAGCCCTCCCGAAATTGAGAGAGCTGTTCTCTGTTTCAGATGGAAAGGAGAGGTGATCTATGAAACAGAAAAAAGAAAACAGAGTAGCTTTGCTGCTCCACTGGGCCGGTGAGCAAAAAATCTGGCTGTTCCTGGCAATTTTTCTATCGGCGGTCAGCGGTCTTTGCATTATCGTCCCTTACATTGGAATTTACCGGCTGATGGACGCCACCTTCAATCATACCTGCACGCAGGAACTTGTTGTACATACCGTGGTAATGATTGCAGTGGCGGTAACTTTGCGGTTTGCCCTGTTTGGCTGTTCCGGCGTAGCAGCCCACAAAGGGGCCTATGGCGCTCTTTTCAAAGTGCGCTGCATGGTTGCAGAACACATGGCCAGAGCGCCTTTAGGGGCCTTGAATGAACGGCGCACAGGGGATATTAAAACGGTTCTGAATGAAGATATTGAAAAACTGGAACTATTTCTGGCGCATAATCTTCCTGACCTTGTGTGCTATCTGGTTGGGCCGGTGGTCATCTTTATTTATTTGATGACCGTTAATGTTCCACTGGCGTTGATTTCTCTTGTTCCGCTGGTTCTGGCTGTAGTTGTAATGGGGGCGATGTTCCGCAATACCGATGATTTGATGGAACGGGCCAACCAATCCATTACCACACTAAATTCTGTTATGATCGAATATATCGGCGGAATGAAATTGATTAAAGCCTATAACATGGGGAGCAAGTCCTTCCAGAAATTTTCCGGCGCAATCCATGAGGAAAATGCCATGTGGAATGAGACTTCCCGACGTATGGGGCCTCCGTATGCAGCGTTTGTCGTTATCATTGAATGTGGAATGCTGCTGATGGTTCCGATAGGCGGGATGTTTTTCCTGAAAGGTTCACTGACAGCCAGTGCGCTTCTGCTGTTTGTTTATGTCGGTTCTATGTATCTGACGGAAATTCGGCCTTTACAGGAATTGGGTACAAACTTTGCAAATGTACTGAACGCTATTACCAAGACCAAAGAGATACTGAATATTCCGATTTATGAGGGTGGAACAGACTTCCCCCAAAAACATGATATTGAACTTCAGAATGTCCGATTTTCTTATGACGGCAAAACCGATGTACTGCATGGTGTCAACCTCAAAATCAATGATGGTGAGCGCATGGCTCTTGTGGGCCGATCTGGTGCCGGTAAAAGCACTGTGATTGAACTGATTTCCCGGTTCTACGATGTGCAGGAAGGAGAAGTGCTGATTGGCGGCAAAAATGTCAAGGAGCTTGACTACGATACCATTCTGAAAAATATAGCTATCGTATTTCAAAAGACCTTCCTCACCCGTGACAGCGTGCTGGAAAATATCCGTATGGGTAGTAACGCTACTCTGGAAGAAGTGCGGGCTGCCGCAAAAGAGGCACAGATTGATGACTTTATCATGTCCCTGCCGGATGGATATGACACAAAAGTGGGCAGTTTCGGCTCCCGCTTTTCTGGCGGAGAAAAACAGCGGATCGCGATTGCCCGCGCAATTCTGAAAAACGCACCTATCTTGATTTTGGACGAGGCCACAAGTGCCTCTGACCCGGAAAATCAGATGGAGATTGATAAAGCTATTCAAAATCTATGCAAAGGCAAAACAGTCATTGTAGTAGCACACCGTTTGAGTGCTTTGAAAATGTGCAACCGGGTGGCTGTGGTGGAAAACCATACAATTACCAACGTTGGCACCCATGAGGAAGTTCGGAAGACCAACGCCTACTATCGAAAAGCGTGGGATGACTACGAAACAGCCCGGAATATCACTTATCAGTTGGAGGGAGGCGAGCAGTATGAATGAGCACGATGTATTAAAAAAGAACCACAATTTCTATATTGGTGTTGGCGGTACTGTTCTGGAAGGACTTCTCTCCGGCAGCCTATTTATGCTGCTTTACTCTGTTATGCAGTTTTTGTGGTCGGGTCAATTTGACATGAACCGCGTTCTGGCTCTGACCGGTATTATTGCAGTGGTTTTTCTTCTCCGTATCCTGATTTACAGCTACGGTTATACCAAAGCGCAGATTGGCGGTGCGGAGGTCAGTAAGAATATTCGGCTTTTTATGGGTGACCATTTGAAGCGCATCCCACTGTCCCGCTTTACGCAGGGACAGACCGGCGATTATATCAACACCATTACAAGTGACGTAAACAACTACGAAAAAATCCTGACCCATAAAGTCGGAGATTTTGCAAAGAATTTTGCCCTGTCATTGATGTTGATTGTCTTTGTTATGACGCTCTATGTTCCGGCAGGAATTATCCTGCTGATAGCCGATCTTCTTTTAATCCCCGGCCTATGGCTTTCTTTCCGCATGGTACGGAAATATGGAAAAGAAAAGAACGATATTTGTGCGGAGAACGTCAGCAGCATTGTTGAGTATGTTTCTGGTATTCAGACTTTCCGAGCTTATGGTGTAGGCGGTATGAAGAACAAAACTGTTATCAACGCCATGCGGGAGTTTTCCCGGATCAGCTTTGTGTACGAATCAAAAGTGCTTCCTATTGGTGCGATCTTTGGTATTTTGAGTTGGCTGTCCTGCCCGCTGGTTATCTTGCTGGCCTATGCACCCTGGGTCGCAGGGACACTGAACACGGTGGACTACCTTTTGATTTGTATGCTGCCCCTGTTCTGTGCAAAGCTGGCTAACTCGATTTTTGTAGACCTTACCAGTTATAAGAACCTGATGATCTCGAAAAACAAAATCTTGAGTGTAATGAATGATCCGGAGGAAACTGGCAGCATGGAGCCGCTTCACACAGCTACCCATGAAATCACATTTGACAATGTAGATTTTGAGTATGTTCCCGGTGAACCTGTACTAAAACACGCCACCTTTACGGTGCCAGTTCAAAAGCTCACGGCCATTGTCGGAGACTCTGGCTCCGGCAAATCTACTATTTTGAACCTGATTGCAAAATATTATGAAGCAACGGGCGGGACGATTTCTATTGGAGGTAAACCCATTAACCATGTTGCCGCAGAGCGTGTACTGGAACAAGTTTCTATGGTAGACCAGGACGTATTTCTTTTTGACGATACCATCCGGGATAATATCCGACACGCCCGCCCTAATGCTACGGACACGGAAATCGAGGATGCTTGCCGGGAGGCTAACTGTGACAGCTTCATCCGTAAGATGGAAAAGGGATATGATACGCCGACTGGTGAGAACGGAAATCTTCTCTCTGGCGGTGAGCGTCAGCGAATTTCAATAGCCCGCGCTATACTGAAAAATAGCCCCATCCTGCTCTTGGATGAAGCAACAGCATCTCTTGACATTGAAAATGAGCTTGCCGTAAAGCAGGCCATCGCTAATCTATTAAAAGAGAAAAAGACAGTGGTAATGATTGCTCATACCCTTTCCATTGTCAAAAACGCTGATCAAATTCTTGTAATGGGTGATGGCAGGATTGCCGAATCTGGAACCCACGAGGAATTGCTTGCGAAAGGCGGAAAATATGCTGCTATGTGGAACGCAGAGCAAAAAATATCGGCTTGATAGAAGCTAAAGAAGAATAATTGCATAGCGCATGAACCTGCCCCAACTACGGGGAAAGAAAAAAACCGCTGGCTGGGGTAGGTGATTTGCGCGCCTATTTTAAGTTATTATCCTAACGGCGGTTTTGAAAAATCAGAGCCGCCGTTTCTTGCATATACCTAGAAGGAATCTTTCGCATCTATCCACATTTGCATCGTTCCATCAAGATACAATCTTGCATACTCAAGTGGTTCATCAATGGCAAGTGCGTTTAATGCACAGTCAGATCCGGGAGTAGTTGTTAAATTCTTCTCCGCTTCCCAGCAGTCAATGCGGAGCATATAGCCAGCAGAAGTATAAACATCAATGCTGTTGCGTTGTGGATTGTATTCTGCAAATATCGTTCTCATCGTATCAAATCTCCTTATCGTTCAATCAATCATTTGTTGCAAAAATCAGAAGCATTTCAATCAGTTCACCATGTCACTTTTATTTTGTGTTATACTGTTTTATAAGATTTTCTTTCCCTTGTTTTTTCCCTTATCAGAGTTCGTAAAAACTCATGGGACAATATAATACAAGGGAAACAATAAGGGAAAGCTCACCTGCGACAAACTTAGTGTTTTCAAGGGCTTGAGAGATATTTGATAATAAAATATAACAGTTATTAAATCCCTTTGAATATATGAAATCTCAATTCAAGTTTGTTAAATTGGAAAATTAGAATTTAAAGAGGAGGAATAATGCAATGAACTTCTTTGAAAATACTCGTAAGCCACAAGGCTTCGGCGGAAAATTGATGACTAAGATGATGAACATCGGTCACGCCAAGTTATCACAATGGGGATTCTCAAATATCTCAGTGAATCCGGACGCTGCGGTACTGGATGTTGGTTGCGGAGGCGGTGCAAATATTGTAGCCTGGTTGGGCAAATGCGGAAATGGACATGTGACAGGAATGGATTATTCGAAGGTCAGTGTGGCAGAATCTCAAAAACTGAACGCCGCCGCCATTAAACAAGGGAAATGTTGCGTGGTTCAAGGTGATGTCTCTGCTATCCCTTTTCCTGATGCGGTTTTTGATTATGTTTCTGCTTTTGAGACAGTTTACTTCTGGCCGGGATTGGAAAAATGTTTTTTTGAGGTAAATCGAGTTCTGAAAAACGGAGGGACATTCCTGATTTGTAACGAATCTGACGGAACGAATGCCGCAGATGAAAAATGGACAAAGTTGATTGATGGTATGAAGATTTACACATCTGATCAACTCATTGCTGCTTTGAAAGAAGCAGGTTTTACAGAGATAAAAACGTATTCAAATACAAAAAATCATTGGATAAGTATTGTTGCAACGAAATAGCCAATTTAAGTTTGTTGAATTAAAAATGAAATAAAGTTCCAGTAATCATAGAGTGTATGGATTCAATTCCATATGCTCTTTTTCTTTACTTAATTTCATGAAAAATGTAAAAATCTAATGTTACGAGTTGCATTAAAGAAAACTCGTAAGAAAAAAGTAAAAAAATTTGCTTTTGACCACTGTAAAACATGCTCTGAGCGTTTCGTTATATGAAGGGATAATTTTTCTTTCATATTTCAAAGAAAAGAGGATAAAGAAATGTCAGAAAAAACCCGCGCGGCGGGAGAATAAATACCGCGACTACAGCGTCGGTCTGGGCCATTGCGGGGTGAGCCTGCCCGTGAAGCGCTGGCTGGAATTCCGTCTGGCCCATGCCCGCGCCCGGGATGCCGTCATGACGCCGCTGGATGAAGAACAGGTGCGCGCCGGTCTGGCCGCCCACGGTCTGGAATGCCTCTCCCTGAGCAGCGCGGTGGCGGACAGGAACGAATATCTGACCCGGCCGGACAAGGGGCGTCGTCTTTCCGTGGCTTCGCGGCAGCTGCTGGACGCCTGGATGGACGCACATCCCGGCAGTGCGCCGGACGTGAGCGTGGTCATCTGTGACGGCCTGTCCGCACGGGCCGTGCACGAGAACGCCGTGCCCTTCGCGTCCCGTTTTCTGGAAGAAGCGGCCGCTGCCGGGCTTAGTGCCGCGCCGGTGGCTCTGGTGAAGTTCGGCCGCGTGGCTGTGGGCGACGATGTGGCGGCCCTGCTCAATGCGCGGCTGGTGGTCGTGCTGGTGGGCGAACGCCCCGGTCTCAGCTCGCCCGATTCGCTGGGCGTCTACATGACCCACGCGCCCACGCCCGGCCTGACCGACGAGGCCCGCAACTGCATCTCCAACGTGCGCACCGCGGGCCTGCCCGTGGAGGAGGCCGTGCGCAAGCTCTGCTATCTGGTGGAGAATGCCCTTGTCCGGCGCCTGTCCGGTGTGGATCTCAAGGACGACGTGCCGCCCGGCTATCTGCCGTTCGCGGAGACGCGGGCATTGGGATAGGGAAGACGGGGAGGCCCGGCAGGACGCCGGGATATCTATGAAAAATGAAAAGGCAGGTTTCCGCGAAGGGAACCTGCCTTTCAAATATTGGTGGGCCCACCAGGACTCGAACCTGGGACCTGCCGGTTATGAGCCGGAAGAGGCTATTGTTTACCTGTGTTGTCTGGTGTAGCTCTACATTGCTAGAGTTGAGATTCCGAAGGGTTACTATTGTCCTCAGATGCATAGGATTGCGCGTCAGAGGCACAAAATGGTCACCAAGCATTCCATTCGGGCACCAAATGGTCACCAGATGGCAGAAAGAAAGAGCACACGCTATCCCGGCGTATACACCTACGAATCGAGCCTGAGACGCCATAACGGACGTCCGGATATCGCCTTCTGTATAGATTATCGCGACAGCGAAGGGAAGCGCCAGAGAAAGACCATTGGCTGGGCCAGTAGCGGGATGACAGCCGCTAAAGCCCATCAGATCCGTATCCAGATCATCAGTGGAAAGGAGCAGGCCCCCTGGCAGCAGGAGAGCGTCCAACGCGACCCCACATTCGGATCGGCCTGGGAACGCTACTACCATGACTGGATGCTGGCCCAGCACAAGAACGCACGCAGCGATCTGGCCCTCATTCGTGGCCATCTGCGAATATTCACCACGCTCAGGCTCTCTGAGATCACTCCATATCGGATTGATCGCCTGATGGCGGATCTGCACGCCCAGGGGCTTGCCGCACAGAGCATCTCGCTGGCTGTAGGACTGATCCGCCGTGTGATGCGACGCATGAGGATATGGGGACTGTACGATGGCCCAGATCCCTTCGTCAGCATCAAGATGCCCAGGCCAAACAATCGCCGCATGCGCTATCTCGAGCCGGAGGAAGCCCGCATGCTGCTGCAGGAGCTGCAGCGCCGCAGCGAGCAGACATGGATGATGGCGTTGATCTCTTTGCATTGTGGACTCCGGTTTGGCGAAATAGCCGCTCTGACATATGGGGATGTAAATTTCGCGGACGGAACTCTCTACATCCGGGAAAGCAAAAACGGCCGTGCCAGACACGCCGTTATGACGGATGAAGTCAGGATGGCCTTGCATAACCTGCCTCTGCGCCCCTCTACAGAACTGCTTTTCCCTTCTCGCTCCGGGGGACGCAAAAAATCCCCTTCGGACTGTTTTGCCCGTGCTGTCGACGCATGTGGCCTGAATGATACAGGACGCCAGATTGCCTTGCCCGACGGTACAACCACGCCGGAACGCAAGCGGGACGCCCGGGAGAGGGTCGTTTTCCACACCCTCCGTCATACCTACGCATCGTGGTTGGCTATGGCAGGGGAGCGGGAGCTTGCCTTGGCCGATCTCCTGGGCCATAGCACGACAGCCATGACACGGCGTTACAGTCATCTCATGGAAGCTGCCCGGCGCGGAACAGCCCAAAAAATAGGCCAGATCTTTCACTCCGACAGCGATGCCACGGGGCAGGACACATGAGCCGACAGATAGGCATCCAGATCCTTGCGCAGGTATCCGACTCTACGCCCAACCTTGATAAAGCGTGGGCCACGTTCCCGGCATCGCCACGAGCGGAGGGTCGCCGGGCTCACCCCGATATAGGCGGCGGCTTCTTCCTCTGTCAGCCTGGACTTGCAACCAGGCTGGCCTTTTTCCAAAGCCAGGCGGACACCGTCATAGACCGCCTGGGCCAGCAAACGTTGCAATCGTCCCTCAGTCACCAGGATAAGGTCCGTATCAGCCATAGGCGCTCCTTAGCAAACAGCGGGGCATGAGCAATGCCCTCTGGATTCCGCCGCCGACCGCTCATCGATGGCAAGAGCGGCGGCACATTCGGGGCAGTAGTGCGTGTCATCGCCCGGCACTTTCCACCCCAGACGGTACAGGTCACGTCTGCGTGGCCAGTGCCGGTGGCCACGCAGATGCTTGCCGCACCCATTACATTGAATGATGGTGATACGGCTCATGGGGGAATGCTCCTAGAAGCCCTCCGGGGGAAAATCTTCCCAGCCACCGGAGGGAGGCTGATTCTGCGACTGGTATGCCTCGCGTCTTTCGGGGAGCTCATGGCCGATGAAGAACTGCCTGCGCATGATGGCGGCATAGCGGGGATGCCCCTGGCAGATCACACGCCGGACGTTGTTGCGATACCAGGTGCGTCCGGAGCGATCCCGCTGATAGGTGTCCTCATAGACCCCTAGTTCCGCAGCGAACATCAGACCGTCAAAATCTTTCCACGACTGGATCTGCCGTCTTTTTTCGGCTCCTGAAGACGTATCAGAGGGGGTGACGCGCCGGGCGGACTCCAGGATGGCCCGCAGCAGGCGTCCACCGATTCGGCAGGCTTTTTGCCAGTTCGGATCCTGGTTCACATCAGTGGTCTGGCTGGACGTGGGCAGCGTGATGTTCTCCCACCAGGTCACCCCCTCATATGGGCCGCCCTGGACCTCCATCTGGCAGGCCAAAAACAGCAAGCCGGTGCTGCTCCCGACGCCGATATACGGCGTGTCCGGACAATCAGGCGTCTTGGCTTCCACCAACGTGATCTTCACCAAAGCCATGCTGCCGCCGGGAACAGGCCCGGGCAGGCGCTGTTTTTCTTCCTGACCGAGATTGATCGTCATATTTCTTCTCCTTTAATGCGTAGTAGCAGTGGCCGGCGCGGTATCTTCCTTTTGCGTCTTGACGGCCTGGGCCAGCAGCGCTGCGATGCCATTGGCCCCGTAGTTCAGGATGTCCTCGGCCGGTACCTCGCCGGCCACTGAGGACAGGATGCGTGTCATTCCACCAGGATACCGACAAATCATGACGGACAGGAAAGCAGAACAGTCTCTGCCCAGCAGTGAGTCCAAATCTTTGGCGATTCCCTTCTTGATGCATGCTTTTTTTTCCGAATCGAGCAGTTCCGACATACCGATCTCCTATCGTGAAATATCCAGATAGATTTCCGTCCCGAGCTCATCACAGCCAGGGAATTCGGCCATCATAGCTGTGACCAGGGTATCCGTTGTCTGGCAGACGTAGCGCCAGGCTGCCGTGCGGGCATAGAGCGGACAGGTGGCTCTAGCCCCGTCCATCAGGGCCAGAGCCGTGGTCAGCAGAGCGCCTGCCTGGAAGGCTCGCCGTTCTGCTGACAGGCTATCCGCCTTCCTGAGATAGGGGCGAAGACGCCCCTCCATCTTCTGCAGGGCATACTCGACCTCGCGCCGCCGCACTATGGAATGGCTGGCAAACCTTGTAGCCACGACAGCCAACCACTTACAGATCTTGAGGTATTGCTCCGGAGCGGCATGTTCCCAGACAGGCTTCCAGGCGCGCAGGACGTGGAACAACACTGAGATGGCCACCTTACACTTCTGGGCCTGGCGAAGCTCCGGCAGGTCCGGGATCATATCCGCTACGGCCCGCAATTTGGCCCGCTCTTCAGAGGAAAGCCTGGCCATCACTGCACCTGGGCCAGCAGGCTTTCCAGCCTGGCCACTTTAGCCCTCGCCTGGCTGGTGACATCCTCTGCCACGCCTTGGCAGGCGCAGACCTGTTCCGCCACCACCAGCACATCGGCCAGTTCCTCCATGACCTCCTGCCATGCGCCGCAGCGACCGCGCCTGAAATGGGAGATGGCCACACCGAGCTCACCGGCCTCTTCCTGCAGGAGGAGCAGGCGATCTTCGAGCCCGAAGACATCGAGGGACCGCGCAGCCAGATCCGGGGGGACGAATTGCTGTCTCATGGAGCCTCCTAATGGGCATTGCCGCTATCCCCCAGATAGGGGAACGTGCGCAGACGTTCGAGGATATCCTGCAGAGCCTCTTGCCCGGCCTCCTGCACGGTACCGTCACTCATGCATCCGGACATGTAGGTGATCTTCTGATGCTTGCCGTCATCGCGCAGCGTGACGATCAGACCAAAAACGCCGCAGGTCCTGTCATCGGCAAATTGGCTGTCCAGGAATTTCACGACACCTGTGCGGATCTCGGCTTTTCTGCCGTCAGAAAAATATCGGTGCGACATCACCACTCCTTTTTCCTCTGCTCCCAGAGGGCGTTGATCTTATGCAGGTGGATGAGATGGGCAGACAGGGTAGGCGGCAGATGCTCGATCTCCGCCTCCAGCTGTTTCATCCTGCGGATATAGCGCCTGTGCCGATACAGGAAAAAAATCTGCCTGGCTGCCCAAAGCAAAAATACCGCTCCGATGATAATCATGACGTCTATCATACGGCGGGGACCTCTTCCTTTCTCCCATTTCTGGAGGTCATCATCAGACGCAGCCAGGCAATCAAATCCTGATGGGTGCAGCGGATGCGCCGCGCCTCACCGCCGAGGCGGACAAGGTAGGTGTTGACAGCCCGAGGGGCTCTGGCATAGGGTCGTTCCATCATCGCGTAACTCCTTTGGGAGTTGGGGCCTTCGATCCGCTGCATCGGATCGGAGGCCTTTATTTTTGGCCCCCTGTTCCGCCGCGTCCTCCACGACGCGCAGTAAGGCCAGGATAGCTGTTTGGGCCTCATAGCCGCAGCGCACTATCTCGCGCCGCTCATCTTCATCTATGGTGCCATCTTCAAGGGCTCCGGCGACCCGCTGCATCAGGTCACCGAACTTCTTGACAGATGCCATGCACTGTCTCTGGACCGTATGCCCGGGATGCATCACATCGGGCATCGGAACAAAAAATCCTCCCATCGCCTCCGCCAGCAGGTGCAGCGGTGCATAGCTGTCTGTGATCTCCATCAGCGGCAGCAGCAAGTCCGCATCCAATTTGTGATTACTGCGCCGCCCCAGCTGCGCCATGAACGTCCCGTATTCCATCCCCAGGATGTGGGCCACCGCCTTTGGAGGGACGCCGTTGCGTGCTTCCTTGACCACCTGCCGCACCAGGCCGGTCACACTTGGATACCTGGTCATGATGCTACATTTTCCGCGAGAATGGCGTGACTCGCTCCTTCACCCCTGTTAGGCAGATCACAGGGGAAAATGCCCTTCCTTACCTTTTTCTCCGTGACGGGAGGCAAAAGGGCTTCCGGAACTCCCAGGGCCAGCAAGGCGGCATGACGTTCTTTGGGGATGGATTCCCGGTTCAGCAGATGGAACACCCCGGAGACAGACATGCCCAGGCGCTCGGCAAAATCGCTGTAGGTCAGATCCCATTCGAACATCCAGCGCCGGAGCATGTTTTTTCTGGACATTGCCATTGAAAAATCCTCCTGCTAAAAACAAATGAAAAAGTAGTTTGGAAAACGCTTACAAAAGCGTTCTAGGAAATGGCTATCGAATTTTAAGATGATAGTCAAGCCAGTCTCTCGTTTTTACAAGTGAGAAATTGATGGAACTCTACGAGCGCGTCAAAAAATGCGCCGCCCTCATGCATCTTTCAGAAACAGCCTTCGCCCGGGCCCTCGGTCTGCCGCAAAGCACCTTGGCTGGCTATTTCAGCGTAAAAAGGCAACACAATCTTTGGCCACTGCTGCCTGCCATCCTGAAGGAATTTCCGCGCATCTCGCGCCAATGGCTCTATTTTGAGGAGGGGCCGGCCGTCATCGGTTTAGGAACCCCTGCGGATCAGCCCGTGCCGCCAGCCAGGATCGTTGAGGCTGCAGAACAGATGGTCAGGGATTGTGACGGCAGTTGGGCAACGCTTCTGGAACACATCACGGGCATGGCCAGGCAGGAGCTGGCCGCCAGCCGGGAGACGCCGGCAAACGAAGATCTCGTCCAGCGTTTGCTGGACCTGCAGGAGGAAAACCGGCGTTTACAGCAGGAGCTGCACCAGGCCAAGGACAAGATCATCGCCCTGCTGGAACAGCAGGCCGCCGCGCAAGCGGAAAAAGAAGCCCCGGCTGCCTCCATGCCGGGGACTGCCCGTGGTTCCAGGCCGAATATGATCTGATGGTGATGCAGTAGACAGGGGGAACACGTCTGCTGCGCCCGCAAGAGAGGAAGGAAGTATGAAAATCTTTATCAGCTGGTCCGGGAAGTTGAGCCAGGAATTGGGCAATGCCCTCAAAGAGTGGATCCCCGATGTGCTGCAGGCGGTACACCCTTATTTTACCCCCGAGGATATCCAAAAGGGGGAGCGCTGGAGCAGCGAGATCGCCAAAGAACTGGAAGAATCCATGTTCGGCATCTTTTGTGTGACCTCTGAGAATCTCAATAGCGGCTGGATGCATTTCGAAGCTGGCGCCATTTCCAAAAGCAAGGATGATGCGCAGGTCTGTCCCATCCTTTTTGACCTGCGGCCCACCGACCTTACAGGGCCGTTGCAGCAATTCCAGGCAACGGTTTTTTCTGAAGAAGATATGCTCAAGCTCATGAAGGCCATTAATGCCAGGCTTGGAGATCAGGCTTTGCCAGAGGCTCGGCTCGAAAGACAGTTCTTACACTGGTGGCCCGAGCTTGATAAGCAAATTAATTCCATTTTAGAACAGCAGATGGCTCCATCCGAAAAGCCTGCTCGCAGTAATAGGGAACTTTTAGAAGAAATTTTGACAATCGTACGTGAATCACAAAAAAACAATCAGCAAGTAAAAAATGATAATAATAAATTTCAATTTTCAGAACAAACATCGAGAGTATTTCAAAAACTATCTAAGCAATATATAAAAACTGTAGATGATTTTGTTAAAAACAATACTGACTATGAATTAACGATGCGTAATCTAAAATGGATGATACCACTTTTTCTTGACATTATTCCATTTTTAAAATTACCAAGACAAGAAAAAGTAGATCTAGTAGAGGCGACTCAGCAAATTTTGTTGTATGAAATTCCTCGGTTTGATACGCCTTTTTAAAACATACCAAGAGCCCCCTTCCTGTATGTCAGGGAGGGGGCTCTTGCATCACATCTTCCAGCGGGGCGTTTCCAGGGCCACGTCCGGGGCCTGCTGCCGCACCTGCTCCAGCAGGGCCGTGAGCTTGCGGTAGTGGTCCTCCAGCAGGGCCCAGACCAGCTTGCTCTGGCTGGGGTTGCCCGCTTTTTCCAGCAAGGCCGCGTAGGCCATGAGCGGCTGCATCAGGTCCGCGACCAGATCAGCAAGGGGACGGTCTTCGGGCTGGGTATTCATGGCGGCCTCCTATTGCGTCAGGCTCAGGCCCAGATACCAGGTCTTGCCGCCGCGTTTGACCTTGGCGAACCGCGCGGGCATGACCCGGCCGAAAACATGGATGGCGGGCACGCTGTCCGCGAAGCGGGCGCACCACCAGAGGGCGAAGGCTTCATACAGGCGGCTGGCGTTGACGCGCCCGCCCGCGTCCCGGCGGCATTCCTCATCGGCAAAGCGCAGGATGCGGGCGGCGCATTCCCGGCCGGGCTCGGCCTCTCCCACAGGCCGGGCCGTGACCATGCGGCACAGGCGGGCGAAC
>OGYO01001071.1_pt1 | contig 14887 bp, 14 predicted proteins | sample 1576561 | NCBI WGS metagenome assembly OGYO01 (sample SAMEA3541507, study PRJEB24748) | human gut metagenome | biome: human gut; feature: human-associated habitat; material: faeces | place: China | collected 2012 | reverse complement strand
TGGCGAAGATATGGAACGAGATTCGAGTTCGTGGATAATACCGATAATACTATACCCAGACAGATAAAGGTTGAAGATGAGACGAACAGTTTCAGCTTCCTCCGGAACAATCAGAAGGGAACCATCTTCTGATTTGCGATAGCCGTAACATGGACGAGAATAGATACTGGAAGTGCCATCAAGAATTTTTTGATTGATGGACATGGCGATGTTATCATGAATATTCTCCCGCTCGCCATGAGCAATAGCAGCGCGGATAGAATAATGCAGTTCAAAGTCCGGCTGAAAGGACTTCAACTCTTCCAAGTCGAAATATACTTCTACTCCGTGCTGTTTCAGTTTGCGTATGGCATTCAGACCGTCAAGGGTATCGCGTCCAAAACGGCTGACGCTTTTGGTCAGAACCATATTGTATCGTTTGCTGATGCAGTCATTGATCATTCGTTGAAATTCAGAGCGATCATCGCTGGCTCCGCTCTCAAAATCGATGTAGATGTCCGCCAATCGCCAGTGCCATAAACGATAGACCTGCTGCGTTAAAGCAGAAACCTGCATCGCCATGCTGTGCAATTGTGAAGGCTTATTTGTGCTGACCCTGGCATATATGACAACGGTCTTTTTCCCAAAGTTGGCGTATTGGTGTTTTTCGATTTTATGAACGATTCTCTCCGACATTATGCCTTTCCCTCCTGACGCTTTTGTAAAGCGTTTGCAATACTGCTACTGACCAACCGCATGATGCTTTCCTGTGAAGCGCCGAAGCTCAGAAAATTGATGCTTCCATACCATACGATACGCCCGTCGATCACCGCATATTTTTGGTGGATGTCTGACTGAAACTGAAGATGAACGCCAAGAGCAGAGAGCGCAGAATGGGCAGCTTCAGCAGATGTCCTGCTTGCGCCTTGGAATGAGGATGGCGGGCGTGTAAGGATGGTTATCTTAACGGAACGCCATTGTGCTTCAAAGAGCAGACTCTCCAACCAGCGGATGCGACGCACAGACGCATATGGGCTGACGATATATATACTCTCCTGTGCCCGTGAAAGGTCTTTCAGGAATATAGATTGAAAACTGTTTTGGTCATAGATGATTTCACGGCTGACTGCCATGTCAGCGGAGTCAGACGAAACCTGATAACCGATGGCGGCATATCCTTTCAGACGCTTGTAATACATCCGTTCCAGCATGGGCGCGTTGATGTCCACATAATCATAGATACGAACATCGCGTTTGTCGGTGTGCAGACGATGAAGTCTGCCGGCATATTGCGCTACAGTTCCCTTCCAGGATACGGGCATGGTCAGAAACAGCGTATCAAGCCTTGCTTCGTCAAAGCCCTCGCCGATGTATTTGCCGGTTGCGCATATGACCAAGGGTTTGTCGGTAGGCGCGTTTTTCAGCATTTCAAGCTGATGCGCGGACTCAGAAGAACCTTTGCCGCCGGTGAGCGTCATTACATCTTCAATCTGCTGCCTGAGCAGATATGCCAGGGCATGAACATGCGCCGTCCTCTCGCTGAGAATCAGGCAGTTTCTGTTTTCGTGAACGCAGGCAAGGACATCATCCACAATGCTATGATTCCGAAGATCGTCCTCCTGAAGCCGCGCATAGTATTCGCTGATTCTCATGGAGTGATTGTCCTCTTGGTTTTGAAAGCGCGTGCCCATGAATCTGGGAATCAAAAGGTGCGCAAATGGGCGTTTCTCCGCTTGCGATTTTGCATCTACCCGATAGCGGATCGGCCCCAGATACATGTGCAAAATGGGATGATGACCATCCTGTCTGGTGGGGGTTGCGGTCAGGCCGTATACATATTGCGCACGAACGCTTTTGAGTGCCTGCTCAAAGCTGATTGCAGGCACATGATGACATTCGTCGACGATGACCATGCCGTAGTCGCCGATCCACCGTTCGACTGCGTCTGCGTTTCCAAGGGATTGAAACAGGGCAATGTCGATGATGCCGCTACGGGTATCTCTTCCACTGCCGTATCAGCGTTCCAGAACTACGGAAGCTTATTTCGATACGAATTGAATCAGGTATTCTTAGCGATAACCCATTAGAAAAAAGTCAGTGGGAGCGAATTCCACATAAGGGACAAATACCAACTCCAGATGAATGGCTGCAATATGTGATTGCCACGCTCAAAAAAGAAGAACTGGATCATTTTCTGCGGTTGCCTTAGAAAACGATCCAGTCTTAAAAATTTATATTATGGAACCACCGCAATGGAAATGCTGCCTTCATAGTCGGCGAAAATGCTTACATCGTCCGTGATGCATCCGATGGTGACGACGGGCACAATGGTCTGCTCCAGATGATCGCTGTGGAAAATGGCGACCGACGGTCCGGGATACCAGTAGGCCAATCCGCCCAGCTCATAGAGGCGCGTATGCTGGTCAACATCAGGAATTGCTTCCTCGGGATCAAACGCTTTGGCGAAACCGGGTGCGGGATTCCATAATTCTACGGTCAACGGCAGCTTTTCGGCAAAGAACCGCGCCGTTTTGTTATCATAGAGCACGCCATGGAGCGTCTCTTCTCCCACCGTCAGCGTAATTTTCTTCCATACGTCTGTTGGAATTGGTGCCCATTCGGCGGGGTTGCTCCAATCATCGATGGCGCAGGAGGTCAGCAGGAGCAGAAGAATCAACAGACATAGCAATAAAATATATTTTGTGTTTCTCCTCATCGCCGACCTCCTTTGCCTTTAGGAATGTTCTCCGAACAGCCAGCCCATGACGCTTTTTTCATGGGCAAACGCCTGTCCACCGGAATGCTGATCGCGGAAGCCGCGCTCGGTGAAAAACTCTGCGGGCTTTACATCCAGTACGATCAGTCTGCCAATTTCTTCTTCCGTCAGCCCCTGCGCGGCGTACAGCTCGCGCAGCGTATGATAGGCGGCAATGAAGGAATCGGAGCCGTAATAGCTGTCCTGCGCGCCGATGGCGAAGTAGACGGGCGTGCGCGCCTGCGCCAGTACGTTCAGATCGCCATCCCACTGCGAGCTGGTGGCGAGGTACGCCGTGAACAGCTCCGGCTTCGTGCCCATCACCAGCGAGCCGGTTTCCCCACCGCCGGACATGCCGTGCAGGTAGACGCGCGACGCATCTATATTGTAGTTTTCGAGAAAGTACTCCGTCAGGGCGATGGCTTCGTTGGCAGAGGTCTGACCCCAATCATTCAGCTGGGTTGAAAGCACGATCATTTTGTCGTTGTAGTGGATGGCTTCAACGCCGAAATCCTCCACCATGTTCGCGCCGACGCCCTGAAAATACAGCCCTTCCCAGCCCGGAAGAGTCAAAAACAAGGCATAGGGTTCGCTGCCATCATAGCTTTCGGGAATGTAGCTGCTGAAATGGATGTCTCCGATTTCGCTGTGCAGCACGTTGTCGTTGATGAACCCACGCTGGGTCTGTGTGCCCGGTGTGAGGGTTCCCTCGGCTGCCGCCGTGCCGCACAGGCAGCACAGCAGCAGGAGGAGGGACAGAAAGTGCTTCATGGACTACGCCTCCCTTGTCAGTTCAGGCCGTGTTCGCCCAGCCAGCTTTCGATGTTCGCGGCGATTTCATCGCTGTTCATTTCCTGGAACATGAAGTGGCTGTTGCCGGTGATGCCGATTTTGGGCAGATCGACCACGGTGCAGTCGCCGCCGTCGGCGTTATAATGCTCGGCAAAATCCAGCGCGCCGTCGCGCACCTGCTTCCAGAAGCCGGTGGAGGCAATGTCCTCGGGGCCGTTGTCGATGTAATCGCCAAAGTAGATGGCAATCGGAATCTTCGCCTCCAGCAGGCGGTTATACTGCTCGGAGCCGACCTGCGGCGTTCCGCCCGGTTCGATGGCGACGATCGCGGCGACATTTTCCACCGGTACGTCCCAACCGACCGCGCCGCCCTGTGAATGGGTAACAAAGATGGACTTATTGCCCGTACGCACTTTTACCTGCGCCATGACCTCACCCAGCGCGGCGGCGGCTTTTGCCTGATCGAAATTGCCCGTGTTCGGGGTCATCTGGCGGAAGAACTGATCTTGCGCCTCGTCGCCCTCCGGAAACTGGGAGCCTTCATAACGCTCCGGCGCAACGCGTCCGATGCGGAAATGGGTGTACCATGCTTGGTCGCCGGGCTTGTATTCCTTGGAATCCTCCGACCACACGTCGAGGAAGCCGTCAGTGGACATACTCGCCTGCGCGCCCGCTTCGCCGCGACCCGGCTGATCCACCAGATAGGCGCTGTGGCCGTTGCGCAGGAAATACGTCGCCCAGCCCTCGCGGCCGTCCGGCGTGGTCATCCAGCCCATGCGGGACTGGCCGTAGCCGTGCAGATAGACGATGGGATGACCGTTGTCGTTGACGGGAATCTGGTACAGCACATTGGCGTGATCGACGTGCGCCGTATTGCCTGCGCGGGTCGCATCCAGCCAGTTGGTGGTGGGATCGTAATCACCCTCTACAGGCTCGGTCACCGTGCCGCCTGCGGAGAATATGCCCTGTTCGGCAATGGACAGGGGCGCTTTTGCTTCCTCGGCCAGCACCGCGCCGCTCAGCAGCATGAACGCCGCCAGTATGAACGATAGAATTTTCTTCATCATGATTTGCATCCTCCTCTTAGAGATTGAGCGGAGACATTGTGCAAACGTCCCCGCCCGTTGGTTGCTCTCAGTCTTTCGTCACGGTCTGCGCCTGCTCGATGGCCTGCGCGATGCTCTCGGTCAGGCCGCTGATCCACGCCTGCACATCGGCTTCCTCAGTGCCATAAGAGAAGCGCGCGCCCTCCAGCCATTCGCCGGTGCCCGCCGCTTCAGCCAGCAGCGTGCCGCTCTGGCCCAGACCGGAGCTGGCGGAGGTGCAGAAGGGAATCACAGCCTTGCCGGTGAAGTCGTTGCCGGTGACGAACTGGTTGACCGGCCACGCAGCGATGCCCCACCAGATGGGATAGCCGATGTAAACGGTGTCGTAATTGTCCCAGTTTTCAGGGCTGATCTCGGTCAGCGCCACTTCGTTCTGGGCTTCGGGATGGTCGTGCTCATAAACGACGCGGCTGTTGTCGTTCGTCCAGTTCAAATCTTCATCGGTGTAAGGTTCTACGGGCGTAATGACGAACACGTCCGCGCCGGTTTCCTCGGCAATCATATTGGCAATGCGCTCGGTGCTGCCCGTGGCGGAATAGTAGACGACCAGCGTTTTGCTCGGTTCTTCGGTCGCTGCGGGCTCTTCTGCAAAGGCGGCGACGGCGGTTAGGGTGAACATTAGTGTCAGTACAAGTGCGATCAGCTTTTTCATAAGGGAACTCTCCTTCCTGCGTCCTTTGCGGACGTTCTCTTTTTTTCGGGCGTTTTCTCAACCCGACGCTTGCATTATAAAGCCGATTCAGCCGTCATGGAAGTCTCTGTTTGTTCACGAGTGTATACCCGAAGGTTATAATATTTACCGACTATGCTTGCAAGAAGCCCATAGCTCGGGTACAATATAAATAGGAACAGAGAAAAGGAGCGTGAACCGCCGTGTACAATCCCCAGCTTGAAACATTTCTGCGCGTCGCCGATGCGGGCAGCTTCAGCCGCGCCGCCGAGGAAGCGTATATCACGCCGACCGCCGTTATCAAGCAGATCAACCTGTTGGAGGAATCGCTGGGCGTGAAGCTCTTTGACCGCACGCATCGCGGGCTCACGCTGACCAAAGCCGGACGCAGCCTGTATCAGGACGCGAAATACATCATTCAATACTGCCGAGATTCGGTGGCGCGTGCGAAGAACGCCATGCTGGCGGACACCAACGTCATCCGCGTCGGCTCGTCGCCCATGACCCCCGCGCAGATTCTCATGCAGCTCTGGTCGAAGGTGAACGAAACCTGCCCGGATATCAAATTCCAGATTGTCCCCTTCGAGAACACGCCGGAAAACGCCCGGGAGATTCTGGGTAATCTCGGCAAGCGCATCGACATCGTGGGCGGCATCTTTGATGAAACCATGCTGGCGCTGCGCGGCTGCGCGGGATTGGAGCTGGTGCGCGCGCCGTTCGGATGCGCGGTGTCCATTCATCATCGGCTGGCGAGCAGGGATCAATTACAGCTTTCCGATCTTTACGGCGAAAACCTGATGCTGATGCACCGCGGCTGGAGCCACTATGTCGATCAGCTGCGGGACAATCTCTGGCAGCATCACCCGCAGATTCACATAGTAGATTTTGATTTTTACAGCATGGACGTGTTCAACCGCTGCGAAAGCACGAACGACGTGCTGCTGGCCATTTCCGGCTGGGCGAGCGTACATCCTCTGCTGAAGGTCATCCCGGTGGAATGGGATTACAGCATTCCCTACGGCATCCTGCATTCGCCCGAGCCGTCGCCCATTGTGCAGCGATTTCTGGACGTGGCGAAGGTTGTCGGCAAAGAGCTGTACGGCTGATATAACCCAAAGGTATACGCTCATGAACAAAGCGAGACTTCTCTTGAAGCCTCGCTTTTCTTATAATAAAGGCGAGAACGGAAGAAGAGGTGAAAGCATGAGACAAGTGGGAACCTTCGGGCGGCTTTGCCGGGTACTGACGGCAATTTGTCTGCTGGCACTGGCAGCCGGAGCCGCTCATGCGGAAGGAGCGCAGACGGAAATGTTCGATCGGAACACGCCCATTCAGACGGTGCTCGACGATCCCGCCTTCGGCGATTACGGGCGGCTGCTCTTTCCGGTGGACGCGGGCTATTTCAGCGGCAATACGCTGGGCAATTTGCGCCTGACGTGGTATAGCCACATCGACCCGGACGAAACCGTGGAGATCGTGAACACCCTGCGCAATCGCGTCCTGAACGGCGAAATCGTCTTTTACGACATTTACACCGAGGCGGAGAAGGCCGCCGATCCCGACAAGCGCGACACGGGCCTATTCTTCTTCAAGGGCACGCCCGGCGCGAAATTCGCCGTATGCAATGCGGGCGGTGGATTCGCCTATGTAGGCGCGATGCACGACAGCTTTCCCCACGCGCTGGAGCTTTCAAAGAAGGGCTATAACGCCTTTGCGCTGATTTACCGCCCCGGCGCGCAGACGGCGTGCGAGGATCTGGCGCGGGCGATCCGCTTCATCTTTGAAAACGCTGAAATGCTGGAAGTGGATACCAGCAATTATTCCCTCTGGGGCGGTTCGGCAGGCGGACGCATGGCAGCGTGGGTCGGCTCCTACGGCACAGCAGCGTTTGGCGAGATTGATCTGCCGCGGCCTGCCGCCGTCATCCTGCAATACACCGGCCACAGCGAATACAGCGAGCTTGACCCGCCCACCTTTGCCTGCGTGGGTGACAGCGACGGCATTGCCAGCTGGCGGCTGATGCAGCAGCGGCTGGAGCTGCTCAGCGAGCTGGACACGCCCACGGAGTTTCACGTCTATCCGGGACTGGGACATGGCTTTGGACTGGGCACCGGCACAGTGGCGGAGGGCTGGCTGAACGACGCGGCGGCCTTCTGGGAAAATCAGATAAAGTGAGGATAGGAACATGAAGAAGAAAACGAAGATTCTGCTGATCGTACTGGCGATTATCCTTGTACTCGCGGCAGCGGCTGCCGTGATCGTTTTGCGCATGAACCGCGGCTCCCGCACGCCCATCGACAATAATCCGGAGCCCGCCGTGAGCGGAAACAGCAATGTGCTGGTCGCGTATTTCTCGTGGTCGGGGCATGGTCAGCAGATGGCGAATTGGGTGGCGGAGGAGACCGGCGGCGAGCTGTTCCGCATCGTGCCCGAGGTGCCTTATGGCGATGATTTCGACACGGTGGCGGATCGCGCGCAGACGGAATTGAACGACGGCACCCGCCCGGCGCTTTCGGCGCATATCGATCCGGAAATCATGGCTAAGTTCAATACCGTCTATCTGGGCTTTCCGATTTGGTGGTACGATCTGCCCACGCCGGTGTGGTCGTTCTTGGAGGAATATGATCTGTCCGGCAAAACGATCATTCCGTTCTTCTCCCATGCGGGCAGTTTGAACGGCGCGAACAGCTTAAATCGCCTGACCTCGCTGGCGACGGGCGCGACGGTACTGACCGACGACGCGCTTTCGATCAATGGTGATCGCGTAAACGATTCTGAAACACAAGTAAAATCGTGAGCGGTTTCAGTCGTACATAAATAAAGAAAGGAAGCATGGACGATGAACAACTTTATCTTCGAGAACAAAACCAAGGTGTATTTCGGCAAGGGCGGCGTGAAGGAGTATCTGGGCTGCCTGCTGAAGCAGTATGGCCCAACGGTGATGCTGGCTTATGGCGGCGGCTCCATCAAGAAAAACGGTGTGTACGACGAAGTGACGGCTATTCTGAATGCGCAGGGCAAGAAGGTGATCGAGTTCTCCGGCATCATGCCCAATCCCACCTATAAAAAGGCGCAGGAGGGCACAAAGCTGGCGCGGGAGAATCACGTCGATCTGATTCTCGCCGTGGGCGGCGGTTCGGTGTCCGATTGCTGCAAGATCGTCTCCGCGCAGGCGAAGCTGGACGAGGACGTCTGGGACATGGAAATGGTTAAGCACACCTTCCCCAGCCAGTTCATTCCGTTGGGCACGATCGTGACGGTGTTCGGCACTGGCTCCGAGATGAACGCGGGCGCAGTGATTACGCACGAGGAAAAGAAGCTCAAGTCCGGCATCTTTGGTGCGCAGGCAGATTTCGCGTTCCTCGACCCGACGTATACGCTGTCCGTGCCCTTCGGTCAGGTGATCTCCGGCGCGTTCGACACGCTGAGCCACGCGATGGAAACCTATTTCGGCAAGCCGGACGAAAACAACCTGTCGGATGACTTGGGCGAAGCCGTGATGCGCAGCGTCATCCGCAACATCCGCGTGCTGATGCAGGATCACGACAATTATGAAGCCCGCAGCGAGCTGGCGTGGGCCTCCGCCATGGCGGAAAACGGCGTGCTGAAAACCGGCAAGGTGACGGATTTTCAGGCGCACCAGATCGAGCATCAGCTGGGCGCGTACACCAACTGCAACCATGGCAAGGGTCTGGCGGTGATTCATCCCGTGCTGTACCGGCATATCTACAAGGCGGGCGCGGCGCGCTTCGCGCGGTTTGCCCGGAACGTCTGGGGCATTGCCCCCAAAGGATGCGACGAAGCCACGGCGCTGGCGGGCATTGAAGCGCTGGCGGCGTTCATCAGGGAAATCGGCCTGCCGACGACCCTTGCCGAGCTGGGCATTCCAGCGGACACCGACCTGCGCGCCGTGGCGGATTCCACGAACATCACCGCAGGCTGCTGCAAAAAGCTGACTCACGACGAAATCTATGAAATTCTGCTGGAGTGCAGATAAGGAGGAACGCCCATGAAAGCACTGCTGATTAACGGAAGTCCCCGGCCCCATGGCTGCACTTATACCGCCCTGACGGAGCTGAAGCGCACGCTGGAAGCCGAAGGTATTGAAGTCGAGCTGATTCACGTCGGTAACAAGGATATTCGCGGCTGCATCGCCTGCCGCAAGTGTCACGAAACGGGCAAGTGCGTGTTTGACGATATTGTCAATGAGGTTGCGCCCAAGCTGGCGGAGGCGGACGCCTTCGTCATCGGCGCGCCGGTGTACTTTTCCTCCCCGGCGGTGGTCACCTGCCGCCGGGGCGGCAATACCGCGTCCTTCGACGTGCTGAACAAGTATTTCACCATGACCGGTATGCCGGTCGCCAGCAGCCAGTACTGGAACATGGTCTATGGCGGCTCGGCGGAGGAAGTGCAGAAGGATGCGGAGGGCCTGCAGACCATGCGTACGCTGGGCAGAAACATGGCGTTTATGATGAAGAGTATTCAGCTGGGCAAGGCGCAGTTTGGCCTGCCCCAGAAGGAAACACCGATTTTTACGAGCTTTCATCGATAATTTGAAGGAGGAATTTTTATGAAGAAGCAGACGGCAGGCAGAACCAATCTGGGCGATTTCGCCCCCAAATTTGCGGAGCTAAACGACGACGTGCTCTTCGGCGAGGTCTGGAGCCGTGAGGACAGGCTGTCCGCCCGCGACCGCTCGCTGGTCACCGTGACCGCGCTTATGGCGCAGGGGCTGACGGACATTTCCTTCCGCCACCATCTGGAAATGGCGAAGGCCAACGGCATCACCCGCAGCGAAATTGCCGAGATTCTGACCCACGCGGCGTTCTATGCGGGCTGGCCCAAGGCGTGGGCGGCGTTCCGCCTGGCCAAGGAGGTCTGGACGGAGCCGGACGCGGATTCGGCGAGGCAGGCGCACCAGAACGCCATGGTATTCCCCATCGGCGCGCCCAACGACGGCTTCAGCCAGTATTTCAGCGGCAAAAGCTACCTCGCGCCGGTTTCCACGGAGCAGGTCAAGGTGTTCAACGTGACCTTTGACCGCTTCCCCGGCCAGCACCAGCAGCCGCTCATAGAAATCCGGCTCGTTCCATGCCTCGAAGGCCCGCGTCCATTCGTCCGTCTGCGGCATGGTGTAGGCGGCGACAGAGGAGAAATTGATCATCGCGCCGCCCTCGGCCAGCACCGGATAGAACGCCTCAACCATATTGACCGTGCCGACTGCGTTGATTTTAATGATGTTTTCTGTTGCCGTATCGCTTGGCGATACGCCGGAGGTGTGTATGACCTGCAACACGTCGCCGAGCGATGCAGCATAGTCTGCCAATGCCTGTACCTGTGCGCGGTCTGCGATGTCTGTTTTACAGCAGTAACTCTCCACGCCAAGCTCGTCCAGCTCCGCCTTGGCCGTCTCCATTTTGGCGAGATTTCGTCCGGCCAGCACGATCGCGGACGTCTTTCCAAGCTCCTTGCAGATCGCTTTTCCCATACCGCCATGGCCGCCGGTCACGACCGTGATTGTTTTCTTCATGTGTGATCCTCCCTGATTTGGATACGGCACAGGCGGCTCTGTATGGGCCGCCTGTGCTGTGTTTTCATTTGTATTTTTTCAGAAGCACGTCCAGCCGCCGTCGCATTTCAGCTCCTCGCCGTTGACATAGCGGGACTGGTCGCTGGCCAGGAACAAGATCGCGTCCGCCAGGTCTTCCGGCATGGCAAGCTCGCCGGAGAAGTCCAGCAGCTTGCTGGTCCTGCCGAAGCCGAACTCGTCGGCGGGCGGCATGACCAGCGGAATATCGGTCACGACGCCGCCGGGCGAGAGCGCGTTGCAGCGGATGCCCTCCTCCATGTACATGAACGCCGTGTTCTTCGTCGCCGCCAGCACCGCGCCCTTGCTCGCGCAGTAGGCCGCGCCCGCGGTCTGGTGCGTTGCGCCGACGGAGCAGATGTTGACAATCACGCCGCCATCACCCTGCGCGAGATACTGCTTACATTCCTCGCGCAGGCCGTACATCAGGCCGAACGTATTGATGCGGAATGTCTTTTCCAGCATTTCGTCGGACATATCGGCGATGGCCGTGTTGTCGTCCATCACGCCCGCGCAGTTGACGGCAACGTCCAGCCGTCCAAACGTCTCGACTGCCTTTTTCACCATGCCCACGGCTGCCGCCGGGTCGCCGACGTCGCCCGCGTACCATGTCATTTCGCCGGGCAGCGCCTTGCATTCCTCCGCCAATTCCTTCAGCCGTTCTTCGCGGCGGGCGACCGCCACGACCTTCGCGCCCTCGCGGCAGAACAGCTCCGCCGTGGCGCGCCCGATCCCGGCGGAAGCGCCGGTCACGATGCAGACTTTACCATCTAATCTTCCCATAATGTCCTCCTCAGCAGAAAACCTTGTTCACCACGACGGCGGGCGAATCATTGCAGCCGACGGTCAGCTCCGCGCCGTCGGGCACGTCCGCGCGGACGGTGGCAAAGCCGATGTTCTTGTCCACGGTATAGCCGTAGATGGTCTGTGCGCAGCGGCCGACCTCGACGCCGTACCAGTACACACGCTCCCAGATGGAGATATCCTCCGTCGATTCGCGGGAAAATTCCAGACCGACCATACGGTATTTCGGGTGCTCCTTGCGTGCCAGCGCCGCTTCCTTGCCGATAAAGTCCTTGTCAGCGGCGACCGCCCAGCCGAGGCCGCACTCATACGGGCTCAGGTGCTTGAAATCCTGCTTGAGCGCAAAGCCCTTTTCCATCGGGATGGAACGGACGTAGACCTCGAGCGTCTGCAGCTCACGGCCACCGACGGACGCGACTGCCTTCAGCGCCAGGTCGTGAACTTCCGCGCTCTTGTCGAATGCGGAGTAGATCTCATATCCGTTTTCGCCGGTGAAGCCGGAGCGGTGGATGTAGACGGGGATGTCGCCGAGCTTCCGCTCACAGATGCCGAAGCGCTTGAGATCGTCGACCGGCGCGTCCAGCATGGCGTTCATCGCCTTGAGGCTGTCCGGGCCCTGCACGGCGTACATATCCCAGTCATAGGTGATGATCTTCGCGTGAATATCAGCCTCTCCCTTGTGCTGCTCGATCCACGGCAGCAGGCGCGGGCCGTAGAGGTCGGAGACCCAATACAGGCCGTCTGCCATGTGCATGACGATCACGTCGTCGATGATCTCGCCGGCCTCGTCCAGCGAGGCGGTGTATTTCGAGCGCCCGACGGCGACCTTGGAAATGTCGCTGATATAAATTTTTTGCAGGACTTCCAGTGCGTCCTTGCCGGTGATCTCCACCAGATCATGCGTCCAGCGGTAGAAGCCTACGCCCTTGCGGATGGCCTCGGCGTCGGCGCGTGCGACTTTATCTTCTCTGAATAACATCGTTCGGCACCTCCTTACAGCATCCGCAGGTCTTCCTTGCGGATGACCTTGATGTACATGTCTTCCTCGTCGCGGTCCTCGATCACGCAGGACCATTCGGGGCTGACGAGCGTTTTCGCCGCGCCGTTCCACTGCGCCTCGTAGGCATCGACCAGCTCGTCGAGCGGCGCCATCTCATAGCGGGCTGTGAAGTCCTCGCTCTTGACCTTGATCCACGTCTCGTCCTTCGTCCAGCGCACCATCTCATACGGCACCTGCTGCACGTCGAGCATATAGCGGATATATCCGCCGAGGATACGCCCGTCATTTTCGTCCATCTCATGCGGCACGCCGAGGTAGCTGCGCAGCCCCTCCTTGGCAAAGGGGTCGATGAACTGGTTCTTACCGGCGGTAGCAAAGACGATGCGGAACACACGCAGGAACTCATCCTCGTCGGGCGCCATGTCCTTGATGGCCATCATCGGGAACTGGATGGACCAGACCCAGCCCATCTGCGCGACCCAGTGGTACGCTTTTTCGAGCGACGTTTCCTCGCCGAAGTTCTGCGTGTACTGACCGTTGCGCAGGCACTGGCCTTCCTTGACCATGCGCTCGCGCGGGGTGTCGTGGATGGGGTCGACGGGCTGCTGCATGTGGTCGAGCCATCCCTGCTTGGGAAGGCCGTACACGTCGCGGCGCTCTGCCACGACACGGCAGTGCTTGTTTCCGCAGCCGCGCGCCTGACACATATTGAGTGCGACCTCGTTCTCCGTGCCCTTAGACGAAGCCAAGTCAAAGTTTGCCGTGAACATACTGGTCGTCATGTTGCACAGCTCGCTGCCGACAATGTCCCACGGACAGGTATCAAGCTCCTTTTCCACGCGGTTGCGCGTGAACTGCACGACGCGGCCCGCCATGTTCTCCCACTCGTCGCCGGAGTCTCCGGTGATGCCGCCGAGCCAGCTCGATTTTTCGCACAGCTCCGGGATGTTGAACGCCTCGTAGAGCGAAGCGTTGACGTAGTCCTTCTGTTCCTCCGGCGTGCCCGCGACCGCCATGTTCATCATGTTGGCGATGTCGCAGATGGCCTCGGTGCGCTTTTCCCAGCTCGGCTCAAAGATGCGCATGACCTGAAACAGATTCGCGGTCATCGCCGCGATCTGGCGGTTGAGCTGCCGGTAGGCTTCTTCCTCCGGGATGAGCTTGCCCCACGCGGTCGGGAAGCATTTCCGCTGCTCCAGTTTTTCCTTTAGCATGGTATTCCTCCTAGTTCTTTTTCTGCGTTACCCTTATTATAGAAAATACCCCATGCCGCGGAAATGCTGCAAATTGCGCGGTTTTTGCCGGTTTACGTCGTACAGTTTGTATGGAAGCAAATCATACAATTTGTATGTGCAGATTTTGTGCAATACCACTATTTAAGCGGCAAATAGTAAAGCACCCATACAAATTGTACGGGTGCTTCGTTGACAGCCGCTTTCCGTCGGATTATAATAAAAAGTAGAAAAGAAATTGGAGGAAGATCCCATGAAGCTGTGCGCGGACATTCTCTATTGGAGGCTGAAAGAGGAACTGAAGACCGTCGAGCTGCACGGCGCGAGCAGTCTGGAGCTGACGCTGAGCCGGCCGGAATTTTATCTTGACAGGACGCAGACGTTCGAGAAAAACCGTGTCTACGTCTGCTCCGCCGACCATCTGCCCGCACGCCCGTCGCTCAGCGAAAATGTGTGCCTCGTCTGCCTTGGGCAGCACTGGAACCTGACGGCGTTCTATGACCGGTGCAGCGTGATCGTGGTCGAGGCAGACACGGACATTTTCCGGGTCTTCAATCTGGTGCAGCATATTTTTGACCGGTATGAGGCGTGGGAGGAGCGCCTCTGGCACATCCTCCGCCACGGCGCGAGCCTGCCGCAGATGTTGGAGATCAGCCGCGACATTCTTTCCAATCCGATGCAGCTGATTGGTTCGGATTTTCGATATCTGGCCGTGACGGACGAGGCATATTTTCAAAAGAATCTCGGTATCCGTCTGGATACCGAGACGTTTGACGCGGAGAAAATGGCGACGTTTTTGTCTCTGCACGATCTTTCCACGCACGTGCATGAGCCGCTTTTATTGGAGCTTCAGGACACGCGGACGCTGTCGGTCAACGTGTTCGATCAGGAGGAATACCTCGGCTGCCTGACGATCTTTGAAGCCTTCCGCCCGCTCCGGGACTCTGATCGTTCTCTTGCGG
>OGYO01001068.1_pt1 | contig 14906 bp, 13 predicted proteins | sample 1576561 | NCBI WGS metagenome assembly OGYO01 (sample SAMEA3541507, study PRJEB24748) | human gut metagenome | biome: human gut; feature: human-associated habitat; material: faeces | place: China | collected 2012 | reverse complement strand
AGGTCCTGCAAGAGGTCCACGCCCTGCTTCATCAATTCCACATATATATTCTACTCCAGAATTATGAATTTCTTCCTCTATCGCTTTTAGTTGAATTAATCGTTGTTCTTCTTTTTCCTTCATTCTATTTTCCTCTCTTAGTATAACTATTAATAGAGACAATCTCTTACTAATTGTCTCTATTTCTTTAATTTTCATCAATATATTTATCTACTAGTTCAATTAGTTCTTCTGCTGTTTTTAATTGTTCATTTGTCTTATCGGCATCTACAATAAATTCATCATCATAGTCACTATCTTCTCTAATTGCACTTGCATTTTGAATTTTTCTTCCCATCATTCTTGGAAAAATCTCTTTATTTATATAATTTTTATTAAAATACGCAAGCACATCTTTATGTCTTTTAAAATCAATCGGTTCAAGTGCTAACACAGCTTTAATGCTATGAAATATTGAATAATATGCTCTGTTATTTGCTGATTTATAGAAATTTTTATCATACAATAATTTTCCAGCTTCTAAATCTTCTTTTGCCTGCTCTAATCTATGTTTTGCAAGTTCTTTAGATATTTTCTGCACCACTCAAAACCACTCCTTCTTTCTGAACATTCATATAAAATGGTAATGCCTTTAACCAATATTCAAATTTTTCTATGTTTTTTACTAACGGAGAAATCATTACTTCAAAGTTTGTATCAAATTCTATATCAAATGCTATATTAGATACTAATTCTCTATATTCTATTATTTCTTCGTTTGTTAAATCTGTAAGTATCATTATATCTATATCCGAGTTTTCGTTGTAATCTCCTCTAGCATAAGAGCCATATAGTATAATCTTCTTTACTCTTTTTCCTAGCAATTTATTTACTCGATCTATAAATTCTTGAATTATTTTTTCTGTACTTTGTGGTATATTGGGCATTTTAATCCACCTACACTTTCTTATTCTGCATATATTATATCATAACTAATAGCTTTTTCAAGTAGTTATTTTAATCATCTCTGATAAGAAACAATCTTTTATTTTTTGCTTAAATTTCTATAGTTCTAGCCTTCATCATTCTTTTCATTTTCATTATTTTTTTCTGTTGTTTCTTCAATAACATTGTCATTTTCAGAAGTCGTATTTTCATCATCTTTCTTATTTATATCAGTTAATTTGTACAATATCTCGTCATCAGATTTATTATATCCTTTTGTATCTATTACTTCATATGTATTATAATTAATTAAGAAATAACTGCCCTCGTAATTTGTAATTTCTAGCCCAGCTTCTGCTAAATTTTCGTCTTGCAAAACATAGTATTTATCGTATTCTTCTTCTGAAATTATATTCTTAGCAAGAAAATCTTTAATTATTTCGTTATCTTGCATCTCGCTAATTTTAGTACCAAGATATTTCTTTTCTTCTCCTTTAACTGTCTGTTTATCAATGTAGTCTTTTAATTTCCATTGCACTTGTAACATATCAGTTCTTATAGTTTCTGCTTTTACTTCTCTATATTTTTTGCGTGTAAAATACACAGCAGTTGCAACCACAACCACTATTAAAACCACCATCAAAATTAATTTTATTATTCCCATGCCATTGTTCTTTTTCATTTCTAATGCTCCTCATAAATGTTATATCTATTTAACTTTTCTCGTATAAACTTTGTTTATTATATTTTATTTAAGCCTAGCAGTCAAGAGTTTTGGTTGTATAATTATGCACCTATCTTTTATGTGAAATACAAAAAGCTCATTTCTACCTATTTATCATGGTATCAAATGAGTTTTTATTTATTATACATCAATTTTGTGTTATGTAAATCTTAAGTTTAACTAGTGAGATAGTCGTTACCTTCCACCCGTCTCTCTAGCTCATTATATAAAAAGCTTATATTCCCACTATTTTAAACAATTTATAGTTTCATTATTTACTTATTTTTGTTAAATTTTTTTCAAAATTAGAAAGTCCTAGCCAAGCGCACAGCGCATGTGCGCCCATCATAGCTGGTGTTGAGAATTTTGCCATAAGAAAAATCAGCAGAATATCCAAAGTCATCGATGCTAATGGCAGTAGACGACCAATAAACGTCGCTTAGGCCATATTCACGGTAATTTGATGTTGTTATTCCTAACTCTCCTCCAAATGCTGCTAATAAATTTCTAGATGGTACGCTCCATCTTCCTGATGTTATTGATTGAGCTTTTTCAAATATATATGTTTTTGTATATACAGTATTATAATCTTTTAGATTCATTACGTAAAATCTCTCATTTCCACTTGTTTCTTTTGTAGCCAGTACTTTTTTTGCTCCAAATGGTCCATTATAACTTTCTTGACTCACATAATAACCCTTAATATCTGATACTGTTGATATTGAATATGAGCCATAACCACTTGACCCCCAAGAATCACTCGCACCTTTTTTTCTATCTGCAAATATTATTCCATCTACTGTTCCATCATTATCCACATCTGCATAATATCCTACTCCAGATTCTTCTGTAAATTCAGAACTTTTTATTGTTACAGAGTATGTTGCTGTTTTTTCTGTATAATTTGTACTTTCTGAACTTGTTACAGTTATTGTTGCTATTCCTTTCGCTACCGAATTTATTGTTACAATATTTTTACTTATACTTGCTGTTGCAACACTTGTATCTGATGATACAACACTTAATGTTCCAGTGTTTTCGTTTACAGTAAATGTTATACTATTTCCTTTATCTACTGTACCATTTGTTTCTGACAAAGTTATTTTTCCTTCTGCTTTTGCTACTGTTGCTATTACATTTATTGTTTTTGTTGTATATCCTGTTTTACTTGCTTTTATTGTTACTGAAATTGATGAAGCATTTGTTATTGTTGGCATTGTTGTGCTAAAATTGGTTCCATCTATTGAATATTCTATTTTTGAATCACTTGGATTGGCTGAAATATTTGTAATAACATTATGAGAATTTCCATCATATGTTCCATTATATGGAGTTGCACTTAGCGTAATTATTTTATCTTCTACATCTCCTGTGCTACCTCCACTATTTTCCCCATCACCTTTTGAAGAATTTGTTCTATTTTTTACATTATCTACAAAATAGCCATTTTTCCATATTTTTAATGTTCCATCTGAATTATCTTCCACATTGTCTATCGTACCATTTTCAATTTTTGTTTGTAAAAAATCTTTTAGTGTTTCATAGCCTTTTGAAAGGCTAAATTCTAAAATTGCTCTATTAATAACTTCCTTTGCTTCAGCCTCTTTACTTAAATTAGCCGATTGTTGAGCTTTTTTTATTATTCCATTATCTCCAACTACAGCATTAATACTTACACCGGCCAATATTAGTAAAACTACAATAGTTACGACTAGTGCCACTAGTGTTATTCCTTTCATTTCTTTCGTTTTCATAAAATTTATTCCCTCCTAAGTAATCCTTAAGTAATGAACTTAAGGATTAATAGATAACACGCAAACAGTTGTAAATACTTTAGTTGCTTAATTGTTGCATAAAAATTACAGTTCAATTTCAAAACCGTATCATTTTGATTTTTTTCCTTTAGTCTATTGCTACAATTATTTTTTAATGATATTATTACATAGGTTAATTCAACTTAAGTTCATTACTTAAGGATATTTTTTTCTTTGTTTACGAAAAATCAAGTATTAATCAATGTACATTACTAAATAAATTGCACCACATTCTTATTATACTTCATAATATAGAACGTGGTGCTTTTTATTTTATTCTTTTTTCTTGCCTGTAGATTTTTTATTAGTTTCCTTTGTAGTAGTTTTTGCTGTTTTTTTCTTAGTTGCTGTTTTCTTAACAGTTGTTCTTTTAGTAGCTGTTTTTGTTGTTTTTCTTGCTCTCTTAGTAGTTGTACTGCCTTCTTCTTTTACTTCTTCTGGAGTCCAAACCTCTCCTTTTTTAGGCTTATTCCAAGATATATAATTACAACTCTTTGGATTATTTTCACATATGTAGTAGTTTCTTTTTCTCTTTGTTTTTCTAACTTGTACTTTACCACCACATACTGGGCATGGTTCATCTATCGTTACAACGAATGGTTTTACGTTTTTGCACTCTGGATAACCTGGGCATGCTAAAAACTTACCGAATCTACCCATTTTCACTACCATCATTCTTCCACATTTATCACACTGTACGTCTGAAACTTCATCTTCTAGTTTTACATGTTCTAGCTCTTTATCAACTTTTTCAAGCTCATTTTCAAATGGTGGATAGAAATCACGCAATATTTGTTTCCATTCTTCTTTTCCAGATGCAACTTCATCAAATTCATTTTCTACCTTAGCGGTAAATTCAACATCTACTATATCCCCAAAGTTTTCTGTTAATAATTTGTTTACAACTTCTCCAAGTTCTGTTGGAACTAATTGTTTCTTTTCTTTTTCTATATATCTTCTTTCCAATATTGTTGTAATTGTTGGAGAATATGTACTTGGTCTACCTATTCCCTTAGCTTCTAGCTCTTTTACCAAACTTGCTTCTGTATATCTTGCTGGTGGCTCTGTAAAGCTTTGTTTTGAATTCAATTTTTTCTTTTTAACTTCTTGATTTACCTCTAATGCTGGAATTGATGTTGAATCTTCTTCCTCTTGTCCATTGTCATTCCCTTCTACATATAAAGTCATAAAACCTTTAAATTTTAAGTTTTGACCACTTGCCTTGAATACATAATCGTTTACTTTAATATCAACATTTATTGTATCATATACTGCAGCTGACATTTGGCTTGCTAAAAATCTGTTGTATATCAGTCTATATAATTTGTATTGGTCTGTTGTAAGTGAATCTTTTATGCTTTCTGGTGTTATATAAATATATGTTGGGCGTATACCTTCATGGGCATCTTGTGCTTCACTACTCTTTTTGTAATACCTATTTTCGTAATACTCACTTCCATAGGTTTTGCTTATTTGCTCTTTTGCGGCGGCTCTTGCCTCTTCAGAAATTCTTGTAGAGTCTGTTCTCATGTAAGTAATTAGTCCAACACTACCTTTTTCAGGAATTTTCACACCTTCATATAATCCTTGTGCAACAGACATAGTCTTTTTTAGTGTAAACCCTAACTTTCTTGAAGCCTCTTGTTGCATAGTGCTTGTCGTAAATGGTGGAGCTGGGGTTCTTTTCTTCTCTCCTCTTTTCACATCATTTACAATGTATTTTCCGCCTTTGATATTTTCTAGAATTTCATCAACTTCTTCTTTTTTGTGTAATTCTATTTTCTTGCTTCCCTTGCCATACAATCTAGCCTCAAATTCCTTATTAGACTTTTCATCTAATAATATAGCATAAATGTTCCAATATTCCTCTGGTACAAAGTTTCTTATCTCATTTTCTCTATCTACAATTAGCTTTACTGCAACAGATTGAACTCTTCCTGCAGATAGCCCTGGTTTTACCTTTTTCCATAATAATGGGCTTATTTTATAACCCACAATTCTATCAAGCACACGTCTTGCCTGTTGTGCATTTGTTAAATTCATATCTATTTTTCTTGGTTTTTTTATAGATTGTTGTACAGTTTCTTTTGTTATTTCATTAAAAGTAACTCTACATACACTATCTTCTGGAATTTCTAAAATATGAGCCAAATGCCAAGCAATAGCTTCTCCTTCACGATCAGGGTCGGTTGCAAGATAAACAGTTTTTGCACTTTTGGCATCTTTTTTCAAAGATTTTATTAAATCTCCCTTTCCCCTAATATTTATGTACTCTGGCTCGAAATCATTTTCAATATTAACTCCTAGCTTAGATTTTGGTAAATCCCTTATATGCCCCATAGATGCAACTACTTTCGTATTTCCACCTAAGAATTTTTTTATAGTATTAGCCTTTGCAGGCGACTCAACAATAATTAATTTATCTGCCATTAACTTTTTCGTATAATCAATCTTATAAAAAATCTATAAACCTTGATTAACCCTTTCTTCAAATTTAATTTCATCAATATATTGTAGCGTAATTTTATTTAATTTTCAAGTTTTTGCATATTTTATTTTCAAAAGTAAATTCTAGTTTAACTAAAAAACTAGAATTATACTTATAATTAAATTTTATGTTGCATCTTTTTTCTATAACAAACAAGTCATATATACTGGTAAAAATACTATTTCGTCCTCCACCCTCAAGTCTTCTATATGTAAAACATATGCTGTTGATAAGTATTCTTTATATTTATTTTTAAACTTATTTAAAGAAGAAAATGTATAATTTTTCCCAGATTTTACTTCTATCGGCGAAATATTATGTTTTGAAGTAATCTTGTTTTTAGCAATCAAGAAATCTATTTCCATATTATTAGCAGAATTTTGTTTGTCATAATTAAAATAAAAATATAATTTCTTTCCAGTAGCAGTCAACATTTGTGCTACAATATTTTCCATAATCATTCCTTCATTAAATGTAAGTTTGTTAAATAAAATTTTCCTATATATTTCTTCATCAACTAAACCTTTTTCATCAAAAGCCAATGAAAGAAGTAATCCAGTATCTCCCATATAGCACTTTAATGCACTCGACTCTCTATTTAATCTAAGTCCAATGTTCGGTTCAGTTGTGTTAAAAGCAATGTTTACAATCATTGATTCTTGAAGCCAGAAAAAAGCATCTTTATAATCTCTATATCTTGCATCTTTTTGCATTGAATTGAACGAAAATCTTTTTTCATGTTTTTGTAATTGAGATGGTATTTCCTCAAAAATACTTTGTACTTTGATTGAATCATCTCCACTATATTTTACTATATCATCTTTATACAAATTTAAGATGTCCCTCTTTATCAAATCGACTTCTTTAAAACTTTTTGTTTTTATATACGTTTCTACTGCTTGAGGCATTCCACCTACTATTAAATATTGTTTAAAATAGTCCATTGCTTCCCTATGCATTAGTTGTCCTAAAGGCTTCTTTTCTTCAAAGCATTTTCTTATTAAATCCATTAAGTTATTATTTTCATTTGCCCATAAAAATTCTTCAAAGTCCATTGGATACATATTCAAGTGTCGTTCTTCTGATGGTATTAAAATATCTTCAACATTCTTTTTTATTGAAATTAAAGAACCAGTTTCGATATAATCATACCTTCCATCAGCAACTAGATACTTAATAGCACTTCTTGCTCTAGGATATAATTGCACCTCATCGAAAATTATTAGTGTATCTCTTTCATATAAATCTGTTTTATAATAACTAGATAAATACATGAAAAACATATCTAAGTTATCTAGGTAATTATCAAACAGCTCTTTAACATCTTTACCGACTTTATTGAAATCAATTAATATATATGATTTATAATTTTCTTTTGCAAACTGTTCGGCTATATAACTTTTTCCAATACGCCTTGCGCCATCAATTAAAAGAGCTACTTTTCCATTACTCTCTTTTTTCCATTTTATCAATTCATCATATACTTTTCTTCTCATTCAATCACCTTCCGATATAATTTTATCACATATCCGCGATTTTTTCAAGTGTGTTTAAACACATATCCGTAATTTTTTAAAGTCTATTTGAACACATATCCGTGATTTTTGTAAGTTATTTTTAACACATATACTCATCTCTTACTTTGTCATACTAAAAATTAATTCTGGACATTTCTTAAAATCTGATATTATATCTCCTGTTGCAACTGGTGTTACTTGGTAATTTACGAGTATTTTTAATAAATTATCTATTAAATTTTCATTATTTGATAAGTTGCTTTCTATTATCTTTTCTGTTATAACATCTTTCTTTCCATCATTTTCTTCTTTTACTAATGCAATTCCAAATTTTTTCTCATCTTCTTTTACTTCTGAGGCGGTCAGCTTGTAATATTTTACCTTTATTTTTTGTTTTCTTTCTGCTTCATTAAAATTTTCTACATTAATATTAGCTTCTCCAAATAGTTTTTTCATATAAAATCACAACCTTTCCTAGAGGAAAATTTAGCATTTTTTTACAATTACTTATCCCCTTTAAAAAAATATAATACCACCAGATTATTCTGGTGGCAAGTTATTTCGTGTTTCATGTTTCGACACAATTCGACAAATCTCCTTGTATATGTTTTCCTCTACATCAGCTCTTGCAACTCTTTTTGCCGATTCTCCCATTGTTTTTAAGGTTTCCGTGTCTTTCACAATATTATTTATCGTGTTATTTAATTTTGTAAAATTTAATTCTTTATCTAATATAATTTTTGCAGCACCAACTTTTTCCAATACTTTTGCATTGTATTCTTGATGGTTTTCTGTTGCAAATGGATATGGGATAAATATTGCAGGTTTTCCTATCGTAGCAATCTCTGTAATAGTCATTGCTCCGCTTCTGCACACAACTAAATCTGACATTTCCATAACCTCTTGCATATTATATATGTATGGTAATATTTTTGTATTCTCTATATTATCAATATCTATATTCTTAATTCTTAGTTTTTCTTTTACCTCATCATAGTTTCCTGGTCCTACTGCCCAAACTATTTGGTACTTTTCATTAAGCTTATTTTCTATTATTCCGAGTATTGCATTATTTATGCTTTGAGCCCCTTGACTTCCACCAAAAAATAATACTACTGGCAAATCTTGTTTCAATTTCATTTCCTGTTTCAAGTTATATTTTTGCTCATCACTTAATCTATTTGAATTTACTTTCGTTGGTGTCCCAGTAACAACTATTTTTCTTGCATTTGAAATTCTTTCTTTTGCTTCTTCGAAGCCTAGCAATATTTCATTTGCTTTTTTAGCCATTACCTTTACAGCTACTCCTGGAAAAGCATTGCTTTCATGCAATATTATTGGAATTTTCAACTGGTTTGCTGCCATACACACAGAAGCACATATATATCCGCCTGTACCAATGACTATATCAGGCTTAAACTCTTTTAATATCTTTTTAGCTTGACCAACAGCCTTTATGGTTTTGCATAATCTTTTAATATTATCTAAATTGATTTTTCTATTAATTCCATATGCTTCAACTGTTTTTAGCTCATAGCCTGCTCTTGGTACTAAATCTTTTTCTAATCCTCTACCAGTTCCTATGAAAATTATTTTTGATTGTGGTTCTTTCTCCATTATTTTATTGGCAATAGCTATTCCTGGGTTTATATGTCCTCCAGTTCCAGCCGCAGCAATTACTACTTTCATTTCTTACACCTTTCTTTATTCGATTTATTAAGTTTAGAAAAAATTGAATTTTGGCAAGAAAAATGTTTTTTCAAAGGCAAAGGTTCATACTTTGTGTATGTAACCGCGTTCGAAAAGAAATTTGACATAGCCAAAATTGTAATTATTTTTCAAGCTCTAAACCTTTGAACCTGCCCTTGACACATTAAGCAAAATTCCCACTCCAACCAGTAGTACTAACAGTGCGGTTCCTCCGGTAACTGAAAAAAGGAAGTGCCATACCTGTTGTTGGTATAGATGCTGTAACAACAGCGATATTGATTATTGCTTGTGTTGCTACAAGTGTTGTAACTCCTATTGCAAGCAAACTTCCAAACATATCTGGTGCCTTCATAGAAATTACGATTCCTCTCCATACAAAAATTGCAAATAATAATATGATTGTAACGCAACCTACAAAACCCAATTCTTCTGCAACTATTGCAAATATGAAATCATTTTGTGGTTCTGGAATGTACAAATATTTTTGTTTACTGTTTCCAAGTCCTACTCCAAACAGTCCTCCAGAACCAATCGCATACAAACTTTGTACCATTTGGTAACCCGTTCCCGTCGCATCAGACCAAGGATCAAAGAATGTCATAATTCTATCCATTCTAAACGAGTCACTAGCATCACCTTTTAATAACTCTCTTATTATTACTAAGGCTACTCCCGCGACTCCTGCCAGACCAGCAAACATAAAATGTAACAGCCTGCATCCAGCCATTAACATCATTACACAGGTTACAATACCTACAACCAAAGATACACTCAAATGGTTTTGAACAAAGTACAATATTGCAATTGGAGGAATTAAAAATGCCATAGGCAATACAAATCCTTTTCCAAATTGCTTTAAATCGTTTTTGTGGTCTGATAAATATCCTGCATAAAATATTATTAAACCTATTTTTGTAAATTCTGATGGTTGGAACTGCCCTATTCCCTTTATTTCAATCCATCTTTTTGCACCATTAACACTTTTTCCAAGTTTCGGTACTAAAACTAAAAGTAAAATTGCAACAGATATTACATATATAACCTTATAATATTTTTTTAAAAATCTATAATCAGATTTTGAAAAGAATAACATTAATCCTATTCCAGCCAAAGCAAATTCAAATTGTTTTAAAAAATAAGTATAGCTTTTTCCTGTTGACGAAAGGGCTGATGGTGCACTCGCCGAAAGAACCATAACAACACCCAAAGATAGCAGTATTAATACGGTTATAAATAAAATGTAATCCATTTTATTATTCATGAATTTTGAAAATCTTTTAACTTTCTTTTTTTCTCTTTGCATTTGTTCGTCCTTTCAATTTTATATTGCGGCTAGACCAATCATGCATGCTATTAATGTTATTATGCTAAATACTGAAACAATAGCATTTTCGTTCCAGCCACATAATTCAAAATGATGATGTAATGGTGCCATCTTAAATACTCTTTTTCCAGTTCTTTTATAGTGTGCAACTTGTATTATGTCTGATAAAGTTTCTAATACTGGAATTATTGCAATTATTAATAATAAAATTGGTAATTTCAAATAAATAGCCATTACAGAAACCGCTCCACCTAAGAATAGTGAGCCAGTATCACCCATGAATACTTTTGCTGGGTGTAAGTTGAATAGCAAGAATGCTAAGCATATTCCTATCAAGCTAACTCCCATTATAACAATTTCTTTAACTCCAAAAATTATTCCTATAACAGTTAAACATGTTAATATAATTGTTGTAACAGATGTACTTAATCCATCTATTCCATCTGTTAAGTTAATTGCATTTGTAGTTCCAAGCATAACAAATATGGTAAATGGTATGTATAGCCAAATTGGCAATGTAATTGACGTTTTCGCAAATGGAATTATTAAATCTGTTCCAATATGCATTACATTTGTTAAATATACCGTGAATATTGTTGCTATTATCAACAGTCCAAACATTTTATATTTTGGTTTTAGTCCTTCTGTGTTTTTTAAAATTAACTTTTTAAAATCATCTACAAAGCCTACCAATCCAAACCCAACTGTTACTAATATTAGTGGTATTAAATTTTTAGCCATTGTCTGTTCAGATGCATCTACGGATTTTGAATATTTTAAAAATACTATTGCTCCTATTATTATTATAGCTAAAATCATTACAATTCCGCCCATTGTAGGAGTTCCCTGTTTTTTTAGATGAGACTTTGGACCATCGTCTCTTTCTTGTTGCCCTATTTTTCTTCTACGTAATATTGGTATTACTATTAGAGATATTACAAATGCTATAGCAAATGCCAACATTAATATCTTTATTTGGTATGCCATTTTATATTTCTCCTTTGATTATTTGATTTACTATTATTCTTTCATCAAATGGATGTTTTACTCCATTTATCTCTTGATATGGCTCGTGTCCTTTTCCTGCAAGCACAATTATATCTTTCTTGCTAGCCATATTTATTGCATATTTAATAGCCTCTATTCTATCTACTATACATACATATTTTCCTTTAGTCTTTTTTATTCCTGTTTCTATTTCATCTACTATTGTTTGAGGGTCTTCTGTTCTTGGGTTATCTGATGTAATTATTGTAAAATCTGCAATTTTTCCTGATATTTCACCCATTATTGGTCTTTTACCAGAGTCCCTATCTCCACCACAACCAAATACAGAAATAACTCTTCCGCGAGTATAGCTCTTAGCTGCTTGCAAAATATTTTGCAAACTTTCTGGAGAATGAGCATAGTCTATCATTATTGTTAATTCTAATTTATTATCAACTAATTCTGATCTTCCTGGTACTCTAACTTCCGCTAAAGCCTCTTTTATAATCTCTGGAGAAATTCCAAATTTTTGTGCTACACAAATAGCAGCCAATGAATTGTAAACACTGAATCTACCTGGTATTCCTGTTTTTACTCTTTCATTTCTGTCTGTTATTTTCACTTTAAAATCAACATATGAATTTGTAATTGTTATGTCTTTTGCTAAAACATTTGCAAAATTATCAATACCATATGTTACAATATTACTTTCTGGGAATAATCTTGGTATTTTTGCAGCATGTAAATCATCTGCATTAACTATTCCTGTTTTACACATTTCAAATAATTTTAATTTTGAATTAAAGTAATCTTCCATTGTTGGATGTTCTTTTTCACTTATGTGGTCTTCTGAAAAGTTTGTAAATAAAACTATATCAAATTGACATCCATCAACTCTGTGTAATTTTAAACTTTGTGAAGAAACTTCCATTACACAAATTTCTACACCTTCGTCTACCATTTGTCTAAAAGTTTGTTGTAACTCCAAACTTTCTGGTGTTGTTCTATCACTGTCTTTTATTCTCTTACCATTTATATATGTTGCAATTGTTCCTATTAGTCCAACTTTTTTACCTGCTTTTTCTAGTATTTCTTTAATCATAAATGTTGTTGTTGTTTTTCCTTTTGTTCCAGTAACACCAATCAATTTTAATTGTGCTGATGGATTACCATAAAAGTTTGATGAACATATTGCTAATGCTTTTCTTGTATCTGGCACCATTAAAATTGTTACATTTTCTGGTATGTTTAGTGCTTTTAAATCACATCCTTCTTCTACCATTACTGCTGTTGCACCATTTTCAATTGCACCTGCTATAAATTTGTGTCCATCTACTGAAAATCCTTTTATTGCAACAAACATATATCCTTCTTTTACTTCTTTTGAGTTTTTCTCAATTCCTTTAATTTCTAAGTCTACATTTCCTTTTGCTTTAATTCCTTCTAATCCTACTAATATTTTTTTTAATTCCATTTAGAATCATCCCTTCATTTTATTATGTTTTATGACCAAATTTTTGCTCATAATTTTTGTTACATTATATAACTATTTTTGCTTTTTGTATAGAGTTTTTTGGGAATTTTGTACTAATATTGTACAAAAATTTTACTTCCTTTATTAACACTTACTCCCTCTCTTGGAGACTGTTCTTTTATAATAGTATTTTCTCTATCAAGTTCTTCAGAATCTTTCTGTATACTAATCTCCAACCCCACTTCTTTAGTAACTTTTTCTGCTTCCTTAATACTTAATCCTTCAATATTTGGAATTTGAACCTGTTCAACTTGTTCAACTTCATCTTGATTACCTTGAGAGACCTCTAAATAAGGCAAAATTTCACTAAAAACTTGACCTCCAACAGGTGCTGCTACTCCTCCTCCTTGGTGTATTTTGTCACTACAATTATGCCTCTTTTATCTTTTCAAAGATACTTGTTTTATTTTCCTCATCTATGTATTCTAAAATACTGTTTAATTCATTCATAAATTTAAAATGAATTGTAAGCTTTTTATCTTCATGAATCTCTATGTAATCAATTAGCTCTGTTATAATATCTCTATCTAATTCAGTTATATTTTTATGTACTTTAAAATTTTCTATCCATAGGCTATTTCCATTTATAATTTCTTCTTGTTTTTCTTTTTGTTTATCTAGATTTGCCATAATTCCTTTTATTCTATCTATATCTTGTTCATATTTTTGTTTATACTCCAAATACTCTTCTTTAGTTATATATTCATTTTTCCAATCTTCATATAAACATCTTTTTAAATTACTTATTTTTTCTATCTCTTTTTCTTTAGCTTGTTTTATATTTTTCATATTTTCATTTGCCAATTTTTTAGTATTTGATTTATTAATTTGCTCTAATAATTTTTCTGTATCAACAAGTAATTCTATATGTAATTTAATAGCCGTAAGCACTGCATTTTCTAATTCTTCCACTTTTATAGTATGTTTTGTGCATAATTTATTTGACTTTTTTCTATATGTACCACATATGTAATATTCATAAATAGTACCACTTTTATTTTTACAATACTTTTTATGCATTGCTCTACCACAATCTGCACATTTTAGTATTCCTGCCCACATACTTAAGTTTCCACTATTTTGTACTCTAGTATCAACTTTTCTCATCCCCTGTGCTTTTTCAAATAATTCTTTATCTATAATTGCCTCGTGCATATTTTCTACTGTAATCCATTCATTTTCCGGTACTTGTTCTACTTTATGTACTTTATAACTTTTAACTCTCCTTTTACCTTGTGTAATATTTCCTATGTAAATATCATTTTTTAATATGTTTCTTACAGTTGATGGACACCATGAATAATCTTTTTGCAAGATTTTAGAATTATTATAATTTTGGTTTAAGTTCTGCTTTTTATAACCTGTTGGATTTAAGACTCCCATATCATTTAATCTATGACATATACTTAAGTTTCCTAATCCTTCATTTACTTTCCATTCAAAAATTTTCCTTACAATTTCGGCTGACTCTTTGTCTATGATTAATTTATGATTATCTTCTGGATTTTTTATATATCCATATGATGGAAATGCTCCCACAAATTCTCCGCTTCTTTTTTCTTCCATTTAGTGCTGACCTTATTTTTATTGATGTATCTCTGCAGTATTCATCATTTATTAAGTTTTTAAATGGTACTAATATTGTATTTGTACTTGTAGGATTTTTAAAGCTATCTACACTATCATTTATAGCAATAAATCTTATATTAAATAATGGAAATATTTGCTCTATATAATTTCCAACTTCTATATAGTTTCTTCCAAGTCTTGATAAGTCTTTTACAAGAACACAGTTGATGTTTCCTTTTCTCATATCTTCTAATAACCTTTGAAATCCAGGTCTATTAAAGTCTGTTCCTGTATAACCATCATCTACATAAGTAT